>Ga0351926_1020_pt1 | contig 22221 bp, 14 predicted proteins | sample BONcelT113001D10_FD_206837 | JGI IMG/M metagenome (GOLD analysis project Ga0351926, IMG submission 206837) | Enriched cells from coal bed in the Powder River Basin, Montana, United States - BONCAT cells T11 rep2 HSBNCT.T11.300.1.D10 ...
TGCAGGCTTTCGTTTTCAGTAGCCTGACCATTAACTCCGTAGCCCTGGCTTGTGGCCAGATTAGCTTCAGCAGCTCCGGTCCCCGTTGAATTAATGCCAGTACAGGCGGTTAACAATAGAACGGTCAGAGTGATGAGAGTGATTATGAAATTCAATTTGTGTTTCATTAGTTAACTCTACTTTCATTATAGAAAATTTCAATATTGGCGGTATCCCGTAAGAAGTCGATGCTGCCGACCTCATAACCAGTGATTTGCAGGCCAGTGCGTTGGCGCAGGTCGTCCAACAACTGTTGGTGCATATCGGGTTGGATCAGTTCTATTTTTTCATATGTGATTATCTTGCGAGCCACAAATCGAAAGCCCCAACCCTGCTCAATACCAAACAATACCAGGATGATCAGAAGATTAGCCAGCAGCAGCTGTTCGAAACCGTTTTCCGCGATCAGGATCGAATTCATCACCGGCAGGGCGATGATCACGAATAAGTAGGTCATCTCACGGATCGGGATTGGGTTGGTGCGATAGCGAAGCACCGAAAAGATTGCGAATAGCCCAAAACCAAAGCCAACGCTCAAATTAATGCTGCTAAGCAGCCGAAGCACGAAAAAGATGATCGTGTTAAAAGCCAGGAAGGTGAAGATATAGTCTCTGTCTTTGGTTTTTGGATAATAGATGCCGCGCACAATGGCAACCGCAACCAAAAAGTTAAATCCGAAGCTGAGTAGAATTTCAATAATTGTGTCCATTAAGCTCTCCTTGACGAATAATGCGCTCGACAAATAAGGTGCGCGGTTTAAAACGATTATGCTTGACCTGGGGGTAGAAACGTGTGATTCCCGTGCAGTACTTACTAAAACGCAGTGGTTGAATTTTCATAGTTCGCATTTGCTGTATAAAATCCGAGCGAATCGAAAAGCCATCCTGTTTTACTTCGGCGACAGCCACCCCGGGTAAACCAATCTGATCCCATCCGTTAGAAAATTGCAGGTTGATATCCAGAGTCAGTCGCTCCAAAACATGCTTGCTTACCAAGGTGAAACGCATAAAATCGTTCCACAATACTGGCCGCAGGAATTGATGATCAAACGGATAGTATTCTGCGAGAAATTCATTGCCATTTTGAGAAAGATCGCTAATGAATTCTCCAGTTTTTAATCGGCTCTTGATAGTTTGACCACGGTTGTTTTTGCATTTGATTTCCAGGTAGGCCATTTGTGAGTCGACATATTCGCGGCTGCGAACTTTGAAGCGATTACGCTGCTGGTTGTGGTGCTGGTGAAAAAGTTCAAAGTCGGGAGTGTCGAAGTACAGGTTGTGATAACGATTAAGCCGGCAGCCCTGAATTTCCAACACTTGGTATTGATCCTTGAGATTTTCCAGGACTTGAAGTAACTGCGCGATGGGTAGCACATACTTGGTGTCCATTCGCTTGAGCAGTGCTCTATCTCCTAATTCATCCAAACTTATGGGGGCATAGTTTATCAATACTTTTTCCGCCGCCTCGGATGTCTTGGTTACCTGGTGTTCCCAGCCGCGTGGGGTCTTATTGGAAATCGCCAGAGAAGTGTTTGTTTTTAAGTCTAATTTTGTTGTCATGATATTCTCCAAACTCTATTGTTTGCTAAAAGTATTATTCCAATTAGTTGTTTAGAAATTGTTTAGAAATCCTTGAGAATTGGTTGAGATTTGCGAAAAAAGACTTGATACTCTTCCAGAGTGTCAGTTTGAAACAGGGGTGCTGTCTCTGGCAGAAACAGCACCCCTCGATAAGTATGTTTAAAGGAAATCAGGGTCGTCCACCAGTTCTGCGTCCATCACCACCCAATACCTGGTTAAAAGAACCTGAAGTAGTTACAATGCCAGTAATTTCCAGACTGGCAACCTGTGAACCAAGTGAGTTTATCCCATCCGTGTACAGACCTTCGGAGACAGTACCTGTCGGATTGCCTCCGATATACACGTTGTAGGTTGAGTTGGCCTTTAATTCTGGCGAAGAGAACACAATCAATTGGTAATCTTTGTTTGGTTCAAAAGTAAGAATATCTTCCCCGGCTTCAGATTCGATATGAATCAGAGTGCCGCCTGGTTGGGTCGAGTCCAGAACCAATGCAATTGAATTTTGGCTCGAGGAAGTGCTGGGTGTTTCAGCCATCCCCGCGCTGCCAGTCACAATCAATAAGCCGCCATTTACTTCAAAATCACCATTGACATCCAGGGGGCCATTATTCTGAACGACAGGTCCCTGGACAATCACCACACCGCCATTCATCACAGCTGTGCCATTCGAATCAATGCCGTCACCAGATGCGTCAATAAAAACATGGCCGCCGTTGATATAGAAGTAACTACTATCAACATTTCCACCTCCGGCTCCAGTGGTCGCGTTGAGCCCATCATCGCTGCTAACAAGGCGGATATTTCCCTCATTGATCTCGATAACAGCGCTTTCAAGGCCTTCAAAAGATTGAATTACAATCACATCTCCACCGTTGATGGTAAGGATATTGTTAGCTTGGATGCCATTACCGCCAGAAGCCAGAACAAAACTTCCACCGTCAATCGTCAAGCTGTTATTAGAATGGAGTGCATCATCGGCTGAGTTGATATCGAATGTTCCACCTGTGAAGGTAAGGTCTGAACCTGCCTTGATCCCTTTGGCGCTTTTAGCAGAACTCGAACTGGAAGTATTGATGCTACCTCCGCCCGCGTTAATCGTGAAGTTGCCACCTTTGATTGCCAACCTGGTTTCTGCCTGAATTCCATCCAACCCAGATGTGAGGTCAAACGTGCCGCTATCAATGGCAATATAACCCTTTTCTATATCTTCATCATTATTGGATTGCAAACCATCACCGCCTGCGGTTATGGAGATATTCCCATCCAAAATGGCGATAGAATCATTGCCCTTGATCCCATCGTTTACCGCATTTACAGTAATGTTGCCGTTGGTTATCTTTAAGTCATCATTGCTGACAATACCGTTGTTGTAATTTGCTGTGACGGTCAGTGACCCGCTGCCATTTATAGTGAGATCATCGTTGCTGAAAATAGCAGCGTTCGGTTCATCGACTTCTTGATTTTCGAAGAGATATGATTCTGCATCGGTAACATAATTTTCAGTACCTTCTACCAAAGTAAGTACTATTTTTTCAGCATTGCGAACGTAAATGGGAGCGCTCGTCGCCGAATTTATTTTCAAACCTTCCAGCACAAGTTTGACCATTTCGGTATCCTGCGTGTCCACGACGATCTGCCCGTCGTTAAGGAATCCGCTGATGCTGTAAGTACCTGCGGATTGGATAGTAACAACAGTTCCGGTCACTATGGCACCGTCACCCTCGAAAGTGATCGAATCACCTTCCAATAGAATGTAGGAAAGATCAGCTCCACTTATATTGGAATCCAAATCTTTAGAATCAAATTCCACCTGGATAGGCGTGGATAACTGCCATGCGATTCCTTGTGTTTGATCTTCTGTTGTGATTTCTGATCCAGAAGTAATTCCATTTTCAGCAAATGCGGTTGTGCTGCTGGTACAAGCAGAACTCATAATAATGAACATTAACATCAAGAATAAAATTAAAAATTTTTTCACTTCAAAATTCTCCCGTAAAAATTATCCATTGAAAGTTTAGGAAAAGCGGATTATAGAAATGAAAGAAACTCATTGTCATAATCCCCTGCACCGATTCACACATCGATACATTAATGGTTGTATTATGGCAATGAGTTGTTTAGAAATTGTTCAGATAGAGTGGAAAACTGGTTGAGATTGTTGCACGCAAGGTATTCCAACTGTTTGTGCCGTCAATTTAGAAGAATTAGGCTATTTTGGATGTTTGGAGAGTGAGTGACAACATCAATCTGGGCCATGCATTCTTCCCAAAGAATGACACGCATTGTCATTGAAATTGAGTTCAAAGTGTTTGAGTAGATCGCCCTATTCGGTGGCATTATCTGCGTAAATGAGCATGATGCCGCTCCGAGGAATGGTATGCGAGTTGGAATCCGATATTGGTCAGACCGAACATTCGAACGGCCAGGTTTAGATCGGTGTGATTTCCGCGTTTTGCTCCCAGGTCAGTGCCAAAGTAAGGTATGCAATGGTTCTGGCAACTATGAAGGTCGCTATGACTGGAGAAACATAGGAGGAGGTTGCCAATTGCTTTATTTGGCAGATTTTTTCCGGTGGAACAAGATAACCATGTTTTGTACAAACATAAGGAAGGCAATCACAATTAACAAGTAACCGGCAACGAAAAACCATGGTATATAAGAAGATGTTCCGCCTGCAATTTCGAGGATTCCTTTTAGAAGCATTCCATTGATCAAGATGGCAACACCTGAGTTATAAGTTTGATAAGAAAGCAAATAACCATCGGTATTGACGATGTCAGGGGCGATTATCTTTAACAAAAAGAATCCGAGCACACCAAGACCCAACAAATAGAGATAAGCGTATGACATTGAGGTTGAAGTTACGCCATGTCCAAAGAGAGTGTATATTTTTCCAAAAAGAAAAACTCCTAGTGAAAAAAGAGAATAACGGAAGATGGTTTTATTTAAATCCATTAAGATTAAACCTCCTGGAAATTCTTATCAGCGATGTGACATTGAGCAAAAGATTGGTTTGGCGACAATTGTTTAATAGCCAATGTAAATAATGTCGCTGATGTTTCTTTCGCCATAATAATGTCCATCAGAGGGGTTATTTATTAAACTACCATTGAACCACATGGCTGCAGAACCACCCCCATCGAGATTATAGGCAACTGTAACGCCTCGCTTTACAAATTCATTTGCTAATTGAGTTAAGGTCATGCCCAAGCTTTCATCTGACCGCCCGTCAACTACAATAAAGATGTAATGCAATGGGGAAATTTGTCCAATTGCTGTGCGGGGGTTCGCTTTTTGAGAGACGGATGTGTCTTGTGTGGCAAAAACCTGACCATTAATGACAAGTGTTGGCCCAAATGTAAAGCTTTGTACAATGCCAGCCTCAATCAATGAGCTTCCGTCTACTTCGTTGGTATCCACAATTTCAAGCGACCCAACACTATCAACGGTTAAGGAATAATCTTCACTGGTTTTGCTAGAGATGTCTCGGTATAATACACCATTGCGGATTATCAGTCCGGTATCTCTGAACCCATAATAATCACCATTGATCGCAAAAATTGCGTTGTTTGCCTGAGCCATCGCAGAGGTCGTTTGGGTGATGTTTTTTCCATAACTATCATTTGCAAAAGCTGTTTTAAAATAACTGACATCTGAAATCTGGATATCGGCAACGTAAAATACAATGCCATTTTCGTCAAAAACCTCGATGTTAATGCTGATATTCTCATCGGTATAAGAATGGTCTGTAATAATAACTTCAGTCTTTTCTTCTTCTAATAACGAGTTTTCTATGTCCGTTTGTATCTTCTCGACCGAATTTAACAATGCTTGATCTATGTTTTCCGTACCAGCGGGTTCTGGTTGGGTATTTGAATTTAGCGCTTCAATTGATTCCTGAGATACAACAACATAGGATTTAGGAATGACAAAGGCGTCCAACAATGTGAAAGCCGATGTTAGAATCATGATTGTGATTAACAAGAACATCCAGCGATAATCTTTCCGAGGGAGTTTATTTTTTATTACCATGTCAGATCGGCCTTCTAAAAATAAATACACGTTGAAATACAAAACTGAAAAAAAACAGGAAAATATCCGCAAAAATTTTCAATATAATTATTGGCCCGATATTCAGCGAAGAAAGCATTTGCAAAATTAGCCAGCTAAAGATCATTTGAACCAGGCACAGCATGTAATACTTACTGGCTTGCGCGAAATTAGATTTTTTGCTCTCAAATACAAGTGTCTTGTTCAGTTTGTAATTGATTGTGGAAGATATTAACCTGGCAATGCCCGTCGCAACTAATAAAGACGGTGAAATTGTGTTTACCGAGAGCAGTTTGAAGATTATTGAAAACAATCCAATATCAATGGCAGAGCACAAAAGTGAAGACAAACTGAATCTTAAGAGCTCTTTATAGAGTCTTGAAGAATCCAAGAGATGTTTAAAATGAGGTGTCTGAGTCCGGTCAGTGTTGATAGTTTGAATGGACACTTCTTCTATTGAGGGATTTCTTTTTACTGCATGAATAAAAGTAATCATATTTAACTTCAAATTCGTAAACCGTTTTACTTAGCTGGCTTCTGCTTAATGGGACCTCAGCCCGAATATTACAAATCCTGTTTATTTCAATCCATCTGATTGGCACATACACTCGGATAGATTCACCCCGCCAAGATGTCGGTGATGGTTTCCAAATTAATAGGATGGCAGGGTCCTGCGCATTTTCCTTTTCCGGGAGAACGGCGGGTATTGTCAGCTCAGTATTTATGTCTACAATTTCGGCACACTGAGGGGTACTTCAGGCTGCCAGAACGAATTGAGTGATGTAAAGAATGATGGTAAGTGTGTTTATATGTGAAGATGATTTTCTCCTTTGATAACGGGATTTCATAGAGTTAAGGTTTTCCCCGAACTTTACAAGGAGTATACAGAAAAGTAGTTAAGAAAATGGAAAGAATTTGTTTAGAAATAATTTAGCATCTGAATTCCCCCTGCAACCTTAGCATTTTCCGCTTCCAGAAACGCCTTAGATTATTTGACCTTACCTGGAGAGTTCTTTATTCAAGCGACTTAACCATTTCCATACCTCGGAGAATATCTTAAGTCCGAGAAGTTCGAATTGGTATTCCCCTCCGGATTCATAGGTGGGCAATCCTCGGCTGTTGATCCGAACTTTGCGGTCCGGTGTAATTGAGAACTAATACTAATGGGTGTACTAATTGTGGGGGTAAGTCAGGCAGGTGAATAAAACAAATACGATTGAGTCATAGATAAATTCACAATGGCTTAAAATCACGCATATATTATTAATCAATTAGTTTTCTTCCTGATGATTGAATTGATTCATGCTGTCATTGATTTATAAATCGCATTGAGAAATACTAATCCTTTTTTCGACGTTGCGTGGTGCAACGGTCGGTAGTTAGAATACTAATCCAATCATCAAGTGCTGACACTTGAAAAGGGCTGTATTTGCACTCTCCTTCAGCCACGCCCACATCCCGATTGGAATACTGAGTAATTCCAGGGCGAGATTACAGACAGGCGGATTGTTCCCATTAGTAATTGCATTCTGTGTGCCGTTGAACACAGCCGGTAGTATCGGGAAAATTAGACTTCTTGTGGAGACGCAGTTGTATTGTAGGCTGCTTTCATTTGGTGGGAAAATCGGGTAAAAAGAACGGACGATTCCTTTGTATATTTATTAATGCTTGTAGGCTCCAATTCGCGCTCAATCTGTTCAGCAATTATTTCGATGCGAATCTGCAATTCAAGTGATTTCATTTTGAATATCGGAAAGTGTTCTCAGTATCATCTCCTTTTCATGCCATATCTCAAAATATTTATTTGATCAAGACATTTTTTTGCCTACATACTTGTACCAAACAATACCCACACAACTAGAGTCTCGCAAGAAACACCAGCGCTACCGCTGACAGGCTGACCAATGCCCAGATTCCGCGGTTCCAGTCCCAAATCCGCCGCCCGTTATAGCTGATCAGCGGGAAGAAGGCCACAACAGTATCCAGAACAGCCAACATCCGGCTGAGCTGCTGCAGTGGCATCAGCACGGGTTCAAATCCCGGCGCTAAATTCCAGCGCAGCGCGGCCCAACTACCCCAGGCGATGATCAGCGTCGAGAGCGTTCCCGCCAGCGCCATTGGTCCGATTTTTGGCAACAAGTCGCGGTAGCGCCACTGATCCCCCAAGGGATAGAAGCTGCCGGGGAATGGAAAGAAGCCGCCAAAGAGCAATGCGATGATTGCCACCAACGTCGCGCTCGACTCCCAGGCACGGAAACGCACAACAAGACTCTGCGCCTTCGCCGCTCCCCACATCGCCAGCGACCTCATGCCGAAAAGTACCAGGATTGTCGTTGGAATCGTCCATAGATCATTGACTCCCAGTGTTCCCAATCGCAACACCGCGATGAGGAGCAGCAGCGCATTGATGAGCCACGTCCCCAGCCATTGCATTGCAGGACTGTCGGGCTGTTCTTCGCCGGGTCTGACCCATAGAAAATGGCCGACATCAATAAAGTGGAATGAATGCAACCAGTAGGGGATTATGCCCAATCCATAGCGGCGTAACTGCTCCCCAGTCGAGAGGATGGTGAAGCCGCGCGTGGCGAAGACCTTGCTGGAACTGGTGTTGTAACCCTCCACACACGCAGAGAATTCTGTGCAGCCTTGCGAATCAAAAAATGCCAGCGCACCCTCAATTAAAGCTTGCCCTGCGCCAAGCCCGCGCGCCTCAGGGTCGGTGAAAAGCCATGAAACAAAGCCCACCTTCCGTTTTCCCACAGTGAAAACTTTGAGCACAACGCCGCCCACAATCCGGCCCGCGTGCTCTGCTACCAGCACATCCTTGCTCCACGAGAGGAACAGCCAGGCAGGCGGCGAAAACGCCCGGCGCATCACTCTCTGCGCTTCCGCTTTTTCTCCATCACGAATCGGTCGAATGAGTACTTCTTTATCCTTCATGGTACAAGCCTTTTCTTAAAAAATATTGAATAAACAATCGCTTACAGACTGCGCCAGACGCTCAGTGAGTCGGATAGGGTATGGGCAAACCAACCCGGATGCTACCCCAATCGAGATAAAAACAATCTCCGAAACTACTAAAGCTCGCTCTGAACCTCTTATTCGGTAAGCGCTAAAGCAGTACGGTGAAATATTTTCATTTATGATTTTAAGTATTAATCAAAAAATATAAAACCTTTTCTCTTCGATTGAATTATTCTAAACTTTCTAATTGTTTTGAAAACCAACGCGTACCTATCATGAAATCAACTCCCAAAATCAACCCGATCCACAATGCCAGTCTGAATTGCAGGCTAACTTGAAATGCATGACGCGGTATTTCAAGTGAACCACCCACCCAAATTAGAATCATAAGCGGCGGAATTGTAAGGAGTAGACTTGAAATTATAAACCAGAGTGGATTACTCGCCAGATCTTTCCGCAAAGCAATGGCAAAAAAACAAAGCAAAAAAAGGCACAAAAAGAGCAATATAGTTTGGTTATAAGGGAAAAACAACCTGGTAAGCCAGATAATTCTCATAGAAATGGAACCATTGGCTTCCCGATAGATATAATTATTTTCAAGCAGCATGAGTTTCCAGCTCTTGAGCGGTTCAATTATGGTCGTAATCGGGTTGTGAAGCAAGTAAGAGATATAGATTTTTTTGCCGTTGTTTATAAACCATGCATTAAACATGTCTGTGGGATCATCCTCAACAACTTGAAAACGTTTTGAATCCAAGAATGAATGAAAATCATTGTAGGATGTTTTTCCCAAAATTGCTTTAACGGTTGGCATGCCGCTTTCTTCAAAGAAACTTATCGCATCTATATTGGTTGAAAGCCGGTCAGTCATCACATCCATGATTACCGGGTGCCACCGATTGGAAATATCATAGATATACGAATGATATAGGAAGAGTATTGCGGTCGATAAAACAACCAGTAAAAAAAACTTTTGATTAAGTAGATTAATTTGTTTGAATATGATGACCCAAGTTACCAACAACGCAATAGTCATCGCAACAAAATAGATGTTTGTATCCCTCGCATTCGCATAAAAAAATGTTGTTATGATAAATATGATCAGAAAACCAGTTTGAATCCATGGGTTTCTAATTGGTTTATTGAAAATGAGCATAATTAGTGATAAGGATGCCAACCAAAGCGCGAAAAAAGAAAGGGAAAGCGATTCTGACAATGTGAGTCTGTCCCATAGAGAAATATCGAGCGAAGCGCTAAAAAATAGGACGACTAGGATTGCTGTTATTTTTGCAAACCGTTCTTTTAAATAAAGAACAATTGAAAGTGCAAGAATTGTCCAGGCTGCTGCTGAAATTGTTAATTGAATTTTGGCAACATCGTCTAACAGTTTGTGGTTTAAAGGATCGCCTGATGTATAGCCCAACATGCGAATCAATAGTGGCAGCAATGGTGGTTTGTAGGCTGTCCAAAAATCAAGTGTCAGGGGGTTTTTTGCAGAACCCAAAATAAAATCAACGGTATCATCCGATGATCTGGATAAATCGGAAAACTGATATAACATTTTTGTGTTGATAAATAGAAGTATGATTGTCAGGATCAGGTGAAAATAAAGCGCGCGATCCAGCGTTTTGGGCTTATACAATTGAGATTCGCTAGGAAATTCGTATTTGAAAAACCTTGAAAATATTTGAAGGATTTTGCGATATATCGGTTGACACAAAATTAAACCAGCCATTCCAGTAATCAAAATCCCTGGAAAAATGATTTTAAAATCAAGCAATGTGGCACGTAGTGGGTTATCAAATATACCCAGAATTAGAATGATATCAACCGCTAACAATGAACCCATGGCAATGCCATAGGGAAAAAGTTTGAAAACAAATGGATGCTTAGCGATACGCATAAATATTACCCCCCATGTTTATACCTATCCGGATTTGACCATCTTGGGTAAGATGATCAGAACGATCAAGGAGTACAAACCTCATTGGATATACGTAGAATAATTGATACGATCATCTAAAGAATTGTTAATGCTTTTCTTTTCTAGACATTAATATTAAAAACCCCATAGTCAAGATGGTAATTCCCGCGCCGATCCAAAGCAGGAAGAAGTAATTTGGATCAATAAAATTTGTTACAGCCCACTTCTCAGAAATGTATTCGACAGGTTCAAAGTAGTTTCCAGCAAACTTTATGGTCCAAACCTGGGAGTTTTGCCATAAATCATTGACCATAATCCCCATCAAACCCAGGCTTCCGAGAAACAAAGGGGCAGAGGGGGGCTGTTGGTCAAACCATTTTTGAAATTCAATCACAGCCAGGATCACTAAAATCACAAATGCCAGAAAAAAAATTCGAGAAGAAATGCGTTCACCCGTAAATATTGGGATCGGAAAAATCAAGCGCAGATATTTATAAACGCGATCCAGTGAAAGCAATGTCAACCCGATCACTGGCATTAACAATGGCGCGTAGGAATTGCTTTGCGACCTTTTGCGAAAAACTTGAATAATTCCGAAAATCACTAAGAAAACCAAACCAGCCAGACCGATATAGATGGTTGTTTCCCAAACACCATAGTGATTCACCAGATCGCCATTCAACACATTTTCATATGGGAAATAGCGTGAAACCGCAAATTCGACTATGGAATTCAGGCTTGGGTACCCTAGCAGAAAATCATTTTGAAGATTCCCCAAATTTATTGTCGCGGGAAGTGTGCGTATAGCGCTCAGCGACACTGAACAGATAAGAGCCGCAACAACCTGAAGCCAATTCTGGCGCGAAATTGTTGCTAACATAACCAGTAAGAATAGCAACCATATAAATTGGTGATATCCGCCTTGTAACAGAATCAATAAAGAAAGACCGGAAACCTGAAAAACCCATCGCCATCCCAATGGTTGATTTTCGAAAACCTGCACCACCAAACCGATTAGCCATGGAAATAAAAAAGCCCCTGTCCAGGTAAAGTGTCCTATTGAAAAATGCGAAAGGAGATGACCATTGAAATTAAATAACAAAAATAACAAAGTCAGTGAGAAAGGAGAAAGCTGATATCTTCGACTGATCCAAAGTAAGCCTAAATACCCCGCCGTATATGAAAGCAGTAAGTTAACCAAAATGAATTGCTCAATGGTTAACCATCGGAGGAATATGATTTGAGGTGACAAAATAATATCTGGGATGGCCAGAAACCGGTTTGTAATGTTATTTAAGGTTGATTGATCATTAATGTGGAGAGGTAAAACACCCTGACGAATTGCATTTTGAAGGATTGTTAATCTTGGAAAAGTAATTTCAGACCAATCATGAAAATTAAGAAAAGATTCATGGCCCCAGTTAATAAAATAGCCCCAAAAAATTGCGCCGAGCAGGAAAAGCACGACTGCCCAAACAAAAAATATAAAGTTCCTCTGTGTTTGGTTTTTCGAATAAAAAAACTGATTTGTGATTGAAGCAATAAATTGAGCCATTTCGAGAACCCTAACTATATAAAGAAAAATCAACTCGTTTGAATAATGGATGAATAATATTACCCCTCAATTATTATGATGATGATTATGAATTGGTGTTTACACAATTATTCAACCTGATTCTGTCGAAAAATTTAATAGCACAATTTTATAAATTGTTATGGTGTATCATTTCCGTTTTTTAGGCGAAATTTTTTTTATACTACCCGCGTCCATTTCTATGGGTATACTGGCGCGCGAGTTTAGCAATTGCAATAATACTTTAACCCGTTGGGTGCCAGAAATGCGGGTGTCGAAGATGGCTTCATATCCTTCGAATGGCCCTTGTTGTATTTGCACCGGATCGCCAGTTTTCAACCTGTCAAATAATTCACCACCCGCTTGTTCGATTTCTACCACACGTTCGCGAATGGCATTAATAAGGTTGTCTGGTATTACTGCCGGTTCGCCTCCGAAGGAAACCAAACCGGTGCCATACGGCATGTAATTCAATTCAGACATGCCAACTTCATCGATATCGATATTGACGAATAAATAGCCGGGAAAATATGGGCGAATTTTCCGCGAGCGTGGGTTGACCGGACTCACACGAATGCGTGGATAGAACGATTCAATTTCTTTTCGCACTAATTGTTGATTTAACGCGTCTTCTTTGTGTGGATGACTGCGCATCGCGTACCAATGTTTCATGAATATAGCCCCCCGCGGGTATTATAATGACAAAACTGTCGCTACCATTTTAACATGTTTATGCTGGACATGGAAAAAAGCGCCACTGATATTTTCCCGTTATAATTACTAAACGCTAACAAGAAATTGGTAGAATCAAAAATTCGTGAATGAGTCGCAATTCGACAATTAATATTTCCGTGTTACATGCGGCGATTACCTTTTGCACAAGACAGATATGATGACATCTCGAAAAGTAGTCAGCGGACTAACCCTACTATCCTCAATAGAAGCCATTGCGGCGTTAATCTTCTTGCTGATGATCCCATCAGACCCGAAGAACGCTGTATTTTTGGGCTTTTCCACGGCTCGTTTTTTATTGGCAGGGGGGCTGTTTTTCGCAGCGGCGTTTATGGCTGCGGCTTCAGTTTCTGCCAGGCGCTGCCCAGCAAAGGTTAATGATCTTCTAAAGGCTATTTCTTCTACCAAAAGCCGCTTATTTATGGGGGGCAGCTTTCTTGCTTGCGCAGTGATTGCTGCCTGGATACTGATAAGCTTGCCTGCTTACCGGTTTGGCGACAACGCGCTTGAGATGGAACGGCTGCTACCTTTTATCGTTTGGATGGGTTTGGTAGGGTTTCAGGCTTTAATTGCATTATTAATCTGGCAGAAAGTGATTGATCCTCCCCGCCTTTTTCGCAGTATAAAAACACAGCGCGATCTATGGCGGCTGATGTTGGCTGGTTTTGTATTACTGCTGCTTGGATGGGTAGCAGCCTTTCCGCTGGGTTTGCTATCCGGACAGGACGCGTTGTATTTCAACACTCCCGGCGTGCCATTATTAGGATTACAAGCACTGATTGCTTGGTTAATGGGTTGTCTTGGTCTGATTGGGTTTGGATGGATAATAAAGCTTCACAGCCAGGATGCGAACAACCGTTTTTTGAAGAAGTTGGATTGGGGAATTGTAGTTGTGATTTGGGCGGCTTCAGCCTGGTTGTGGATTCGAACCCCCATGCTTTCAACTTTTCTTGCCCCGGGTCCTTATCCTCCGGATGGCGTGGTATTTCCTCTGGTTGATGCCGCGTTATACGACAGAACGGCACAGTTCGCGCTGATGGGATTGCGAATGAACAACGGCCAATATGTTGACAAACCCCTCTACACCAGCTTCTTAACCTTTTTACATTTGCTTGCCGGCCAGGATTATCAATTACTTGCGACTTTACAAACTGTGGTGCTGGCGGGTGTACCAGCCGTCGCGTATTTGATCGGGAAAAAAGTTCACAGCCGCGCGGCAGGCCTTGCTGCAGCCTTACTGGTTTTATTTCGAGGAATAAACGCCATTGCAGGTGGGCATTGGATTCAAACTGCTCATTCCCGTCTTTTCCTAAGTGAAATGCCAACTGCATTGGCTTTGGTGTTATTGACTCTTTGGCTGGTTTGTTGGTTTCAAAAACCACGTGATTTAATTTACCCGCTTCTGGCGGGTGGTACTTTGGGTTTATCCACACTCATCCGCCATAACCCCTGGTTGCTGCTTCCAATCATTTTAATTACAGCCCTGATCGTGAACTGGCCGCATTGGAAACGCTGGTTGGGACAGGCAGCTTTGTTTCTTCTAATGTTGGTTGCTGTTATCTCACCCTGGATGATTTACTCTCAAAAATATATAGGTACGCCTTTTTACTTTACCATGCCGCTTCGCGGAACAATTTGGAAAGAACGCTATTTACCTGAATTGGAAGGCACCAGTCTGTTGCCAGATATGGTCCCCGGGCAACAATTCTCGCTGGCTGGCGCTTCTGTGGCTGGCAGCGGATTTATGCAAAATCCATCTCAGATTGTTCAGCAACAGGAAAATCCGCCCAGCGGGTTTGCGGTTGTGGCAAGATTTGTGGCTGTTCATTTTATCAATAATTTCAACAGTACCATATTGATCCTTCCTGGTTCGCTAATCTTCGATGATCTGGATCGCACCTTATCTGATCCAACTTCAGTCTGGCAGCAAGATTGGGATGGAAAAGTTTCTGGAGTGTTAATGTTTAACATCACGCTGGCACTGTTGGGGGTAGTGACAGCATGGCGCAAATGGCGGCTGGCAGGTACAGCTCCATTAATTGTTTATCTGGGCTATTTAATTGCGTTAGCAGGCGCTCGCACTTCTGGCGGACGCTATATTGTGCCGGTGGATTGGGTGGTCATGCTGTATTATGCGATTGGGCTGGTGCAGATTTCCGCATGGTTGTTTGGCCTTGAGAAAGGTCTTGAAGCCCATCCTGATTCGAAACAAACGCCTGCCGGAAAGTGGCGGTATTTCGCAGCGGTTGGTGGCTTATTGCTGATCGTGGGGATGATACCGGTGGCTCAGGAAGCGTTTCCAAAGAATGTGCCTCCTGCCGGGATGGATGCCCTGCCATCAAAGGATTGGTTCCTGGATAAGGAAATCCGACAGCAAGATGTCACCAATTTCTTAGATCAAGAAGGGGCAGAGGTCTTGTCTGGAAGAGTTGTTTATCCTCGTTTGTATCGGCAGGACGAGGGTGATCATAATGAATGTTATGAATCCTTGCTTTACCCGCGCCTGGTTTTTGAGTTATTAAATGAAGATGGTGTGCATTGTGTGATACTCCCTTATGATAAATCCATCGAAAATGTAAAATTGCATGCCACCCAGGCGGTTGTATTTCGCTGCGCAGAAAGCACCGCTTGGGCAGTCCTGGTACCAGAACTGGATACGGCTTTATTGCGCGCACCGTCTGTTGACTCCTTGCGCTGTCCACTGCCTGACCCGGTTTGTGATAATAATCGCAACTGCAAATGAGAAATTAGGAAAATACTTACAATTGTTGCCCATGCACCGCAAGTATTATTAGATCTGGAATCATTCTGAATATGAGAAAAAATAACCGCTTTCTTGATACCTTTACTCAACACCCCTGGATGGCAGGGTTATTTTCCTTGCTAGGGTTAATGGTATTCAGTATTCAGGCAGGGTATTACGCCCATTATTTCGATGTAACCATGGATGAAGGCACTTACTTAATGAAGGGCCTGTTATTTTTGAGGGGGGATTACAAGCTGTTTCAAGATTATGGTCCCTGGACCAATAAAATGCCGCTGGCATTTCTAATTCCCGGCGCTGTTCAGATGATATTTGGTCCAGGGTTGAGAACGGGGCGCTATTTTTCTATAGCGCTGGCGATTTTAATGATCGCCGCGATCTGGATCGTTACCCGTCGTATCGCCGGTAAATGGTGGGCAGCTTTAGCTGTGTGGGTCATGGCGCTAAGTTCTGGGGCAATTGTCTATTATTCTCAGGCGATCAGCCAGGTCATTTCCGCCTGTATGTTAGCCTGGATGATGGTCTTCGTTTTGGGAGATGACCGCCGATGGTGGCAAATCCTGGTCGGCACTGGTTTGGCATCTCTGACCGTAATGACACGTCAGAACATGCTGCCCGTGGTGCCAATTCTGATTTTATACCTTTTCTGGCAATATGGTAAAAAAGTAGGTTTGCTTTCGCTTGGTTTTTCAGTGCTGCTGTTGGGTGGTTTTCACGCACTTTACTGGCCAGACATTCTTAAAATCTGGCTGCCCTGGACGCCAAAACTCATTATCAATTGGTTTAACCTAAGTCAATATTCTATTGGCGGTTTGAAAAGCATTGCCGCGGTAAACCTGAGTCTTTGGACGCGGTTTCAAATATTCTGGGAAGGTTTTCGAATATACTTTTTTATTCTGACTGGTACCGTGGTGGGTTTGATCAATTGGCCGAGAAAAACGGATTGGAAAACAACGGCTTCATTTAAATCAGCGATATTAATGCTGACTTTGTTTGGGGTGCTTTTCTTCTCTCATTTATGGGCAGCATTAATGAATGACTATTGCATTTATTGTTATAGCGGCTACATCGCCTTTTTCGCACCGATAGGATTAATATTGGTGATTGTATTAATCACAACGAGCCTCGCAAGAAGCAACTTGTTCGCGCGGGGGGGCAGCTTGATTGCTTTGGTGATGATCGCAGCCGGTACGGGATTGAACGCGTATAAGTTGTTTGGCGATTGGCTGATGAAGATGGCCGTACCCAGAATTAAGAATTTACGGTTTCAACCAGGTGAAATTGAATTATGGAAACTCTTCTCCAATAAGTTTGGTTGGAGTTATGAATTCTTGGAAAGGTTTTTGCCGGGTCTTTTCACTGGATTGATCTCAGTCATAATCATCCTGTTTTTAGCATTTGCGTATTTTGTTTGGCTCAAAAAGAAGCGGCAGGTAATTTTTTCTGGTTTGCCAATTGTTGTTTTCCTCATTTTGGGAAGCCTGTTTGCTTTCTTTCCCATCCCTGGTGGGGCAAAGAGCGAACTCAATTGCCAGCAAGATGTCTTATTGGCCCATGATGAAGTTGGTTCGTTCTTGAAAGAAACCATTCCGGAAGAGGCTCTAGTTTATTGGGAGAACGATGTGTCTCCTTTACCATTGCTGTATTTGAATAAGATCAAATTATTCCCTGCCCAGCTCAATCATGAGCACAACCGCCGAAATGGCGGAGATCCTGATAAGCTTGCTCGATTGGGTTACTGGAACGAAGAACTGGCTTTACAATGGTCGCGCGAGGCAGATTATTTGCTGGTGGCCGATCTGATGGTCAAGGATTTACGACTTAAAGGAATTATCCAACCAGACGCGGATGAGCTAAAGGCAACTCAACAACTGCTTCAATGCCGCAAACAGTCCATCATCCATATCTATAAGAATCCATAAATTTGTGCCAGTAGACAAAAAAATAATGCAAAAAGTGAATAAGTTAGAAATCAAAGATTGGCTAAGAACAATCGGGGTCATTGCCGCCTTGATCGTTTTCTTTGTCCAGGCATTTTATACAGCCCATTTTTTTGACGTCACCATGGATGAAGGGACATACCCCTTAAAAGGGCTGCTTTTTTTACGTGGGGATTACCAACCGTTTCAAGATTATGGATTGTGGACAAATAAGATGCCGCTTTCTTTTGTTATCCCCGGCATCGCGCAGTATCTATTTGAGCCGGGTTTACGAACAGGGAGATACTTTTCTATATTTCTTAGCGGGCTGTTGTTGCTGGGTTTTTGGATGGTGATCAACCGCAACTTGGATAAGAATTGGGCAGCCGTTGCTTTGGGACTAATGGCATTAAACTCGGGATTCGTTTTCTTTTACATGCAAGCGATTTCTCAGGTGGTCACCGCGCTATTGTGTATTTGGAGTTTGTATTTTCTGCTGGGAGAAGGACGCAGGTATTGGGAGATTCTGATAGGAACGGTTCTGGCAGTGATGGTAGTGTTTACCAGGCAAAACATGCTGCCGGTTTTGCCACTTACCGTCCTTTTTATATTTTGGCAGCATGGAAAAAAAGCAGGCTTTTTTGCGCTTGGAATTTCCAGCATGTTATTTATTGGTCTGCATCTGTATTTTTGGCCGAACATTATGATTGTCTGGCTTGGCTGGATACCAGGTTCTATCAAAAAGCTTTTTAACCTGACCCAGTTTTTTTCTGATGCAGGGAGATCATACCCAAAAGCTGAATTCAGTTTCTTTAGCCGTTTTTTTGTGTTCTGGCAGGGATATCGCGTGTTTTTTGCCTTGCAAGCAGGTTCCATTCTGGCGGTATTATTTTGGCCTCGAAAATCAGATTGGCAAAAAGCCGCCCACTTTAAAGCCGCCATTTTCTGTGGAATCAACTCCCTCATTCTTTATATGGCTCATCTCTGGGCATCACTTATTCATGCGGATTGTTTGTATTGTTTTCCGGGATACATCGCATTTTTCAGCCCATATAGTATTGCGTTTGTCGTTCTGGTACTGGCATCCGCCACAAAAGAAAACTCCAATTTTTTGAAATGGCTGGGTGTTTGCATTATGGTTGTCTCATCTGCCGGATTGGGATTCAGTGCTTATCGGGAGTTAAATTGGGTTACCAATATCCCTGTTTCGAGGATCAGAAATTTACAAATACTACCTGGTACCATTGAAATCTGGCGCTTGCTGTCCAATAAATATGGTTGGAGCTATGCCTTTCTTGAACGGCTTTTGCCCGCGTTATTTAGCCTTGCCGCGGTAATATGCTTGATTTTGGTCTACTGGGTAATCTCGAGATGGATCGAAAAAAGGAGAGGGGCTTTTCCAGCTTATTGGTATGCAGGATTGTTCTTGTTGGTTGCAGGGAACATTCTTCTCTCAATGCCTTACCCAGGCGGCGCGAAAAAAGAATTAAAGTGCAGTAAGGATGTCATCGCCAGTCATGAAGCTGTGGGAGATTTTATTCAATCTGTAATTCCCACAGGCTCCTTAATCTATTGGGAAAGTGATATCACCCCCATCCCATTATTATCAATCCCTGAAGTGCGCGTTTTTCCTGGACAGTTGAACCATAGTTACAGCAAAGTGATTGGCGGAGATCCTGATAGAGTTGCAAAATTAGGATATTGGAATGATGAATTGGCTTACCAATGGGCTCAAGAAGCGAATTATTTGCTGATCGCGGATTCGCTTGTGGGAGAATTAACCCAAAAGGGAATCATATCCCCAGGGCATAAGGAGATCGGTGTAAGTCCCATCGTTTCCTCCTGCCGGGATCGGTCACAAATACATATCTATCAAAAAAAGTAAATGATTGATATTTACGATCAGCGCACCGCGAACAATCCCCATAATTCCGTTTCCGCAATCTTTTGCAAGTACGCGGTATCTTTGGGAGGGTAATTTTCTGAATAGTTAACAATAAGGTAGTCAATCTTCTCGCTTTTGACCCAATTAACATCACTGATTTGTTCTGGTGGATAAACCGGGATGATTCGGCGGGTAAATTGCGGTCCAAAGAAACCATAATCGGGGTAATAATCTTTTTGACTGGCAATTCCCAGAGTGGCATCCAAGGGCACTTTTTCATCCACCATTTTTTGGGTTTCGATAAAGTAAAAATTTTGTAAGCTGAGCAATCCGCTGCGGTTAAGCCGCCAGATGGAGCGATGACCTTCCAGTGGCTTGGCTGGATTAAGCAACACGCAACTGATCAGGGTGGAAATCGCAATTGCGCTGGCAAGCCAGGCTGCCCACACGGATAAGCGTTTGTGATTCAAACTGCTGACTGCTAATGGGGCGGCTAAAGCGATCACAGGCATGAAGTAGCGGCCCTGATAAGGGTCCCATCCGGGTCTGAAAAAAATATCAAACAAAAGAAAAGAAGCAAAAAACAAAAACGCGCTAATACGGTACAAATCTTTCTGTTTAAGTCCCCGTATGAATTCAACCAGAAGCCAAAGTGCCATAACAAATCCCAGCGGGCCGTACCATGCTTCATCCTCTTGCAGGAGATAGCGGCGGCGCAAGGTAAAAACATGGCCTGGAAAAGCGCTTTTCTCTGATTCAACATCAATCCCCAAGACTGAGAAGACAGGTTTCATCACAGCGGCTTTGGCTTTGATACCATATCCCCATAATGGGTCAGGCAGGCCGGAAAGATCAGCCATCTGGTACATGAGCCGAGACCCATTTATCAAACTGTTTTCCAAGAGGCTTTCTGAGCGTAGAATTTTGGTGGATTGATCAACCGCATTTAATGAACCAAAAGGGTGTCCAAAATTTATCTGGTTGCTAATAAACATTTGCGATCCGATGATTCCAAACGTACCCACGCTGATGATGCCCCAAGACAACAATCGACCAAGTTGGATTTGCCTAAACACCAACCAGGCCAGCAATGCCGTCAGGGCGAATACAGGTAGCAGGAAGAAAATGGTTTGTTTTGTTCCGATTCCCAGCCCAAGTGCCAGCCCAGAAAGCACTAAAGAATATCGATCTGAATCTTGAAAACTGAGGAAGAAGAAATACACCGCGATAACAAATAAAGCGCAAATGACCAGATCATTTTGGGTGGTAGTTGATTGTAAAACGATTGCTGGCAAAGATAAAAACACCAACCCCGCGAAAAGCGCTTGAAAACGGGTTGCTTTTAGAAGTCGGGCCAGTCCAATTACCGCCAGCGCGGAAGCCAACGCGGCTGCCCATTGGGTGAACCCTGCCAGGCGGTCTCCGCGGGTAAACAAAACACTCCAAAACATTTGCAGCTGCGCGTTTACTGGATAGGTAATTTGCCAGATCCGCGGGGTGGACCAGGGAAAATAGCTTCCGCGTTGCAGCCAGAATCCGACGCGTGACATATGGGTTGAGAGGCTGTCGACATTATTGGGGGGAACATACACGACTAGAAAAGCATTAAAGAGATACACCAGTCCGCTTACAAAGGCGAGGATTGGCAGGTAAATTTCTTTGATGGTTGGTTTCTGTGTCTTAATTTCTGTAATACATGAGATAAGATGTTTGAATGGCAGCAGTGGATCTGGCTTGTTCCTGTAATTCCAAATGGCAATCAGAATAAGCAGGATGACAGTATGAAACCCCAAAATGACAGCTGGCTGGTTCATCACCCTGAAAAGGTTGGCAATTTGTAACGTTAGGGCAATGTTTGTAAAACAAAGAAGATAAATGCTTAAGAATTGAGCAACCAATCTTCGCATAGACATTATTGAAATGAGAAGAAGCGAACTGCTCAACACCAGGATGATAGCCAGGAAGATCATGAATCGGCACCTTTGACTGGAATATGACGCGGGTATTTTGGATTATACCATTACCATCAATAATGCATCCTCAAAGAACAAATCCATATATGGTATGAGATATCTGTTTGACCAGTAGCGTTATCAGAATTTCCATAGAAATAATTAAAAAAATTATTTTCTAATTACTGCCCCATGTTGTCCTTTATCCTGGAATTGCGATATCATTAACCGTGTTAGGATTCAATCTGCTTGGAGATGGATTACGAGATGTTCTCGATCCGCGATTGAGGAATATTTCATGACAGAAGTAAGGTTGCAAGGTTTGGCGGCTGAAGCTCTACTGAGTTTTTGTCAAACAATGGTCAGAACTCCCGGATTACCTGGGGAAGAACAAGCGGTGGCTGACGTGGTCACCGCTCAATGCTTAAGAATGGCTTTTGACAGCATTCATCGCGACGACCTGGGTAATGTGATAGCGGTTCGGGAAGGATCGCCAGGAGGTCCGGTGATATTATTCGATGGGCATATGGATGTGGTGCCGGTAGAAAATCCTGACCTTTGGAAGCATGATCCACATGGGGCAGAGATTAGTGAAGGAATTTTGTGGGGTCGTGGGGCAGCCGATACGCGGTGCGCTTTGGCTGGTATGATTTGGGCGGCCGGTAGTTTAAGACAAGAGGAAATTAAAGGAAAGATCATTGTTGCCGCCACGGTGTGTGAAGAGAATGTAACAGGCGCAGCACTTTGGCCTTTGCTCGATCAATATCACCCTGACATTGTGGTAACTGGTGAGCCAACCGGTTTGCGGTTAGGTGTCGCACAGAAAGGCCGGATGACGT
>Ga0351926_1021_pt1 | contig 22129 bp, 18 predicted proteins | sample BONcelT113001D10_FD_206837 | JGI IMG/M metagenome (GOLD analysis project Ga0351926, IMG submission 206837) | Enriched cells from coal bed in the Powder River Basin, Montana, United States - BONCAT cells T11 rep2 HSBNCT.T11.300.1.D10 ...
ATTTCTTAAGCCAAAAATGCAAAACAGACATCTTTCAAATCTTTTATACGCAGGACAGCTTACTGTACCCGGCCCCGGAGTGCCTCCGGCCATAATTTCGGGTAAAATTGCTGCCGGCATTGCCAGGAAAAAACTTAAACATGGATAGTTTATACAAAGAGTTATCATTAAAAACATCGGAGCTTACAACCTCGCTATACAGCACCTCATTTTCGGCGGGGCTAATGTGCATGAACAGAGAGAGCCGCAGAGCAATTTTTGCTATATACGGCTTTCTTCGTCAGGCAGATGAGATTGTTGACACATTTCACGAATATGATAAAAAGAGTCTGATCAGTGAGTTCGAAGCTGAGTACTACAGATGCATGGAGCGGGGTATCAGTCTGAATCTTATAATAAACTCATTTGCTCTGATTGTAAAGAGATACAATATTCCGGATGAACTGGTTAGTGCGTTTCTCAGAAGCATGAAGAGTGATCTTGATAACAGCAACTTCAATGAATCGGGCATTAAAGAGTACATCTATGGTTCTGCCGATGTTGTGGGGCTGATGTGTCTTAAAGTTATGACACGTGATAACCCGCAAGATTATGAAAGACTTAAGGATAGCGCCATGAACCTCTCCTCTGCATTTCAGAAAATCAATTTTTTGAGGGACATTAAAAACGATACAGAAAATTTATCCAGAAACTATTTTCCTGTTCTGAATGACAAACCATTCAACAAAGAGACATTCGCTGTAATTCTTGATGATATTCGTAAAGATTTCAAGAGTGCGCTTGTTGGTATTAAAGAGTTACCTAAACGAGACAGAACAGGAGTATATCTTGCTTATTTATACTACCTTGGGCTTACTTCCAAAATAGGGAAAACACCTCCTGAGAGGCTATTCAAAAAACGAATACGTCTATCTGAATGGGAAAAAGTCGGTCTTTTTTGTGTGGCCAATTTCAGATCATTCTTGGGTAAAAAATTTATGTAAATATGAAAGTTGCTGTCATAGGTTCCGGAGTTGCAGGTCTAGCAACGGCAATCAGAGTTGCTGCACGGGGTGACATCGTTACTCTTTTCGAAAAGAACGGAACCCCGGGAGGAAAAATCTCCCAGATTCGTGATAAGGGCTATCGTTTTGATACAGGCCCTTCGCTATTTACTCTTCCCAATTTAGTTGACGAGTTGTTGTCAATGAATTTAAATTCAGATGTTCAATCAAGTTTATCTGGTAAAAATGCCTTCAAATACTTCCGTCTGGAAAACAGCTGTAGATACTTCTACTCTGACGGTACTGTTTTCGATTTTTTCCAGGACACACAAAAACTAAGGGAGCAGATTGAAAATAACACAGACGAGAATTTCGAAAATATTCTCAAACGGCTAAACCAATCGGAATTCATCTACAACCTCACATCTGACCTGTTCATATTCAACTCTTTTCACCGTTTTTCAAACTTCTTAAAAGAGGAGAACCGTGCGATTCCGCTTCATCTTCACAAGCTTGGTTTCCACAGGACAATGCACTCCGCAAACAAATCATTGTTCAAGGACAAGAGAATCGTTCAACTGTTTGACAGATACGCCACATACAATGGCTCTTCACCGTACAGGGCACCTGCAACACTTAACATGATATCTCACCTGGAGCACAATATTGGGGCATTTTTCCCTGAAAAGGGTATCTACTCCATTGCGGACTCTCTTTATAAAAAAGGGGTTGAACTGGGTGTGAATTTTGAATTCAATTCGCTTGTTAATGAGGTAATTGTCGAGAAATTTAAAGGCACAAGAGAGAAAAAAAACGAAATCTACTCAGGAGAAAATTATAATGATAATTCCGGAGATGAAAACACCCGTAATTTTGGAAAACCTTGGAGAGGTAAGCGGGCTGTTGGTGTTAGAGTTAATGGAGTTTCAAAATACTTCGATTATGTAGTATGCGACACCGATGTTAGTTATGCGGCTGAAAATATGTTCAATGGCCGGTACAGGCACCCTCTTAAAAAGAGATTGTCAAAGCTGGAACCTTCATCTTCTGCTCTGATATTCTACTGGGGCATAAAGGGTGAATTCAAACAACTTGATGTTCATAATATTCTCTTTACCTCCAATTACAAAGAGGAGTTCGAGTATCTCTTTAAAAAGCGTGAACTGTACAGTGACCCTACCGTCTATATTTTTATCAGTAAAAAAGTTGTTCCCGGTGATGCACCTGATGGTTGCGAAAACTGGTTTGTTATGGTCAATGCACCATACAATAACGGGCAGGATTGGCAAACTCTAATTGCAAATGCCCGAAAAGCAATAATTCAAAAAATTGACAAAACATTCAATATTAAAATCGAAGATTATATTGATGTTGAACACATTGCATCTCCTGTTACAATTGAAAGAAATACACTTAGCAGTAAAGGGGCTCTCTACGGCAGCTCTTCAAACTCGATGTTCTCAGCCTTTTTAAGGCACCCCAATACCTTGAATAAGATTAAAAATCTCTCCTTTACCGGAGGCAGTACCCACCCGGGCGGTGGAATTCCACTATGCCTGGCAAGTGCCATTATTGCCGAAAAAGAGATCTACAAACTTTGAAGTGAATAACATAAACCAAATTGCTTGAAACGAATTATTTGAAACGAATTATTTGAATATAATTGCTTGAAACGAATCATTTGAAACAAACTGCTTGAAACGAATTACTTGAATCTAATCATATAGAATTGGTTTAAAATATCTGAATATTAGAAAATGACAATAAGTAAATGAAAAAGAATTTCATACAAAAAATATTCAATGTGGTCTCTTATGAAGAGCTTCCAAAGACATTTCTCATTTTCTACTCTGTGGGTCTTATGCTGTTTCTTCTTCCTTTTACCCGCGAGCTTTTTACCGCATTTACTCCGCTCTCTCTTTTACTTGTAAATGTTGCCCTTTTATATCATCATCGCCACTGGAATTTCCGTTTTATTCTTTTTATCTTCACAGTTACAATATCTTCTTTTATGATTGAGGCTGAAGGTGTTCGTGGTGGAGTCCTTTTTGGTGACTACATCTATCTTGGCACTTTAGGTCCCAAACTCTTTGCAACGCCGCTTATTATTGGGCTCAACTGGTTGATGCTAACATATTGCAGTGCTGCGATTATGGAGTATATAAGGAGGAGATCGGCGGGTACGGTAGATATTGCGATTAAAATTCTTGGAGGTGCTCTTTTAATGGTGACTTATGACATTGTTGTTGAAATGGTTGCACCGGGAATGGGCATGTGGGAATTTGATCAGGGGTACCCGCCGGCTAAGAACTTCGTGATGTGGTTTGTGATGGCAACTGTATTTCACATTTTGTTTGCCGCTTTCAAAATTAAACCTGTGGGAAAACCTGCCATTGCGCTATTTTTTGCGCAGATTGCATTTTTTCTTGTGATTTCGCTCTTTATGGCTGTAGAAATATTTTAATGGCAAGATAAAACGGTATGATGATTAAGGGAAAATATACTCCATTTACAGGCTGGTTCTTTGAGCAATATTCAAAGTGGCACATGAAAAAGGTGTATCGCTCGATTAGATATATTGCAGTAAACCCTCCGGGAGAAGATTTATTTATGTCTGGTACGGGGAGGCCTCTATTACTTGTCTCAAACCACTTCTCTTTCTGGGATGGCTTCAATCATATTATGCTCAACAGACGCACCTTTAAGCGCACAATGAACATAATGATGCTGCATGAGCAGCTCTCCAAACGTAAGTTTTTGCGTTATACCGGTGCATTCTCACTTGATAAGGGTAACAGAGGGGTTATTGCAGGGTTACGACACTCGGTTGACCTCCTTAAAGATAGAAACAACATGCTTTTAATCTTTCCCCAGGGTGAAATTCAGTCTCTCTATACTCGCAATTTTGTTTTTGAAAGGGGGCTGGAATTTATTGTGGCTAATACTCCCGGTATTCAGATTATATTCAATGTCAACCTTTTAAACTTCTTCTCTGAGAGGAAACCTACTCTTACAATGTATCTTAAGGAGTATATTCCTCAAAAAGATGATAAAATTGCTCACCTTGAGCAAGAGTTTAACCTTTTTGCTGTTGAATGTTTCAATAGTGAAAGTCCAAGAGAAAAAGGAGTTAAAATAATATGACCATTTTCGGTTGGATACTGTTGTTTTTTCTGACAATCCGCTTGATTGTCTCATTTGTTAATTTTATCTGGACATATCTGGTTAGAAGGGCGTTAAATAATTATTGCACAGTTAAAAAGAATCAAGCAGACAATGAGCATGAAGCAGACAATGGATGTACCTCAGAAAGCGTAACTTTTGCAGATGATTCTGTGCGCAATATTCGTCTTCCCTCCTGGTCAATTCTAATACCTGCCCGTAACGAAGAGAACTCAATCGGAAACCTTCTTGAAGATATCTTGACTCTTAAAGATCGACCATGTGAGGTTATAGTCTATGATGACAAATCAACTGACCGCACTAGGGAGATAGTTCTGGGATTTCAAAAGAGGCTTCCTGAACTAAGGCTAATTGAAGGTGAGCTTCCCGAAGGCTGGCTTGGTAAGAACAACGGCTGTCACTCACTCGCCTCGGTTGCAAAGGGACAATATCTACTCTTCCTTGACGCCGATGTTAGAATAGATTCAGATATGGCAACCAAATATCTCAATTACTCAATTTCGAACAAACTCTCCTTGCTATCGATATTTCCTGCGCAAATTCTTGAGAACAGAGCCGGCAAAATATCAACGCCTATAATGAACTGGATTCTCCTATCTCTTCTCCCTCTGCCTTTGGTAAAAAATTGCAGCTGGAGCTCCTTTTCTGCAGCCAATGGCCAGTTTATGCTCTTTAAAACAGATGATTACAATCTGCTTAAACCTCATAAAAAATTCAGAATGAGTCGCGCTGAAGATATTGAGATAAGCAGATATTTTAAAAACGAGCGTAAACACATTGCGACACTGGCAGGCGATAAATCTATCAGGTGCAACATGTACAGCATGCTTAATGACGCAATCAATGGCTTTTCCAAGAATGTCTTCTACTTTTTTGGGAATTCTCCTTTTCTAACAATTATATTTGCAATCCTTACAACACTCACTCCCCTTTGGCTGTTTGTGTTTAATGGAGTTATTCCGGGATTGGTTTCTGTTACGGCAGTTCTTTTGATGAGAATCTTCGTGTCACTTGCAAGTAAACAAAGTGTGGGAGATAATCTTAAATATCTTTTTCATCAACAGGTTGTTTTTATGCGTATAGTTGCCAAAGCTGCGGTAAACCGTAAAAAGAGAGTTGAAATATGGAAAGGAAGAAATATATACTAATTGTTTTCTTGTTATTGATTGGATTGGGTTTAAGCGCCCAGAGCAAGTACGACAATGCAATTTATGAAAGCTATGTGAGGGGCGATATGATTGGTTGGCAGCAGCTAATTAAGCTTGCAGAGAGAGATGTTGCTTCAGAAAAGCCGGATGGGTTTTCATACAAATCACCTTTGAGAGTTTCTCTTATTAACTACTATTATGGTGTTTCAGGCTGGCTTATCTCTCAGAAAGAGAATAAACAGGTGATGGAGTATATTAAAAAGGGAGAGGCACTTATTGAAAAAATTCTTGATCATGAGCCTGATGATGCTACATTTATTGCCTACAAAGCGGCATTTAAGGGTTTTAGAATAGGAGCGGGTAGCTTTAAGGTTGTCTATTTGGGAGTTCAAAGCCTGAACCTTGCAAAGAAGGCTTATAGTAATGATCCTATGAATGTTAGAGCTCTAATTGAAATGGGGAATGTGCTCTATTACAGCCCTTCATTTGCTGGTGGCGACAAGAAAAAGGGAATTGAATTTTATGAGCAAGCGGTTAAGGAACTTGAAAATAGCGGTTCAACAGTTAATAACTGGCAGTATCTATCGCTGTTAAGCAGCATTACAAATGCTTACTGCGAATCAGGTCAAAAAAAGAATGCTCTTAAAGCATATGAAAAGGCAATCTCTGCTGAGCCACATTTTTTGTGGATAAAAGAGAAGCTTTACCCAAAAATTTTACAGCTTAGAGATTAAATCTCACCTCTAAGTGAATGTTTAATATCCCCGAGAATAGTGAAGCTCTTCGATATTGATCTGTTAAGCCCTTCTCTTTCGCCTTGAAATCTCTGCATTTATAAGCTGTAGCTCCCTCCCCGTTTGTCCGGCCATAGCTGTGTTCTCTTCTGCTCTCCTTAAAAGATATGGTAACACATCTCTAACCGGTGCGTACGGAACATATTTGCATACATTGTAACCCTCTGCTGCCAGATTAAATGAGATATTGTCGCTCATCCCATATAGTTGCGAGAAATAAATTCGTTCGTCATCTCTTTTAATCCCTTTCTTGTCAATCAGTTCTGCCAGAAGGAGATTACTTTGATAATTATGTGTTCCGTTGAAAAGCTCAAATGAGTCAATGTTTTCCATTACATACTCAAGACCGTCATCATACATACGATCAGTGGTCTCTTTATCAGGGTTGATAGGATCATCATAGCCAAGTTCTGTTGCGAGTTTTCGCTCCTCGTCCATATAAGCTCCTCTGACAAACTTAATCCCGGGTATATACTTCATCTCCTGAGATTGTCTGTAAATCTTTCTGAGATACTCCAGGCGATCTTTTCTATACATTTGCAGTGTATGAAATACAATTGCCCTCTTTTTATTGAATCTAGCCATGGCCTCTTCGGTTATGGCGTCAATTATATCCTGAGTAGCAAAATGCTCAGCATCAATCAGTATTCTTACATTATTGTCATAAGCCCTTTGGCACAAGGCAAAAATCCTCTCTCTAAATTTTTGTAACTCTTCCTTAGAACAGTTTGTAAGCGAACCTGCAGCCATTGCTGTTGGCTTAAATACTGTATATGCTATTGATGGCTTACCCTTTGCATAATCAATTGACCTGATTGTCTCGTCAAATGCCCTCTGCACCTGTTTCTCAGTAGTACCTCCCTCTGCCGAGTAATCCAAAACACTTTTAATGTTATAGTTTGCAAGTAATTTAACAGTTTTTGTGCACTTATTTAATGTCTCTCCTCCTACAAACTGACGATAAAGTGTTGGCTTAACAATCCAGGCAATTGGCAGTTTAACTTTTAAGGCTGCCATGGTTAAAGCTTTGAAAATCTTTACAAGCTTCGGATTGCTAATGGCCGTGAATAGAAATTTTGCATTACGGAGTTCGTTAGCACTCTTCATAGAGAATGCAATCTGAGTATTGTTGAAGTCCATATTTAAGTTAAGGTATCTCTGGTTTAACGTCTTGTCAGTTTGGTCAGACCATAATGTAGGTTACTCTATTTCAGGTTTTTTTACACCGCAAGCATGACCTGTTGAACCTTCAATGGTTGGGAACATAGCATCTTTTTTGTCTTCGAGATCACCATACTGATCTTTATACCTCTCAAGGAAAACCTTTACATACGAACAGGTGGGTATTACCTTCATCCCATTCTCTTTTGCGTACTCCAGAGCCTCCTTCACAAGATCGGCAGCAATTCCTCTTCCTCCTATTGGTTTTGGCACAATCGTGTGTGTAATGTCAATGCCACCGGCATATGGTTCGTACTCGACGTAACCTGTTATGCCCTCTTCAATCGTCTCAAACCGGCATGTTTTTTTGTTATGAATTATCTCTCTTGTCATATCTGTTAATTTTAATAATATACAACAACCGTAAGCTTATGAAGTTTAGTTATTGTGTTGCAAGATTAAATATAGCAAATTTTACATAAAAAAAAGAGGCGCATTGCTGCGCCCCTTAATTATTGTATCAGTTTAAAAGCTTACGGCTTCTTAACAGTTACGTTGATAGTTCCTGTCAGTTTCTTACCGAAGATATCAGTAATTTCAACTGTCAATGGAACAACTACGTCATTAGTAATAATCGCAACAGCATTAGTTGCTGAAATTGTAAAGTCAAGTGGGTTAGCTGGAATAGCAGCAGTAGCTATTACACCTGCAGCAGCACCTGCATGACCTACAGTTACAGCTACAAGGTGAGCATTTGCAGAAGTATTCAATACTTTTACACTTGCAATACCAGGAGCAGAAACGTTAGCAGCATCAATTCTTGTGTCAACAGCAGCAGCAATTGCGTTTGCAGCGTCGCGTCCGAAGGCTTTCAGGTTAAATCCTAGGTAATCTTGAGCTTTAACATAGAATGACAATGGAACTTGAGTTACAAGGTCACCATTTGTTACTTGAAGATTAGCTGGTAATACCCAACCTGCAGGCTTAGCATTTGTATTAGCAAGTACCATACCGTCTCTTACTTCACTTCTTGCAGCAACTGTAATGTTATCAAGAACAACACTGTTTGCCAGGTTACCGAAGTAGTAGTAAGTTAATCTAACGTTGTAAGGAGTTGCAGTATACATTGTGTTATTGCTTACAATGAACCTGTCAGTACTTGCAGCAACAGCTCCAAGACCAGCTATAAGTGGATTTGCAGGAGCTGGAGCAACAGGAAGTGGTGCTACAACTGTGAATTTCCAAGTTGCTGTAGGTGCTACAGGAGGATTGTAAAGATTAACATATGCATTGTAAAGATCGTAGTATGCATTTGTAGCGTCAGTTTGTGCAGTAGCTGTTGGATACAAAGCTGATGGATAAGTTCCATAAACTGAAAGCGCATCTCCGCTGAACAAGTTTGGCTTACGTTCTTTAAGTGCATTAAGAGTAGTAGTAAGATCAGGGTTAGAGATTGTAAACGGCATACTTAACTTGAACTCAGAACCGGCTGCATAAGCTCTTCTGTCAGTGAACTCTAGTTTTGCTGTATAGGTTCCTGGTACTACAACAGTTTCGTCAAATGTATATTGAATTTGACGAATAGCTTGTACATCTGCAAGAACTGTAGCAGTTGCATTTGGACCTAAAATGTCATTTCCGTTAGCATCTTTAAACTGATAACTAACACCCGGTAAAGCTATAACAGTTGTTCCGGCTGCGTTGTAGAATACAACTTTTACGTTATCTGCATTAGTTCTCCAAAGTTCAGTTTTGCCGACAGCGTCAAGCTCATTAAACATTGGAGTAAGAATAACAGTTTTTTGGTCTGCAGGCGAAGCAGCAGTTGTAAGAACCTGTGGTCCGAAAGGAATCGGTGTAATTGCATTGTTAAGTGCAGAGAAGAATACTACAGAGATGTTCTTTTGGTTGTCCCAATACATACCTCTCCAGTCAAATGTTGTAAGTTTGAAAGGAATAGTTTTATTGTTCAGGTTAGAAACGGTAGCTGTTGTTGTAGTTGTTGTTACTGAAGTATTCGATATAGAAACAAAATTCTCAACGTCTACGTTTTGTGGAAGAACAGGAATAATAGCAACTGAGCTCTTATAGAAATGAGCACTTGTAAGAGTTGTAGCAGTTGTGGCAGTAGCATCTGTTTGCAATGCTGTTAGAGCATAGAAATCAAGAAGGTTCTTAGTTGTTCCAATTGGTACATAAACTTTCCAAGGGATAGCTGGGTTAGAAACACCTGCTACAAAGAAAGGATCACCAGCAACAGTTGGTGTAAGACCGGCTTTGTAAGTGTAAACAGTGTTTACATCTTGCTGAACTTTAATTGCATACTGATATCCTGAGATAACCTCACGACCTCCTTTAGTTGCACGAACTGCTAGTTCGTATGACTCACCCGCAACCGCACCTGGGTATCCTACTGGATAAGCAGCAGCAGTTGAAGCTGTAACAGCAGCGGCTTTTGTAGGGTTCAAAGGAAGTGTGTAAAGACCGTTTGAAGGGGCTGCTGCGAATTGTGTAAATGCGCCGTTGAAACCTTCAACGATCGCTCCCGGTTGAATTGCATAAGGAGTACCGTTCTGTTTGATAATCTCAAAAGTATATCCGGTAAGAACTGCCTGAGCAGGATTGATGATAACCGGAATGTTACCTTGTGATCTAAGAAGTTGATCCCAAGTAACACCTGCATAAGCAAGAGCTGTGTTTGAGCCTACCAAAGTTGGAGTTACAGGGTTAACCAATGGGTAGCTACCTGCTATGTTAGCAGGAACATAACCGAACGAAAGTAATATTTTTGTCGTTCCGATAGGAGAAACAACACTTACTAGATCACTTGTAAGGAAAGTATCTTCGTTAACAGCTACATTGTAGGTTGTGAAAGTACCGTCAGTGTTCTTGATTGTAATTTGAAGTTTCTTTGTTACATCGTTATAAGCAATGATAGGAACATATACGCTTGTAGCAACGCCGTTGATGGTAATGAAACCTTGTGCGTTTGCACCAAACTGGTCAGTTGTAAATTTAGCATATACCGGTTGGCCAGCAACAAGAATACGAGCAGGAGTACCACCTTGAGTAGTAACAACTGTCCAGTATCCGTCAGCATCGATACCGATAATAGGTGTAAAACCAGTAGCACCAGTTGCACCAGTTGCGCCAGTTGCGCCGGTTGCACCAGTAGCACCAGTAGCACCGTTAGTACCATGATTCAACGAAATGGTTGTATTATCCGAGAAGGTAATAGTGTAACCAGTCGAAGTGGTCGCAACGGTTTTAATCAGCTTGCCTGAAGCAATTGCTGAATTAAGTGCAGTAATTGCATTTTGATTGGCTGTGATTTGTGCCTGAAGGTCTGCGATGTCCTCAGAATAATCCTTTTGGCACGATCCCAACGAAATCATAAGCGTGCATATAAGCACACAAATACCGAAGAATGTGAATTTTCTTTTCATTTTAATTTTTTAGTTAAAAATACTTTAGGTTAAACAAAATTGATTGGCAAATATTAGGTATTAAGTTTTAATGTACAAGACTTTAATCCATCTATACAAATGTAGTTTAATGTTAAAGGGTTAAAATTTAAAATACGCTTTCGCAAATATAGTTAATATTTTCATATTCAAAATGCAAAATATGTATTTATTTATAGGTACTTCCTTTATTTATTAACATTTGTGCGGGTCAAAGGGGTCTTGCTTAATTTTTTTATGACCCCGGATTAAATGTTTAAGTTGCTGATATGCTTTTATTTAAATTGTAGCAGGAAAATAAAAGCGGTCAGTCCTAATTTATGCAACACCTCCTTGTTTAGCGTTAATATTTTCGTAATTATCGAGGACAAATATATAACTTTTCTTCGATAAACAACACTAAACGTAGGAAATGTAAGCGTTTCAAAGAACGTTAAACGGTATAACCAAGGGTGCCTTATAGTATATAGATGCAGAAAATGGGAATTCGTTGCACGGGTATGCAATTTTTTAAAACGAAAAGAGAAAATATTATATTTTCATAAACATGATTATAATAATTACAATCGTTACCTGTTATTATAATCGTAACTATAATAATTAAAGCGCATAGCAAAATTCCCAAGCATATTGTGATAGGGATAATCAGATCTCTATGATTTTTGAATGGTCAAACGTTAAATGTTCATTATATGAAACATATCCTAACTGGTTGCTCACACATAACGTATTACCAATCCATTTGTCGATATTGCGATGAGAATGGCCATAAATCCAGTATGAAATAGGGCTGGTTTTAATATAGTCTTCTAATTCGACAGTAAACGCACCGTTAATTGTACTTTCTTCAAAGTCAGACGAAGAGAGTTGGAAAGACGGTACATGATGTGTAACTACAATTACTTGTTCAGCATCACTTTTTTGCACACTTTCTTTAATAAAGCGGAAGCATTTTTGGTGCTCATTATTAAAGTGTCTCCAGGTCAATCGACCTTCCTGATACAAGATTCTGTGGAAATCCGTAACTGCACGTTCAGTGTAAAAGGCTTCTTTCTCTTTTATCGCTGCCCACAATGTAGAGAATATTATATCGGTATTGTTCATGCGGATTACATTATTATAATGAACCTGAATGTTATTCCTAATTGAGCATACCAATCCGTGTGGCATCTTTGCTAAATCATAATACTTATATAATTCATGATTTCCGACTACTATATGAGTTTGGTCAAAATTATCAGAAGCCCAATCCCAGAAAGGATGTTTAGTGTAATTATCATCATTCAGATAGCCAACATCTCCGGCAAGAATAAGCACATCTCCATTTGACTGAAGCGGGTTTTCCTTTAGAAATCTTGAATTATCGTGGAATTCAAGGTGTAGATCCGATGCATATTGTATTATCATAATCCAAATGAGTTTTTGAACTGATTTACAAACTCTTCCAATTTAATTTCTTTCTCTAATCCTAATTCCTTGGACAGTTCGGCTGTACCCAATCCATCTTTTATAACCATTTCCAAAAATGTTCGCAAATCATTTTTTATCGTTTCTGGTATCTCAAACTTAACATCTCCTGCAAATGTGGATACAATACGGAAAACATCGTTTTTATGCTTCAATATATCTTCCGACCTTACCTTCTCTCCTCGTAATCTTCGGTTTGAATTGTTGATATAAGCTATCGCTTTTAATACAATAATGGAATCTTTGTCCACATAATGAAGGTCTTCTATAATGATGGTATGCGATATGGCATAATAGTAGTAATCGTCATCCAAAAGAATTGCCGAAAGGCTGGACATTTCCTCGCCAACCGGGATTGGAGTTAGATGTGCTCCTTCAGGTATTTTAATCAAATCTGGAACTCTGGAAAATAGTTCTATTTGCTGAGGGTAGTTATCCGTCTTCGGTTTAATGAAGCGAAAAAATTGGGTTTTATCTGATGTAGTCTGCCACAACTCGTACTTTCCTTCTTTGATAAACTCCCAAAAGCGTTTGACAAACTCATTGCTTAGCGCTTCGACAATAAGAATCGCATCTATATCCTTTGTTGTGCGGGGTTTTAATCCCTCCTCTGCAATGATTTCACCGCATGCTGTTCCACCGATTATAATATAGTTCTCCGCATAATCCTTGAAGTATTCTCGGAATAAGTACAATCCTCTTACCATATTCTTTTGTTTAGTAATTTTTCCATTTCAGCATTTATCCGCTCGTTAGTATCCATCCTGTAACATAGGTAAAGTGATAAGGGGTCAATATATCCGTTATCGCTCAACAATAGAGGATTATATTTCCAAACTTCAATTTTTATGTCACCTTCTACATCGTCATAATAATCGCAATACTCGTTTTCTTTTAATTCTTCGAATATAGTTTTATAAATAGCATATTCCTCTTTTCCAGTATCCGACAGAAATGTATAATGAAAAAGCGCCATATCTCCTGATTTGCAGAATGCCGGACTGTTTTTCAAATTGGTATAATATGATCTAATTACAGGTGATTGCATTTGGGGCTCAGCTTTTTGCCAGAGCTGTTCTCTTCCAATGTCAAAGACAAACCGTTTTTCTTTTGACCCGACTACTTCGCATAATTCTTTAGCTTTAAGTTCTAAGGCTATTGTGGTTATTGTTTTAGCGGAATAATTGAGTTTTGCTGCTATTTGCTTGAAAGAATAATTGTTTAAGTGCTCTACCTGCAAGTGATAAAGAAGTAATAGTTGAGCAGAAGGAGTCAATTGCTTTGAAAATGTCTGTGGCTTATAGTTTACCTCTTTGATGGAAATGAATAAACCAGGCAGATATATCTGACTATCAGGAACAATAAAACATATTTTGTCTTGAATCAGCTTACGCTTGACTTGTGCGCCTAGATTGTATAACACAAATATTACCGACAATTCTGCATGTTGGAATATTGCTTTTGAATGTTTTTTCAACAGGCTTGCAGTTTTTGGGGTTGCACTATTATCTGCAGCCAATAGCAAAGAGCTCCCCTCTACTTCTATCAGTGAGTAATGATAAGCATGACTCAAATATAAAGGAAGCTTCTTAAAAAGGACATCAGGGAAACCCTTGATGATAGCTGTCAAGCCTACGGTTTCTTGAAGATATTTTAAAACATCGTTCATTATGATTACCTCCATATTTCATAATTACCCTACATAGGTAATTGTTACAAATTTAAGGTAATTATCTGAAATAGCAATAGAATAGAAGAGCCTTTTGCTACGCAAAATATTTTTTACTTACTCCCTCGTGCTAAAGCAAGCTTTGCACGGGGAGTAAATAAAAAACCGGGCTATGTAGCCCGGCTCTTTTATTCTTTGGCGGAGAGAGAGGGATTCGAACCCCCGGAACCTCGCAGTTCAACGGTTTTCAAGACCGCCGCAATCGACCACTCTGCCATCTCTCCTTTTGATTGGGCTGCAAAGATATTTATTTTTTTTGTACAAGCAAAAATATTTATTGTAAATTAGAGTGTAGTTATGGCATAGATATTGCAGAAAATTATATATATTTGTCGATGGAATATATTTTCATAAGCAAAGATTTAACTAACTTATAGACTGATCATATACCGCATAAAACCTAACCGTATGAAAAGTACAACTTTCGAAAAAGAGATACTGGAGCTGGAATCAAACCTGTCCAGATACGCATATAGTCTTACATCTAACAGAGATGACGCCAAAGATTTGGTTCAGGAGACATTCTTCAAGGCATTTAATAACCAGGAGAAGTTTAACGAACACACCAATATTAAGGCGTGGGTGTACACTATCATGAAGAATACATTTATTAATGATTACCGCAGACGTACAAAAAGGCAGACTCTGTTCAACGAGGATGTTCATGAGTTCGTTATTAATAACAAACCTTCGGATTACGGTCCTGAGACTGATTTTGGGTTCCGTGAGCTGACAAAGGTTGTTAATTCGCTTGAGCCGGAGTTTAGAGTTCCGTTCCAAATGCATGACAATGGGTTTAAATATCAGGAGATTGCAGATGAACTGGGTTTGCACCTGGGGACTGTTAAGAGTAGAATTCACTTCTCAAGGCAAAAACTAATGGAGAAACTGAAATAATCTCTGCGCCAGTTTGTGGTAACTTTCACATTATAAGCAAAATAAAAATGAGCCAATTTTCTAGTGAAAAATTGGCTCATTTTTAATATATTGTACATCAATCATATACCACAAACTGGCGCGGAGATTAACGCTACGCTTTTGCCTCTTTAGAGAAATAGCCCCGTTTGAAAATCAAAAGGTAGGTAACTCCAATTGTGATGCAGGAATCGGCTATATTGAATATTGGTCTGAAAAAGACAAATTTTTCACCGCCACGGAAAGGTACCCAGTCCGGCAGTGTTGTCTCTATTATTGGAAAATACAGCATGTCAACCACCTTGCCGTGTAGAAAAGAGGTATAACCTCCTTCTGGTGGGAATAGTTGTGCTACCTGGGTGAAGGTTGATTCACTAAAGATGATACCGTAGAACATACTGTCAATAACATTGCCCACAGCTCCGACAAGGATTAGTGATACTCCGTAAAGTACACCGGAAGGGGCTTTGGTCCTGATCAGATTTCTCAGGTAATAAATTATAAACCCGATGAGAACAATGCGGAAAAGACTTAATGCCAGTTTGCCCAGCTCTCCTCCGAACTGCATGCCGAAAGCCATGCCGTTGTTTTCAATAAAGTAAATCTGAAACCAATCACCAAAAACAGGTATGCTTTCACCGATTGTCATGTTTGTCTTTATCCAAAACTTAACAATCTGGTCAATAATCAGTAACGAAAGCACCAGTAATGTGATCTTCTTCCCGCCGGATAATTTCATCAGGGTCAGTTTACACTTTTCAGGATTAGTCTCTTTTGTTCTTGGCCTCAACAGAAAGGGTTGCGTGAGGTACAATCAAAAGTCTCTCTTTTTGAATAAGCTTTCCGGTTTCACGGCAGATACCGTAGCTCTTGTTTTCAATTCTGATGAGGGCTGCCTCAAGAGATTGGATGAATTTATACTGTCTTTGGGCAAGTTGTCCTGCCTCCTCTTTTGAAAGAGCAGATGCCCCCTCTTCCAACACTTTGAATGTTGGTGAAGTGTCTTCTGTATCGTTGCTGGAGCTATGTGTTACAGCGGCTTTTAGCTGCTGATATTCAATTTTTGCTATCTCCAGTTTCTGGAGAATAAGTTCTTTGAACATCTGAAGTTCTTCATCGCTGTAGCGAACTTTCTCCAATACTTCATCTGTCGTTTTCCCTTTCTTTGTCATATCTCTTTTTATTAAGAAAGCGTAAAGTTAATAATAAAAACATTATAAAAAATAAAGATTAGTAGCGGATCTTTTTTTCGTTCTTTTTCCAAAGTTCAAAAGGTTCCGTACCCTCCTTCTGCATCTCTCTTTCTATTGGTATCGAGCGCTTTTCGGGAGCTAAAGTAAATTCGTCGTAGATAAATGCGTCACTGAATCCGGCCTCTGCAGCATCGGTTCTGTCTGCAGCAAAAATGATCTTATCTACCTTTGCCCAGTAGGCGGCTGAAAGGCACATCGGGCATGGTTCGCATGAGGAGTAAAGAGTGCTGCCGGAGAGATCAAAAGTGTTTAGCTCCTTGCAGGCACTTCTGATTGCATTGACCTCTGCATGGGCTGTCGGGTCATTGTCGGGGGTGACAGAATTTGAACAGGCGCTTATTACTCTCCCCTCTTTGACAATTAGAGCTCCAAAAGGGCCGCCCCCCGATGTTGAGGCGTTCTCTTTAGCCAGCTCAATTGCCTGCTTCATATATTTATTTTCGTGACTCATTCTTTTGTAAGTTAAATCTTTTACCTTTTAATCGATTGCCCTCTCCTTATATCTCACTCAACTATTATTATGCATCTAACTAAGTTAAATCTTTACAACCTTAATATTCAACTCTCCTTCGTCCCACTCTATTTTGCTGCCACCGTCAATATTGGAATTAAGTTCAATATCTCTGGCAAGAGTCTGGTTGCAAATATATTGTCTGTACTCTGTAAGAGCATCACTTATTTCATTCAATGGCTCAATTTCAACTCTGATCTTGTCTGTTACTTCGAATTTTGAATCTTTTCTCAGGTTCTGAATTCTGTTTACTAGCTCTCTTGCAACACCCTCTCTGCGTAAAGAGTCGGTTATGGTTATGTCGAGGGCTAGTGTGAGTTTGCCTTCGGTAGAGACAAGCCAACCCGGCATATCTTCAGATGATATTTCATAGTCTTCCAGCATTAATTCCACATCTCCGGAATCTAACTTAAGAATATATGTGTCAGAAATTTCAACCTGATTAATCTGCTCCTGTGTAAACCCGGCAAAGGCGTTTGAAATCTCCTTCATCTGCTTTCCATAGCGCTTGCCAAGAACTTTGAAATTTGGCTTTATCTTTTTGGTAATCAAACCTGTTGTATCGTGAATGTATTCAACCTCCTTGACATTTACCTCACCAAGAACCAGCTGTTTGATCATTTCAAACTGCTCCTTTATTGAGTCATCAAGCACCGGTATAAGCACCTTAGCAAGTGGTTGTCTCACCTTAATGTTTACCTTTCTTCTGAGAGCCAGCAACATCGAAGATGATCTCTGCGCAAGTTCCATTCTCTCTTCCAGATCTTTGTCTATCAGAGAAGGGTCATAAGATGGCATCATTGTCATATGCACCGAACTCTCTTTGTGTTTGCCGGAAACTTTATTCAGATCGAGGAAAAGCCTCTCCATAAAGAATGGAGCTATTGGTGCAGAGAGTATTGCCACATTTTCAAGGCATGTATAAAGCGTCTGATAGGCCGAAAGTTTGTCTTCGTCAGCCTCTCCTCCCCAGAATCTCTTACGGTTTAGTCGTACATACCAGTTACTTAGATTATCATTAACAAAATCCTGGATTTTTCTACCCGCTGCTGTTACATCGTAATTTTCGTAATGTTCTGTTACCTCTTTAATTAAAGTATTCAGAAGTGATATAATCCATCTGTCTATTTCGGGGCGTCTCTCTGCCGGAACCTGAGGCTGATTGTTTGTGAACTTGTCAACATTGGCATAAAGCGCAAAGAATGAGTATGTATTATATAATGTCCCGAAGAATTTCCTCCTTACTTCATCAACGCCGCCTTCGTCAAACTTGAGGTTGTCCCATGGTTGTGCGTTGGTGAGCATGTACCATCTCAAAGGATCAGCTCCGTATGCAGATAGGGTTTTAAATGGGTCAACGGCATTTCCCAGTCTTTTACTCATCTTGTTGCCCTCTTTGTCAAGCACAAGACCGTTTGAAATAACTGTTTTAAAGGCAACATCATCTTTGACCATAGTGGCTATGGCATGCAGGGTAAAGAACCATCCTCTTGTCTGGTCAACACCCTCTGCAATGAAGTCGGCACTTTGCCCAAATTCGCTCCTACCTAGTTTATCAAGCCCCTCCTGAGCAAATGGCATTGCCCCCGAATCGAACCAGACATCTATCAGGTCAAGCTCTCTTTTCATTGGCTTGCCCGTTTTTGAAACCAGGACAATGTCATCAACATAAGGGCGGTGAAGGTCAATCTTTTCGTAGTTCTTCTTTGAAAAATCGCCCGGAACAAAACCCTTGTCCCTGAATGGGTTAGATTTCATAAACCCGGCCTTGACAGAGTCGTCTATTAAATTAAAGAGCTCCTGAGCAGACCCAACACAAATCTCTTCCGATGAATCTTCGGTTCTCCAAACAGGCAGAGGTGTACCCCAGTAACGGCTCCTCGAGAGGTTCCAGTCCTGAAGGTTTTCGAGCCATTTGCCAAACCTACCACTTCCGGTAGATTCAGGTTTCCAGTTTATTGTATTATTTAACTCTATCATCCTCTCCTGAACAGCAGTGGTTTTTATGAACCAGGAATCCAGCGGGTAGTAGAGCACAGGTTTATCTGTTCTCCAGCAATGAGGATATGAGTGTATATGTTTCTCGATTTTGAATGCCAGACCCTGTTGCTTTAACATTACGGCAAGGTCGATATCCAAAGTGACATCGCTCTCTGAAAGAGAAGAGTCATATGAGTTCTTAACGAACCTTCCAGCATACTCAGCGTAACTTGCACTGTTAACATTTGAACTAACAAAAGCGGGATCAAGGTCCTCAATTTTGTAAAATTTTCCTGATCTGTCAACCAAAGCCTGCATTAGACCATCGTTATCCTTAACCATAAGGGCAGGAACACTGTTTTGCCTTGCAACCCTTAAGTCATCTGCTCCGAATGTAGGAGCAATGTGAACAATTCCGGTTCCGTCAGATGTTGTTACAAAATCACCCTTTATAACTTTAAAGGCTCCCTCTCCGGGATTCACCCATGGAATAAGCTGTTTGTATTCAGCTCCGCATATTTCATCCCCTTTAAATTCACCAAAAACACGGTAAGGAATTACTTTGTCGCCATGTCTGTATTCTTCAAAAGGCATCTCAGCTCCCTTTGGATTAAAGTGCTGAGGTATTAACTCTTCGGCAATAATATAAACCGTTTCAACACCGGTGTAAGGGTTGAAAGATTGTACCATTTTATAAGTTATGTTCGGGCCAACGCAGAGGGCTGTATTCGATGGTAACGTCCAAGGAGTGGTTGTCCAGGCTAGTATATACAGGGGCAACTCTTTACTTGTTGTGTTTTTAATACTTTTGAAGAGTTTCTCTGATATTGAGTCTCTTATTACCTCAAACTGAGCAACGCACGTCGTATCCTTTACATCTTTGTAGCAGCCCGGCTGGTTCAATTCGTGTGTGCTAAGGCCTGTGCCTGCTGCCGGGGAGAAGGGTTGAATTGAGTAACCTTTATAGAGGAAGCCCTTTTTGTAAATCTCTTTAAGCAGATGCCACAGTGTCTCGATATATCTGTTATCGTAGGTTATGTAGGGGTCGTTCATATCAACCCAGTACCCCATCTGCTCGGTAAGGCTCTCCCACTCTTTGGTATATTTCATAACCTCTCTTCTGCAGGCGGCATTATACTCATCTACAGATATTTTAGTGCCGATATCCTCTTTAGTTATCCCAAGCATTTTCTCTACTCCAAGTTCAACCGGAAGACCATGTGTATCCCAGCCGGCCTTACGTTTTACAAGGTAACCCTGCTGAGTCTTGAATCGGCAGAAGACATCCTTTATGGCCCTTGCCATAACATGGTGAATACCAGGCATACCGTTTGCCGAAGGTGGCCCCTCATGAAAAACAAACACGGGCGCTCCTTCCCTGGCTTTAAGGGTTTTGGAAAAACACTCCTCTTTGTTCCATTTCTCTAAAATTGAGCGGTTTAATTCCGCAAGATCTAAATTTTTGTACTCGGCAAACTTCATTTTGGAATTTTTTGTGAATTTGCAAAGATACGATTATTCACTACTTTTGAAAAAAAATGCTATGGGATATAACTTCAACCCCGTTGATATTGCTATAATGGTTATTCTCATACCGGCAGTAATTGGTGGTATCAGAAAAGGATTCATAAGACAGGTAGCGGCACTTGGTGCTCTTATACTTGGTATTTGGGCCGGATGGCACTTTTCATCATTGGTTTCAGGATGGATTAAGCCTCTGTTCGGCTCTGAAAGTAATCTCATAGATATTTTGTCTTTTGCTCTGATTTTCGTTGGAGTTTTAATTTTGGTTAACCTTATTGGCAGAGCTGTGGCCGGAATTGTTAAACTGGCACTGCTGGGATGGCTTGACAGAATTCTGGGGGTTCTCTTTGCAATTGTGAAATATGCATTTGTTCTGAGCATTTTTATTCACATTCTTAACTCTCTTGACAAGCTGTACCATTTTTTACCTGCTGAAAAGCTTGCCCAGTCGAGATTATATGATTTTGTATCTTCGATTGCACCGGCGGTATTCCCTTATCTGCAAAATCTGCAAGACAACACCGGCGGTCTTGAGCATATTTTTAACAAAGTCACATAATTCTAGAAAGAGGGCCGTTTCATTTTTAAATTCGTAAAAAATCGCACATTAGGTAAATAATCAGATATTTACCCTATTTGTCATCCATTTTTTCATATTACCATGTAGATTCGCCGGTGGATTAGCAGTCCTCTGTGTGTGAGAATTTTTCGGGGGCAGGGAAAAGTGGAGTTAGGGCGAGGGCTGCTTATCCTATTTTAAGTATTCTGTTTTGGATGTGGGGGCAGGCAATGAGGAGATCAAAAAAAATCAGACAGTATGACAGAAGTGATTGCGGAGCTGCGTCACTGGCATCGGTAGCTGCTCACTACGGAGCAGATATTCCACTTGCTGAGCTAAGGGTCAAAAGCGGGACCGACTCATCTGGTTGTACTGTAAGAGGATTAATTGAGGCAGCACAGCATTTCGGCTTTAATGCCGAAGGTTTTAGAGGAGATGTTGCTTCTTTGTCAAAGATTCCTCTGCCTGCCATTCTTCATCTTAGAAAACCCGATGGCTGGCTCCACTTTATTGTCCTCTACGGAGTGACAAAAAAGGGATACAAAATAATGGACCCTGCAGAGGGAAATTTTCAGCGGGTAAGTAAAGAGTCTCTGTTAAAAGAGTGGAGCGGCTTGCTGATTCTTTTTGTTCGTGGCAAAGATTCTAAAGAGGTTGTTTCACAGCTGAGAGTGTATAAGAGACTGATAATGTTAATAAAGGCAAACTCAGTAAGATACATTACAATTCTAATGCTCTCACTGGTTAGTATTGCTACATCTCTGGCAGTATCACTTTTTGTGAAGCAATTGCTGGATTCTATTATTCCGTTGGCAAATTCAGAAAATCTGTTCAGATATGCAATTATACTATCAATTGTATTGGTTGTGACAGCTGCAGTATCATACGTTAGAGGTTGTCTTATGGTAAATGTCACTGTTGATACAGATAAAAGATTGATATCAGACTATTTATCTCATCTTCATAAGTTACCATTAAGTTTTTTTCGCTCTCTTAAAACGGGAGAGTTGGTTTCCCGGATCAACGATGTATTTAGGATAAGAAATTTTATCACAGAGACATTAACCGGGGGCTTTATTGCACTCCTGACACTCATCTTTGCATTATCTATATTGTTTGTTATGGACATTAACCTTGCGTGGCTTTGTACAGCTTTTATCCCTCTCTATTTATCAATTTATATAATTCACGACAAGGTAGCAAGGCCGGTTGCGAGAAGGGTAATGGAGAGTGCCTCAAAGTTTCAAAGCAGTGTAATAGAGAGCATAAGGTCTGCCGAAACAATTAAAAATATGGGATTGGAAAGTATCTCTTTTAACGACAATATTGGGAAATTGACAATCTTGAATAAAAATATTGCCTCATCCGGAAGAATCTCAGTAACGGCTTCAGGGGCGGGAGAGTTCACATCCGGTTTGCTAACTGTATCAGTATTGATAATCGGAGGTGCTGTAACTA
>Ga0351926_1022_pt1 | contig 22068 bp, 18 predicted proteins | sample BONcelT113001D10_FD_206837 | JGI IMG/M metagenome (GOLD analysis project Ga0351926, IMG submission 206837) | Enriched cells from coal bed in the Powder River Basin, Montana, United States - BONCAT cells T11 rep2 HSBNCT.T11.300.1.D10 ...
TGCATTTGAATATTCATTGTTTTGAAATTCGAATAAGCTGTTTGTATTTGCAATTGAACTGTTTGGGCTTATATTTTGACCGCTAGAGATCCCTAAAGCGCTATCAGGAATATCTTCCCTGAACTTTGCCTTGAATCTGTTTGCAACAGCAAGCGCATCTTTCGACTGTCTAAAGTAGAAACACATTTTTTGTTGCAATTTAAGAAAAAAATTCTCTGTGCCAGTTTGTGCACATGTTTTAATGTGTATACCAGTTACCACTAAGTGGCGCGGAGATTTATGTATTGTAAAAGAGCCAATTCTTTGAATTAGAATTGGCTCTTTTGTATGTATTTATTTAGATTTTCGCGGTGCTCTGGATGTGTTAGGCGCTTTTTCTGCGTCCTTTGTTCCAGAAATCGCCACTTTTGCGTTTGTCACCGTTGCCGCCGTTGCCTGTGTACTCAGAAGTGCTTCCACTTACCTTTTCCCATTTGCTTGAATATTCTCTTGGCTTGTCCTGACCTCTGCTGCTTGAGTAACCTCTAGGTTGGTCTGAATTTCTGCTCTCTGCAGATCTTTCCGATCTTGGTGCATAACTGCCTGCCTGACCTCTGTTTGAGTATTCTCTTGGCTTATCCTGACCTCTGCTGCTTGAGTATCCTCTTGGCTGGTCTGAGTTTCTGCTTCTTGAATATTCTCTAGGCTGGTCCTGAGTTCTGTTCCTTGAGTATTCTCTAGGTTGGTCCTGGGTTCTTCCGCTTGCGCTTTCTCTGCTGTTCTCTCTGTTTGGGGAGTATTCCCTTACTTGATTTCTGCCTGAGGTGCTTCTTGATCTCGCTCCTCTGGGTGAGCTCTCCTGAGTCTTTTCGCTTTTGGCGTCAGAACCCTTTGGTTTGCTTCTCTGCATGCGTTCGACTTTCTCTATGCAAACTGCACATTCAAAATCGTGACCCTTTACAACATCAATATCTTTGCCAATAAGTTTTTGTATGCTTTTAAGTAAACCTATCTCACCTGAATCACAGAACGAAAATGCAGTACCTGAATACCCGGCTCTGCCCGTTCTTCCAATCCTATGCACATATGTCTCAGGAGTTTCAGGAAGATCGTAGTTAACTACGTGGGAAATTTGACTGATGTCAATTCCCCTTGCAGCAATGTCAGTTGCAACCAATACTCTGGTTCTTTTCCTCTTAAAGTTCAATAGACTCTTCTGCCTTGCACTCTGAGATTTATTACCGTGAATTGCATCACAAACAATACCTGCATTTGAAAGGTTTTTCGAGAGTTTGTCTGCTCCGTGTTTAGTTCTTGAGAATACCAAAACTGAGTCGGTATCTTGATTCTCAAGAATATCTATAAGAAGGTCTGTCTTTCTGCCTTTGTCGGCAAAATAAAGAAATTGATCAATAGCTTCAACTGTTGTCGAAGAGGGAGTTACCTCAATTTTTACAGGATCGTGCAAAAGCGACTGAGCAAGACTCAATATCTCATTAGGCATTGTTGCCGAGAAGAGGAGAGTCTGTTTGTTCTGTGGTAAAAGAGCTATAATTTTCTGAATATCCGTGATAAATCCCATGTCAAGCATAAGATCTGCCTCGTCAAGGACAAAATGTTCAATTAATGAAAGGTTAATGTAACCTTGATTAATAAGGTCCAGAAGCCTTCCCGGAGTAGCAATTACAATGTCAATACCGTTGCGAAGTGCATCGGTTTGTGAACGCTGGCTTACACCACCATAAACAACAGTGTGTTTTAGGCCGGTATACCTTCCGTATTTTGCAAAACTCTCTGAAACCTGCACTGCCAGTTCCCTTGTAGGGGTAAGCACCAGTGCTCTGATTGGCTGTCTTTTGTTGTGTTTTTTGCCAAACATTTGCGGAGCTGCGTTCTCTGTTAATTTCTGAATAATTGGAATAGCAAAAGCTGCTGTTTTTCCGGTTCCTGTTTGGGCACATCCCAAAACGTCTTTTCCCTCTAATAAAACCGGTATTGCCTGTTCCTGAATGGGAGTTGGGACTATATAGCCCTCGTTTATCAGAGCCTTTAAAATAGGCTCGATAAGTGATAAATTGTTAAATGTCATTAAATTTTTCTCGATGATTGCGTTGATTAGTTGATTTTCACAAAACCATGTGAATTGAATCAACGACTTTGTAGAAAGGCGCGAAGGTATGACAATTAATTCATATAATTGCCAAGTTCTTTGAAAAGATTGCCAAAAGCCTGCTCGACAGATGCCTTAATTAGCTCTTTGTCAATTATAAAGCCCTCTTTGTAAATTGATGTAACAAAATCGTCATGAGCCCTTCCATTTCTATAATCGGGCTCTCTTTTAGGGTGTTTGAGGTATTTTGAGATAAGTGAGATCTCCTCACTGATGTTTAAAACGGCATGGTAAAAGAGCGTTTTTCCATTAAGATACATTGAGGAGCCGAGTATCTTTTTCTCACCAATGGAGAGGTCGGAGATACCTTTGGAGTTCAGGTTTTTAATGCCTGTTTTTGATAACTCCTCAATAAGCTTAGCATTTATAAGGCGGAATATATCTTTTGGTTTGCCCAGGGATTCGGAGGAGATTTTTGACGAGAAGACCAGCATCCGGGGCGAAAGCACAACGCTCTCGCCACCGGTTGGTCTTTTGTACACCTTAATGCCATCATTTACAACCTCTTGAGTATTTAAGGAGTTTTCGGCACTATTGGCTCTGCCCAGAATTATATAGATATTATCTGGTTGCCAAAAGGTTATACCAAAATTTGAGTCCGATTCCAGAACCTGCAAATCAGGAAGGTCGTACTTCTGAACAAGATTAGTCATTTGCGCATAGATTTGTTTAAATCCTATTTGTGAATGGCCTGGTCAACTGCTTCGAATCCGGCCTCCATAAATACCTCCGATACGGTAGGGTGGGTATGCACTGTCCGGGCAATGTCATAAACTGTTGATTCAAGCTGCATATATGCTGAGGCTTCGTTTATCAGATCGGTTGCATTTGGGGCAACAATCTGAACACCAAGAACCTCCCCGTATTTAATGTCTGAGAGAATTCTTACAAAACCTTCGGCAGAGCCCTCTGTCTGCGCCTTACCGTTAGCTGCCAGCGAAAACTCACTTACCTTAAATTCAACACCAAGCTCCTTAATCTGAGCCTCGGTCATACCAATCTGGGCAGCTTCGGGAACGGTATACATATTCATTGGAATCTTGTTCATATCAAGTTTCTCTTTAATTCCTCCAAGGCGATTTACAACATTCAGCCCCTGGGCAGAGCCCACATGTGCAAACATACTTAAGCCGTTTACATCTCCAACGGCATAAATACCCTTGACCGAAGTTTCAAAATGCTCATCAACAGATATGTAGCCATCAGCAATATCAATTGCAACATCAGAGTCTATCATATTGGCTTTCCGATCTGATGCGTTAATAATCATATCGCAAGGAATCTCCTCTCCATTCAGATTCAAGAGACCACTTTTATAAATGCCATCAGTTGAATCAAGTCTGATATTAAACAGAACCTTTATCTTCTCCTTTTTTAACTTATTGAGAATAAAGTCACTCACATAGGAGTCTGCCTTAGGCATAATTTTGTCGGTGTCCGAAACCAGAGTTACACCCCGGCCGGTCATTCCAAACAACTGAGCAAGCTCAACTGCTACGGGGCTTTTGCCAACAACCACTATGTTTTGAGGAATTTCCATCTCTTTAAACATCATCTCAGGCTCAATAACCAACCCATCAATGCTGTTCTTAATCTTTGGAGATGATGAGCCGGTGGCAATAATAATATTTTTTGCCTCGATTAATCTATTGTCTGCCAAAACTGAATTTGCTGTAACAATCTTTGCCTCTCCCTTGATAATCTCAACAGCGTTCTTTTTTAAAAGAAACTCGACGCCACCGGTAAGCTTTTTAACTATACCGTCTGACCTCTTAACTGCCTTGTTCCAGTTGAAGGAGACAGAACCCTTCTCAATACCGTCAATTCCAAAACGAGAGGCATCCTTTATTATTCTTTGGTAGAGTTTTACGCTCTCCATTAAAGACTTAGAGGGAATACAGCCCCAGTTGAGACACATACCGCCAATTTGATTCTTCTCTATTATGGCAGTCTTTAAACCTGTCTGTCCAGCCCTTATCGCAGCAACATATCCTGCAGGGCCGGAGCCGATTATTATTAAATCATACATTGTAATGCTCTCCATTTTAGTCAATTATAAGCGTGATAGGGTCAGAGAGATAACCAATAACCGAATTTATGAATCTGGCGGTCTCGCCACCATCTGCAATCCTGTGATCGACAGAGAGTGAGAGCGGCAGAACTGTTCCAATTGCTATCTGGTTATCCTTTACTATCGGCTTCTGATTAATTCTACCAATACCAAGAATTCCTGCCTGAGGATAATTTATAACGGGAACAGCAAACAGACCGCCGATGCTACCGTAGCTGGTAATTGTGAATGTACCATCCTTCATATCATCAAGAGTCAGTTTGCCATCTCTTGCTTTGTCAGATAACTTCTGAATTTCTAAGGCTATCTCTTTAACAGAGAGCTTGTCGGCATTACGAATTACCGGAACAACAAGCCCCTTTTCGGTATCGGTGGCTATGCCAATATTGTAATACCTCTTATAGATCATATTGCCCTTCTCTACATCCATTTCAGAGTTTAGTGCTCTGAACTTCTTGAGAGAAAGTGCAGTGGCCTTAATTATGAAAGCAAGGTAGGTGAGTTTAACACCCTCTGAACTGTACCTCTCTTTATGCCTGTTTCTTAATGAGACAAGATCAGAAATTTCGGCCTCTTCGAAAACGGTCATGTGGGCAGCGTTGTGCTTGCTCTGAATCATGTTCTTGGCAATTGTCTTTCTAATCTGGCTTAACGGTTCAACCTCTACTTGGATAACAGAGGCAAACGTACCGGCAGATGAAGAAGATGCTGAACCCTGATTGGATTGTGAATTGCCTCCGCTTAAACCTCTCCCCGAGGTTGTAAAACCTTTAATGTCATCTTTGGTAACGCGGCCACCGGGGCCTGTTCCCTTAACCTGATTAATATCAATGCCCATATCTTTTGCCATAGCCCTGGCAACAGGTGTGGCAAGAGTCCTTCCGGTTTTACCTTGAGTAACAGCAACCTGCTGAACACCCTCGATGCTGGCAGAGAGAACAATACTGTTCCCCGCAACCTCAAGAGTACCAACAACACCTGCGCCCTCTTCTTCAACAAGCTCAGTTTTCTTTTTCTCAGCCTGAGGCAGAGCGGCCTCAGCAATAGCTGCTTCGCCCTCAACGCCCTCAATATCAATCTCAACAAGTGCTGCGCCAACATGAATAGTCTCACCCGGCTTGCCGAATTTTGCGGCAATTATACCATCTCTGGGCGAAGGAATTGCAGTCACAACCTTATCGGTCTCCATCGTAACAAGCGGATCGCCCATCTTCACTGCCTGACCCTTCTCTACATGCCACTCTACAATTATTCCCTCTTCGAGCCCCTCCCCAATGTCAGGGAATTTAAATATATATCTCATAATACTAGTATTTTACAGTTCTTTCGATTTCGTAGAAAATTTTGTAGGGGTCCTGCATGTAGTGGTGCTCTCCCTTAGGAAGAGGAACAATTACATCAAATCCCGATACCCTTGCAGGTGGTGCCTCCAGGTGGAGAAATGCCTCCTCAAGCGCTATCTGGCTTATCTCTGAGCCAACACCATAAGTTTTTGGCCCCTCAGTTACAGTTATGATTCTACCGGTCTTTTTAACCGATTTTGCGATAGTTTCACGGTCGATAGGGTAGATAGACCTCAAATCAATGATCTCTACGCTTATTCCGGCCTCTTTTGCCATTACGGCGGCCTTTTGCACCTCTCTTACCATTGCACCGTATGCAACAACAGTAACATCGGTACCCTGAGCAATAACATTTGCCTTTCCAAGCGGAATTGTAAATTTACCCTCGGCAACCTCCTGCTTGATGGCACGATAGATTCTCTTAGGCTCCATAAACAATATAGTATCGTTACTCTCAATGGCTGCAATCAACATTCCCTTTGCATCGTGGGGAGTTGAGGGAACGACAACCTTAAGACCCGGAATGTGGCCGAAAATTGTCTCCATGCTTTCGCTGTGGTGCTCAAGTGCATTGATACCTCCTCCATAGGGCATTCTTATAACAATAGGAGTCTCATATTTACCTCTGCTACGGTTTCTCATACGAGAGGCGTGGCTTATTATCTGATTAAAGGCGGGGTAGATGAATCCGCAAAACTGCATCTCAACTACAGGCCTCAAACCTGCAACGGCCATACCTATTGCGGTCCCCACAATACCTGACTCAGCAAGCGGGCTGTCAAAGACCCTCTGAACACCATACTTCTTTTGCAACCCTTCGGTTACCCTAAAGACTCCACCCTCTACGCCAACATCCTGGCCATAAACAATTATTGTTTTATCTTCGGCAAGTTTTAAATCCAATGCATCATTAATTGCATTGACCATATTCATTATTTTCATACTTCTGTCAATTATTATTGTTTAACCTTACCGGATTTCCATTGTAAATATCTGTCGTACTGTTTCTCCTGCTCTTTAAGATCGTCCGGCATCTCAGCATAAAGATGTTTGAATACATCCTCCTTTGGATATGGAGGATGGTTTTCGGCCTCGATGAACTGTCTGTCAATCTCCACTTTAAACTGAGGAATTATTTTGGCCTCCTCCTTCTCACTCCATAAACCTTTGTCAATGAGATAGGCCTTAAGACGCTTCATTGGGTCTTTCTCTTCCCAGGCATCCTCCTCCTCTTTGGTCCTGTACTTACTAGGGTCGTCAGATGTTGTGTGTGCGCCCTTACGATAGGTAACCGCCTCAATCAGAACCGGACCTTCACCGTTAAGGCAAAGCTTTGCAGCCTCCTCAACAACCCTATACATGGCAAAAAAGTCATTTCCATCAACCATTATACCTTTAACTCCGTATGCAACAGACTTAATAGCAAGGTTTTCCGAAGCAGTCTGAACACTGGTTGGGGTTGAGATACCATACTGATTATTCTGAATAATAAAGACTACCGGAACTTTCCAAACACCTGCAAAGTTGACAGCCTCGTGAAAATCTCCCTCCGAAGTACCTCCGTCACCCACAAATGCGTATGCAACCTTTTTCTCCTTATTGTATTTGATTGCATAACCGATTCCTGCAGCATGAATAAGCTGAGAAGCAATAGGTACACTAATAGGTAAAGTAAAATTTGCGTTTTTGAAATTCGAACCCTCTTCATTACCCATGAAATAGAGAAACATCTCTTTTAGAGTCACTCCTTTGGCAAGCATTGTGCCAAGCTCCCTAAAGGCGGGTACCATCCAGTCGTGGTCTTTTATTACTGCACCCACTCCTGCTGCAATGGCCTCCTGTCCATAGTTTGGAGGGTATGTATAAATTCTTCCTTGGCGCTGGTATGAGACAATCTGCAGGTCGGCAGTACGGGCAAACAGCATATCCTTATATATCTTGACCAGCCTTTCTGAATCAATTTCAGGCATCCACTTGGTATTTATTACCTTACCGTCGTTATCGATAACCTGAAATATCTTATTTTTTAAAGGTGTATATTCTTTAAACATTTTACGGTATTATTTTATTATTTGTATTAAGTATAACATCCGAAAGGTCATTTTGTTGAAATTGAAGATTTCTAAGAATTGATATTTGCTTTTTACCTATTTTTGAAAACAATTCAGAACTTTATGCAGTAGCCATTTTCAAAGAATTTACCAATGACAAAACAAGAAATTAAAGAGCTTCTCACAAGAGATTTTTTTGAAGACTTTGCCAGGCAGTGCGCTACTATAATAAAGGCAGAAGGGGCTGAGGAGACCCTATTTGAGTTGCTTTGTGATCTGGTGGGGAGAGACAAGGGGAGGCTTTCAAAGCTTGGGCTTAAAAAGGGAGCAGATGTTAATAGGGCGGAGTTTCGTGCAGCCTATGTATTTGAATATATTTATTTTTCGAATCCGGAGTTTCTTGAAAAGAGAGTAGAGGAGTTTGCTGCATTGTTCCCTCAAGTAAAAGGAGAGAGTGCAAAGAGGCACTTTAGCAAGATCATGGCCCATCTGCTGGGTATAATAGATAATGATAAATATCATAACCAACTGGAAGAGGTTGCAGCATCTTGTGTAGATTGGGTTATTAATCAGAAGGTAAGAGTGGCAGTAGTGGTTTGGGCTGTTGAGTGCCTGTTAACACTAAAAGCCAGATATGAGTGGCTTCCCGAAATTTTGGAAGAAATTATGGAAAATTTAAGTGAAAATCCCACAGCCGGAATGAAAGTAAGGCTCAAAAAGTGGAAATGTCACAACCATTAATACTTTCAATTTATCAATTATATTTGATTATTTCGTTCATATTTTAAATAATCCCAAATTATTCTCATAATTATTTGATGCATTCTGCCATAAAGAGTGCAATTTCTTTACTTATGATAATAATTTAAAAAAACTCAAAAAACCTTTGTTGTATTGATTTTTCTTATACATTTGCACAGTGTAATTATTAAAAGAGGTTACAAATTATAACGCAATTATAATGTCAGAGAAAATCATAACAACATCTAATTTAAGAGAGCACTCTTATGGCATTATTGCAGCTACAGCTCATATCATTCTGATATGGGTCATTTCACTATTTATTTTTATGGTCATTACCTGACTTTAAGGATCCCGTTTAGGCATATAAAATTTAATTGCTTGCACAGGATCCTGAGGCAAGGGGGCGAAGCCTTTTATTTACAATAGAAAATAAAGATTATAAGATTAGAAAACAGAACACAATTTTGATGATAATGACAAAATTAAGAAGCAAAGATAGCACAGAGGGCAGAAAGATGGCTGGAGCAAGGGCACTTTGGAGAGCCAACGGAATGAAGGATTCAAATTTTGGAAAACCTGTGATTGCAATAGCAAACTCTTTCACCCAATTTGTACCAGGCCATGTTCACCTTCATGAAACCGGGCAACAAATTAAAGCTATTATCGAAAATGAAGGCTGCTTTGCCGCAGAGTTTAATACTATTGCAATTGATGACGGAATTGCAATGGGTCACAGCGGAATGTTGTACTCTCTGCCATCACGTGATCTCATTGCCGATAGTGTAGAATACATGTGCAACGCCCATAAGGCTGATGCCCTTATATGCATTACCAATTGTGATAAAATTACTCCCGGAATGCTCATGGCAATAATGCGACTGAACATTCCGGCTGTAATAGTATCGGGTGGCCCCATGGAGGCAGGCTTAGTAAAGGGAAAGAATCGTGATTTGGTTGATATAATGGTCGCTGCAGGTGATAATACAATTACTGAAGAGGATGTTGATGAACTTGAAAAGGGAGCCTGCCCAACATGTGGTAGCTGTTCCGGAATGTTTACTGCAAATTCAATGAACTGCCTTTCGGAGGCCCTTGGTATTGCCCTCCCCGGCAACGGAACAATACTTGCAACACATAAAAGGCGTAAAGACTTGATAGAGAGTGCTGCTAAACTTATTGTAAAAAGGGCAGGCGACTACTACTACAACGCAGATCAAAGTGTGTTGCCCCGTTCAATAGCAACAAGAGAGGCATTTTTAAACGCAATGTCACTAGATATAGCAATGGGAGGATCTACAAATACAATCCTCCATCTGCTTGCAATCGCATCCGAAGCAGAGGTTAGTTTTAACCTGAATGATATTGACAACCTCTCGCGCAGAGTCCCGGTATTATGCAAAGTTGCTCCAAACAGCCATTTTCATATGCAGGATGTTAACAAGGCAGGAGGGGTAATGAGAATATTGGGAGAGCTTGCAAAGGGAGGACTTGTTGATACCAAAGTAACCAGAATAGATTACAAAACACTGGGCCATGCTCTTGAAGAAAACGACATAACCTTGCCGTCACTATCACAAAAGGCAAGACTCAATTACCTGAGCGCACCCGGTAATGTAAAATCGTCTCAGATGGCCTCACAAGAGAGGTATCACCACACATTTGACTCCGACACCGTAAAGGGCTGTATAAGAGACATAGAGCACGCCTATCTTACAGATGGAGGACTTGCAGTACTCTATGGCAATATTGCCCAAAAGGGTGCAATTGTAAAGACAGCAGGGGTTAACGAAAATTTATTCACATTCAAAGGCAAAGCAATTGTTTTTGAGTCACAGGAGGCAGCATCGGAGGGAATTCTTTCCGGTGTAGTTAAACCTGGCCATGTGGTGGTTATCCGTTATGAAGGCCCCAAAGGGGGACCGGGAATGCAGGAGATGCTTTACCCCACCTCATATCTTAAATCGGCAGGACTTGCCGAATGTTGCGCTCTCATTACAGACGGCCGTTTTTCAGGCGGAAGCTCCGGCCTCTCAATTGGCCATATTTCACCAGAAGCGGCATCCGGGGGTATACTCGCCCTTATAGAAGATGGTGATAAAATATCAATTAACATTCCCAAAAGAAAACTCTTTGCTGAAATTGATGAAAATGAGATGCAGAGCCGCAGAGAGGCTATGCTTAGCAAAGGAAAAGATGCATACAAACCACGTGACAGAGAACGCATAATAAGCAAATCACTTAAAGCTTATGCACAGCTGGTATCTTCGGCAGATTCGGGAGCAATAAGAGTTATTGAATAGTATGAATATGACAAAGAATAAGATAAAAGGCGCAGAGGCACTACTGTTATCACTTCTGAAAGAGGGCGTTGATACTATGTTTGGATACCCCGGTGGCACAATAATCCCTCTTTACGACCAACTCTACAACTATGCCGACAGGTTCAATCACATACTTGTAAGACACGAACAGTGTGCAGTTCACGCAGCAGAGGGCTATGCCAGAGCAACCGGAAAGGTGGGTGTATGCCTTGCAACAGCGGGGCCGGGCGCAACCAACACTGTTACCGGTATTGCAGATGCCTATATGGATTCGACACCAATAGTTTGTATTACTGCACAAGTAGGTGTAGAGAAGCTGGGAACCAACTTCTTCCAGGAAGCTGACACAATAAGCATTACTATTCCGGTAACCAAATGGAGTTACCAGATTACATCAGCAAGTGAGATTCCCCAGATTGTTGCCAAAGCATTTTATATCGCACGTACAGGGAGGCCCGGCCCGGTTCTGATAAGTCTCACAAAAACAGCCCAGGTAGAGATGACAGAGTTTGAATATGGCCACTACCGCCCGATAAATGTTTTAGGCGAAATTAAGAGTGCCAATATTACCTCATTAGCAAAGGAAGCGGCAAAGATGATAAACGAGTCAAAAAGGCCGCTTATTATTGCCGGACAGGGTGTAATTATCTCCGGAGCAGAGCGACAGTTATGCAATCTTGCAGAGATGGGAAACATTCCGGTAGCCTGTACCCTTATGGGACTCTCTTCAATTGCGACATCACACCCTCTTTTTGCAGGAAATGTAGGTATGCATGGCAATCTTGCTCCAAACATGATGACTCAGCAGAGTGATCTGATAATAGCCATAGGAATGAGGTTCAGTGACCGGGTAACGGGAGACACAGCCAGATATGCACCCAATGCAAAGGTCATTCATATAGATATTGACAAGGCCGAATTCAATAAAAATATAAAAACACACCTTGCAATATTGGGCGATGCAGCAGAGGTAGTTGCAACAATACTCCCAAAAATAAAAAGTAAGAGCAGGGCTAAATGGTTTGCATTTATGAAAGAGGCATGGGAGAGGGAGAGAGGGGCTGTAATAGATAAAGCTCTTACAGGCAGTAAAAAGGGCGAGATATCTATGGCACAAGCAGTTGACGCATTGTCCAAAGCTGTTGGAGGAGAAGCAATTATTGTAACAGATGTAGGACAGCACCAGATGTTCAGCGCCAGATACTCCAAATTCAATAAAACGAGAAGCATGATAACCTCAGGAGGCCTGGGTACCATGGGTTACGGCCTGCCTGCTGCAATAGGGGCCAAGATTGGAGTCCCGGACCGTGAAGTTGTGGCTGTTGTTGGTGACGGAGGCCTGCAGATGTCTTTGCAAGAACTTGGAACAATTATGCAATCGGGAGTAGGGGTGAAAATTGTACTTCTAAACAACTCATTTCTAGGAATGGTAAGACAGTGGCAGGAGCTTTTTTTCATGCGCAGATACTCATTCACCAATATGGTAAACCCCGATTTTTTAAAGATTGCACAAGCTTACAATATTGAATGTGAGAGAGTTGAAACCTATAAGGATTTGAATAAATCTCTGGAAAAGATGCTATCACACAAAGGGGCATACCTGTTGGAAGTAAAAACAATAAAAGAGGAAAATGTATTCCCGATGGTTCCCGCCGGGGCCTCATTAGACGATATAATTTTTTAACATGCTAAATAAAAGAGACATGAAAAGAGAGTACATAGTAGTTGCTTTTGTCAACAACCAGATTTCGGTTCTAAACAGAATCACATCTGCCTATCTCAAAAGACACATTAATATTGAGAGCCTGAATGTGTCGGAATCGTACATCAAAGGGGTAAGCACCGTTGTAATTTCGGCCATAACCACCAAAGAGACAATAGAGATGATTGTGAACCAGCTAGCAAATGCAATTGATATTCTTAATGTAGATTTTTATCTTCAGGAAGATCTCATTTACAAAGAGATGGCGCTCTACAAAGTCTCATCAAAAATACTTGACAATAAACGAAGTTTTGACAATATTCTCAATAACTCAAACAGTAGGGTAATTGAGATAAACAACGAATTTCTCATTCTCGAGAAATCAGGGTCACGTAACGAACTGGAAAAACTCAAAGACAAATTGGAATACATGAACCTTTTAACCGGATTTTCAAGATCGGGCAATGTTGTATTGCACAGAGAGTCAATTGAAAATTTAATGCAGAAAGTATCATAAAGAAATTATCATAAAATATTAATAATAAAAACATTAACTAACATTATGGCGAAATTAAATTTTGGCGGCACACAAGAAAATGTAGTCACCCGCGAAGAGTTCTCTCTTCTAAAAGCAAAAGAGGTACTTAAAGATGAAACAATAGCAATAATCGGCTATGGAATTCAAGGCCCGGGACAAGCTCTTAATCTTAAGGATAACGGCTTTAATGTAATTATAGGACAACGCTCAGGTACAAAGAGTTGGGATAAGGCTGTAGCAGACGGATGGGTTCCTGGTGAAACCCTTTTCGAAATATCAGAAGCTGCCCAAAGAGGCACAATTCTCCAGTACCTTCTTTCAGATGCAGGGCAGATTCAACTCTGGCCCGAAATCAAAAAGCAACTCACACCAGGCAAAGCACTCTACTTTTCACACGGTTTTGCAATAACCTACAGCGAGAGGACAGGAATTGTACCTCCTGCAGATGTTGATGTAATCCTTGTAGCACCAAAAGGATCAGGCACTTCACTCCGCAGACTCTTTCTTGAAGGCAGGGGGCTTAACTCAAGCTACGCTATCTACAGAGATGCAACAGGAAAGGCATTTGAGAGAGTTGTTGCCCTTGGAGTTGGAATAGGTTCGGGGTACCTTTTTGAGACAACATTTAAAAAAGAGGTCTATTCTGACCTTACCGGTGAAAGAGGAACACTTATGGGTGCAATTCAGGGCATATTTGCCGCTCAATATGAGACACTAAGAGAGAACGGACACTCCCCATCTGAGGCATTTAACGAAACCGTAGAGGAGCTAACACAGAGTCTGATGCCTCTGGTTGCCGAAAATGGAATGGACTGGATGTATGCAAACTGTTCAACAACAGCACAAAGAGGAGCACTTGACTGGTGGAAAAAATTCAGAGATGCATCACTCCCTGTATTCAAAGAGCTCTACAAAGAGGTAGCATCGGGTAACGAAGCACAAAAGTCAATAGACTCAAACAGCAAACCAGACTACAGAATCAAACTCGAAAAAGAGCTTGATGACCTGAAAAAGAGCGAAATGTGGCAGGCCGGCGAAGTTGTAAGAAGCCTAAGACCAGAACGAAACAAATAGATTAGAAATGAGCTATTTTCCCTCCCTAAAGGATATCTCGCGTGCACGACTCACAATCAGAGAGGTTGTAAACCCAACCCCTCTGACCGAAAACCTTAATCTTTCGGAGCGATATGGGGCAGAAATACTTCTCAAAAGAGAAGACCTGCAAGTTGTGAGATCATACAAAATTCGAGGTGCGTTCAATAAAATAAAGAGCCTAACAGCCAATCAGTTGAAGAAGGGCATCGTATGTGCCAGTGCAGGTAACCACGCACAAGGAGTAGCCTACTCCTGCCAGAAGCTTGGCATTAAAGGCACCATCTTTATGCCCGCCACAACACCTAAACAAAAGGTAGAGCAGGTTAAGATGTTTGGCAGAGGTTTTACCGAAATCCAACTCATAGGCGACACCTATGACGCATCATGCTGCGAGGCCAAAAAGTACTGCCATGAGAGCGGCAAAACCTTTATACACCCCTTTGACGACCCCAAAATCATCGAAGGCCAGGCCACCATAGGTATTGAGATACTAGAAGGTTGTCCACGTCATATAGACTACCTTATTATTCCTGTTGGCGGTGGCGGCCTTGCGGCAGGAGTAGGGGCCTACTTTAAACAGATGAGCCCAGACACCAAAATCATTGGTGTTGAGCCTGCCGGAGCGCAAAGCATGAGGGCATCTTTCAATAGCGGAAAGGTCGAACAGCTTGACTCTATTGACAGATTCATTGACGGGGCGGCAGTCAAAAAAGTAGGAGATATCACCTATCCAGTATGTAAAGAGGTTCTTGATGAGATAATTGCGGTGCCCGAAGGGGCAGTCTGCACAACAATTCTGCAACTCTACAACCAGAACGCAATTGTGGCCGAACCGGCAGGAGCTCTCTCAATAGCCGCCCTCGAGTTCTGTAAAGAGCAGATCAAGGGTAAAACCGTAGTCTGCATCGTAAGCGGCAGCAATAACGACATCACCCGAACCGAAGAGATACGCGAACGCTCACTCCTTTACGAAGGGCTAAAACACTACTTCATAATAAGATTCCCCCAACGCTCCGGCGCACTCCTCTCATTCATTCGTGACGTAATGGGGCCAAATGACGACATAACCCATTTTGCCTACTCCAAAAAGACAAACAGAGATCAGGGGCCTGCACTCATAGGAATAGAACTGGCCAGTTCCGGTGATTTTAACGCGCTTATTAACAGAATGAACGAACAAAAAATAGTTTACGAATATATTAACCAAAGAGAAGATCTTTTTGGAATTCTCATTTAATTAAAAAACATAATATGGACTGGTCAAAACTCGCCTTTTCCTACACAAAAACAAACACAATCATTACTTCACTTTACAAAAACGGAGAGTGGGGTCCGCTTGAGAGCAGTACTGACGATACTATCAGAATAAGCGCACTGGCAGGATCGCTGCAGTACGGGATAGAGGCATTCGAAGGTCTTAAGGCTTACGAAGGGTGTGATGGCAAAATACGCCTCTTTCGTCCCGAAGAGAATGCAAAACGGCTTCAAAGGTCGGCAGATTTCCTTGGCATTCAGGCTCCATGTACTGATATGTTTATTAAGGCATGTGAGAGGGCAGTGCTGGAGAATCGCGAGTTTCTACCTCCATATTCATCTGGAGCATCACTTTATATAAGACCCTTTATTATAGGTGTTAATCCGCAAGTTGGACTTATTTGCCCGCATGAAGTTTTATTTGTTGTAGCTGTTACTCCGGTGGGAGCATATGCAGCAGAGGCACTAAAACCCATAAAGGTTCTTCTTGCCAGAGATCACGACAGGGCAGCACCAATGGGAACCGGCAGTTATAAAATAGGCGGTAACTATGCAGCAGCCATGCTTGCCGGAATCAAGGCCAAACAACAGGGCTACGCAATGATTCTCTATCTGGAATCGGCCAACAGAAAGTATATTGATGAGTTCTCCTCTTCAAACTTCTTTGGAATTAAAGGCAACAGCTATATAACGCCCGATTCTGATACCGTTTTACCCTCAATAACCAACAAATCGCTTTTGCAGCTGGCTCAGGATATGGGATTGACTACAGAGCGGCGAAAAATAGCCCTTGAAGAGCTTCACGAAATGGATGAGATTGGCGCTTGCGGTACGGCTGTTGTCATAACACCTGTGCACGAGGTTGTAGATAACCATAACAACATCACTATTAAAGTTGGTGAAAGCGAAAGGGCAGGACACATATCAACCGCTCTTTATAACAAACTCACCGGTATTCAATTTGGTCGCGAATATGACCAACACAACTGGTGCCACGTTATTGCTTGAGAGCTTTAGTAATTTTTCAGCATTTTGTAAGCATTCTGTAAGGGTTTTGTATGCAAATTATTAGATTTAATGTTATAAATTCGTGCACAAAGGATTAGACTACTATATAAAATTCTAATTCTGACAGTTTTAAAAATTTATCAAATTCTCATTTGTATGAAAAATTATTTTTTTATTTGCATCGCTCTAGTATTGATTAGTTTTATTGCTATTAATCAGACTACAGCACAAGAACCCCCTCCAATTGACCAAGAGGTTGGTGATTCTGGAGATGAGGGAGGAGGAGTAACAATTGTTTGTGATCAAGATTGGAGAGGAAAAACAGAAGCTTTATGTTGGAAACAACGTGTTACTATTCCAGGAAGACCACCTTGTGAATGGACAGGTCTGCGAACTGTTTGTAACACATTTATTGGGTGGTAGTAGTTATGAAAAAATGTCTCAGAATAAATTATTTCAAATTTTAACTCTGAGACATTTATTTAGTAAAAACATTGTAATATATGAAAATCTTACTGCCTTTAGTTGGAATGTTTATTGTGGTTGGCTGCATTGCCATAGATTCTAAAAGAAATAGTATTGATCTTGATCAGAACGATCAAGTTTCAATCGTTGATTTTATTGACTCTGTTAGTATCGTTTTACTTGAAACTAATGATAAAAGCCTGATTGGTGATTTGTCAAAAATTATACCTTATAATAATAGGTATTATATATTAGACATAAGATTGCAGGCTATCTTTTGTTTTGAAAACAATGGAAAGTTCCTTTTTAAAATTGACCAAAGAGGACGTGGTCCAGAAGAATACTCATATCTTGCAGACTTTAACATAGATCCCTATAATAATGAAATAATGCTATTAGTCCCTTTTGGAGAAATTTTGTATTTTAATTTAGATGGTCATTTTCTTTCTAAGGTTTCTCTTCCAAGTAAAACGAAAGCTTACAATGAAGTATATGCATTAAACGCAGCTGAATTACTGTTCATATCTCTTAGTGAATACCAAGCTGTGTATTATTCAAAAAAAAACAACACGATTATAAATGAAATTTTTCCAAATGAAATACCAAGCTATTTTTCGGCTACAGACAGATCGTTTACTTATAATCGAAACATTTACTTTAATTCAATTTTAACAAATGAGGTTATAAATATGTCTGACAGTAAACAGGAAGTTGCTTATTACTGGGATTTTGGTAAAAAAAATAACACTTCAAAACAGATTTCTATTTTCCATGATTTTTTTAAACAGCAGGAAAAAAACAGATCAAAATCACTTTATCTGAAAGATCTTATTGGAGAAGGAAAAAAACTAAACTATTTTATTTATAGTAGCTATGAAACTAATAGATATCGTATTGCTTTGTTAGAATACAAAAATGCTATTCATACAGTTATTGTTGATAAAAAAGACGATCGAAATTATGTTTTCGCCAAGACAATAGAAGGTATTCAGTTTTTTTTCACAAACCTGCATAATGAGTCAGTTTTCCTCTATGACTCTGACATAGGCCAATCTTTCTATGCTAAGAACATATTATCCCAGAAACAATTAAAAGCGATTGAAACACATAAAAAGGACGATGATAATCCTTTTTTAGTAATATATAAATTGAAGAAATAGTCATTTACATGAATATGAAAAATTGTAAATTAACTATCTTATCTTTAATTATTCTTTCTCTATCTATAGTTATATTGTTGCTGTTCAAGCATTTAGCGAATAATAATGAAGAAGAAACATTCATAGGGAAATATAAAGAACTAGTTGTAAATAAAGTAACTGAATTGGAAAAGGAATACTTGGGTTACTTGATTAAAAATCAACTGGTTTATTTTGGAGACGATTCACTTAATGCTTTTGAAATAAAAAAAATAATAAGCAATGATCCAATTTTTTTTTATTTTTCTTATAATACATGTCCTCCTTGCTTAAACTTCACAATTGATCTTTTAAAAAAGTTCATTCCAAGTTATTATGAAGATGATTCGATTATTTTTATATCTCCAGACTATCCAAAACGGTTTAGAAATGACTGTTTTGGAAAACAGTTACTTATTTTACAATTAAATGAATTAGGACTCCCGCTTGAAAGAGAAAATGTTCCCTTTTTCTTTAAGATTAACACAGATATGCAAATTGTTTCCTTGAATATTGTGATTAAAGAAGATTTTGAAAGAACTGAAAAATATTTACGTTCTCTTTTTCAAATGAATTTTTGATGAAAATACTTCCCAGTTTCATTTAAATATGATTGCTTAAAATATAACTGATTAACAACTGATGCTGTGTTATTGCCTAAGAACCTTGTAATTGCTTGTTAATTCAGTTATTGCGTGACAACCTTATAATTGCTTGTGAATCCGGTTACTGCTTAAGAACTCTCTTGATTTTATTTGACTCCTTAATAAGATCTTTTACCTGATCCTGCTCATCATCTGCAATAAGGTTGCGGAATTTTTCGAGCTGTTTGATATAGGTATCCAGAACTGTGAGCACATTATCTCTGTTCTGGCTGAAGATTGGGGCCCACATATCTGCCGAACTCTTGGCTAGCCTCACAGTGGAGTCAAAACCTCCACTTGCCAGGTCAAATATATGCTTCTCGTTTTTCTCCTTCTCAAGAACCGTTAGTGCAAGGGCAAATGAACTTATGTGTGAAATGTGGGATACGTATGCAGCATGAACATCATGGTTGGTACTGTTCATGTAAATTATGCGCATGTTAAGAGCCTCGTACATTCTCTTGACAACGGCAAGTGACTTAATGCCACTCTCTTCGGTATCGGTAAAGATAACCGCCTTGCCATCGAACAGCCCTGAAATCGCAGCCCAGGGACCTGAATATTCAGTACCCGCCATAGGATGGGCTGCCACATACTGTTTTCTTTTTGAGTGGTATTTAACAATCTGAGCAATCTGCCCCTTTGTGGAGCACATATCTGTTACAAATTGTTTGTCAACAATGTCCATCACCTTTGGCAGAAGAGTAATCTCTGCATCTGCCGGTATTGCAATTATCACCAACTCTGCCTGCTTAACTCCATCCTCCAGATCACAGATCTCATCCACCAGCCCTATGTTAAGCGCAGCATTAGCATTAATGCGGTCATTATCAACTCCAATGATTTTTGTGGCAAAGCCCCTTTTTCTAAGATCAATGGCGGCAGAACCACCCATAAGACCCAGACCAATAACAGTTATAACCATTATGAAAATATTTAAACAAAAACGGTTCAAATATAGTGATAATAGGGTTACATCTATTATTTAAGCTCATTCAATTTTTGCATTACCTTAGCCTGATACTCCGGTAGATATTTGGTGGTCACTGCTGACATTATCTCCTGGTTGATTATGGGAGAAAGCTTAAGCCCCTTTTGCATTACAGGGGTTTCGTAAAGTTTAATAAGTTCTTTTATCTCCTGTTGAGTATAGTGCTTATCGTAAGATTTAACCATCTCTTCGTTTAAAATTTTCATTGACATATTTTTGCCCTCCTGCATAACATACTCAACATACTTGTCGTATTTGGCCTTTTGCTCCTCTCCCTGAACACTGGCTCTTGCCTGATGCAAAAATGCTCCGGAAACCTGAGAAGTTACCATATCCATCATCTTTTCGCTCTCCATAACCTCAAGCAGCCTCTTAATATCAGCCGACTTGTCCTGAGCGTTTAATACAGTTGTAAGTGAGCATGTTAACATGCAAATAATCAATAGCTTTTTCATTTTCAATGATTTAGAAGGATTAATATTTTAATGCGATAGAATTCAATGGTTTCAAAGGTACAATAAAATTAAAAAATAGTGTAATAAATCTTAAAATTGTCTATTTATTAATGGCTTTTAAAATTCTATCTTCTTTAATCAAAACATGTTTCATTATAAGCTGATATGGGAAATGCTTTAATTTTGATATTCTGAGTGGTACTATCAGGGCTATGTTAATGCAGCCATAAATTATGATATTTAAAGCATTTAGAAAAATGTTTAAATAAATTATGCTGTGATTCAAAATAAAACGACAAAAACTAACTTTTAAAACAAGCATCAGAGGAAGTATTTCGTGCAATATAATCTATAACGACATGCCTTGTCGTAGCTATGAAATACTTTTGAAATAAAAAATGTTTAGCTTTTTAACCTTTTGCCTTTTAGTTTTAATTATTGTGGTTTGCATACTAAGGCTCTTCGTTTCTGACTTGATATGGCTGATTGAATTCATTTTCAGTGCTGATGATAAGAAGAAAAAAGAGTAATTTAGTATCCTAAATTGAGTAACTATGTCAAAGAGAGAGTCATTGAACAGGTATATTTTAGTGATAAACCGACTTAGGAGGCATCCAGCCTCCTTCAATGAAATATCAGAAATGCTGGAAAGGGAGTCAGAGATTCAGAGTTGTGATTTTTCTATTTCTAAACGAACCTTCCAAAGGGATTGCCAGGATATTTCGTCGCTTTTTAACATTGAGATAGCTTATGACAGAAGAATAAATGCCTATTACATTACATATGACGACAATTCTAACGTAAGTGAAAGAATTATGGAGGCATTTGATACTTTAAATGCTTTGAAGATAAGCGATAAATTCTCTGATTTTATGCACTTTGAAACCAGACGGTCTAAGGGCACAGAGAATATGTATGATTTAGTAAAAGCTATTCAGGGTAGGGTAGTAGTATGTTTTACCTACGAACTATTTAATGAACCATTGTCGTTTGACCGGACCATTGAACCCTATGCTCTTAAGGAATTTAGAAACAGATGGTATCTGTTAGGAAAGGATTGCTCAAATGGTAACATCAGAACATACGGCCTGGATAGGATTTCAGCCTTATCGCTAACCAAAGCTACATTTAAATATCCGATTGACTTTTCGCTGGATGCCTACTTCAAGGATTGTTTTGGGATCTTCATTCCTAAAGAGTTAAGTCCCGAAGAGATAATTCTTTCATTTAATCCTGAAAGGGGTAGGTATATTAAATCTATGCCTCTGCATCACAGTCAGAAGATAATGAATGAACAAGAAGATGAATTGCTTGTCTCTCTACACCTTTGCATAACTCCTGATTTTCTCTCTGAAATTTTGTCTTATGGCTCTGATGTTAAGGTTTTGCATCCACAATCTTTTATGAATCTTATTGCAGAATCGTACAAAAAAGCAATTTCTAATTACAGCGACATAGAATGACGTAGTCTGCAAATAGCTTTGATAAAAAAAGATGCAGATTGTTGACTCAAAGTTGCTGTTAACCAGTATTGACACAGTATTTAATAATTCAGATAGCGTATTTGCCGATGACCATCTGATTGATTCACTTGAAGAGCATTTATCGGTAATTTCCTCTTATTTTGGAATCACAAACAGGGAATCTTTCATGTTCTCTATAATCTTTATTTTAAGCTTCAGTGACATAAAGGTATGCTTCGCCGACATTTCCGGCTTTTTTAAAACTCATCCCACAAACGTTCTCTTTTTCAAAAAAGAGCTTGAAACTCTTTGCAAAAAAAGGATACTTAGAAAGTCATGCAGGTTGGCAGATAATGAACTATTTGGTGTTAATTACGCTGTAAACCAGAAGATTGTTGTTGATTTGCTGGATAATAAGCCATTCAATAGCTCAATTCCTAACGACCAGGACATATATGCTTTGTTGGAAAGAGTATCTAATATGGTGGAGAACTCTTATGAATATTTAAACGATACAGAGGTGATGAATGATGTTGTTACGGAAATATTGGAAAGTAACAGACACATCCCGTTGATAGATAAAATTTTAGAATTCA
>Ga0351926_1017_pt2 | contig 21424 bp, 21 predicted proteins | sample BONcelT113001D10_FD_206837 | JGI IMG/M metagenome (GOLD analysis project Ga0351926, IMG submission 206837) | Enriched cells from coal bed in the Powder River Basin, Montana, United States - BONCAT cells T11 rep2 HSBNCT.T11.300.1.D10 ...
TCCGCAAGGCGGCCGAGGCGATGAACGACGGCCCGGAGGCCGCGCCATCCCGTGCGCTGCTGGCGTTCTGGGCTGAAAAGCTGAGCACGCCCGAAGCGCAGATCGCGGCAATCATCGGGGACTACGCCAAATTCTCCAACCTGGTGCGCGGCAAGCTGATGAAGAAGGGCGGCGTCGGCTACGTCGTCCCCACCCCGGCCGCCTTCCCGACGGTCGAGGAGTATCACAGCTTCATCGTCGCGTGCGGCGCGCTCCCCACAGCCACCTGGCTCGACGGGACCACGGCCGGCGAAGAGGCCATCGAAGAGCTGATGGGCTTGCTGATCGAACAGGGCGCGGTCGCGCTGAACATCATCCCCGACCGCAACTGGAACATCGCCGACCCCGCGACGCGGGCGCTCAAGGTGCGCAAGCTGCATGAGATCGTGGAACTTGCCGGCAAGCTCGATCTGCCGATCAACGTCGGCACCGAGATGAACGCGCCGGGCAACAAGCTGGTGGACGACTTCGACGTGCCGGAGATGGTCCCGGTGCGCCAGGCGTTCCTCGACGGCGCGGCCTTCATCTACGGCCACACGGTCATGCAGCGGGCGTTGGGGCTGGGGTATCAGAGCGAGTGGGCGAAGCGACATCTGCCGGCGCGTCGGGAGCGCAACGCGTTCTACCAGGCGGTGGGCTACAAAGTGCAACCGGGGAAGGCAGGGATGGCGAAGCTGGGCGGGCTGGATCCGAAGGTGCCGCCCGCCGCAGTCCTGGCCGCGATCTAATGTGACTCAGATCGTCCTCCGGTCTCGAGGTTTCAGCCGGTCTCTCTCGCAGACCACAAAGCCGGCTGAGGCCTCGAGTCCAGACTGTGGAATCGAATTTTGACGGACCATAGAGTGTACGATGACCACCTACCACTTCCACCACCCCGAAAAGATGTTCACCGACCGGGCTGAGCTGCTGGAGATCATCGCCGGGCAGCGGTTGATGACGTTGGCGATGATCGCCGACGGCCGGCCGTACCTGGTGACGATGAACTACGGCTTCGACGCCGAGCGGGATTGCTTTTACTTCCATGGCGCGAACGCGGGCAAGAAGATCGCGACCCTGACCGCCAATCCCGACGTGTGGGGCCAGGTGATCGAGGATCGCGGCTACGTGACGGGCAAGTGCGATCACGCCTACCGCTCGGTCCACTTCGCCGGCCGCGTCACCTTCCTGGAAGACGAGGCGGAGAAGCGCGCCGCGCTCACGCTGATGATCCGGCAGATGGAACCCGACCCGGAGCCGCTGATCGAACGACTGCTCGGCCGCGGCCGGCTGACCAAGACGATCGTGGGGCGGGTACAAGTGAGCGAGATGACGGGCAAGCGCAACGCGCTAGAACTATTGATGAAGGAAAGTTGAAAGGATGCAGTACCGGGGAGGGATAAGATGACCGTCAGCGTCAAGAAGCGGAAGCAGATTACTGAAGCGCAATATCTTAAGATGGAACGCGCCGCCGAGACGAGAAGCGAGTTCTTTGACGGCGAAGTGTTCGCCATGGCGGGGACAAGCAAGCGACATGCCATTATCGCGGGGAATGCCTTTGCCGCCCTGCACCCGCAGGTGCGACAACGTAAATGCGATATCTTCCAGAATGAGATTCGGCTCAAAGTCGCAGCTTCGGGACTCTATACCTATCCCGATATCGTCATCGCTTGCGGCGGCCAATACGAAGACACCGAATTCGACACGTTGCTGAACCCCTCGGTGATTATCGAGGTTCTCTCCAAGTCTACGGCAGCTTATGATCGCGGCGAGAAGTTCGCGCAATATCGGAAGCTACCATCGTTGACCGACTACCTCCTGGTAGCCCAAACCAAACGTCTGATCGAGCACTATGCGCGCCAGCCTGATGGGAAATGGCTCCTCTCCGAGCACAGTGAAATAGACGATGTGATCGAACTGCCTTCGATTGGCTGTCATTTGGCGTTGCGCGCTGTGTACGACCAGGTGCTCGTCGCAATCAAAGAAGAAGGACCTGAATGGCATCTCACCCCTTTGCAGGAGGATCAATGAACTCCAAACAACGCGTACTGACCGCGCTCCGGCGCACCGGCCTGCCCGACCGGGTCCCGCTCCAGTTCGATCTGCACCGCGGGCTGCTCGACCAATTCAGCGCGAAGCTGGGCATCCCGGTCAACTACTCCCCCTCCTATTACGAGGATGTGACCTACCGCATCTCGGCCAACGACCTGCGCACGGCGATGGGCAGCGATTGCGTGGTGGTTGGCGGCGGGCTGCCGGCGGGCTACAGCCATCCGGCGACCGCCGACGGCTGCATCGTCAACGAGTTCGGCATGACCATGCGCCAGGGGTTGCTCTACATGGACGTGATCGGCTGCCCGCTGGCGAACGTCGGCTCGGCCGATGAAGTCGCCCGCTTCCCCTTCCCCGACCCCTACGCGCCCGGCCGCATGGACTATGCCAAACGCGACATCGCCCGCTTCGGCGCGGACTTCTTCACCATCGGCGACATCGAGCTGACGATGTTCGAGATGGCCTGGCACATGGTCGGGCTGGAGAAGTTCATGGTGGACCTGGTCAGTCGTGAACCTTATGTCGAGCTGCTGCTGGACAAATGCATGGCATTCAGCATCGGCATCGGCAAGCAGTTGGTGGCGCTGGGGGTGGATGCGGTGTGGGCGGGCGACGACTTCGGCGCGCAGAACGGCATGATGATCTCCCCGCGGCTGTGGCGCAGCGTCTTCAAGCCGCGCTTCCGCGAGGTCTTCGCCGAGATGAAGGCGGTCAACCCCGATGTCATCATCGCGTATCACTGCGATGGCGCCATCGCGCCCATCCTCGATGACCTGATCGAGATCGGGCTGGAGGCCTTCAACCCGGTGCAGCCCAACGTGCCCGGCCACGAGGCGGCGGCGCTCAAGAGCAAGTTCGGCGACCGCCTCTCCTTCTGGGGCGCCATGGATCAGCAGCAGCTTCTGCCGTTCGGCACCCCGCAGGAGATCGAGGCTGAGGTTAAGGCTAAGGTCGAGGCGCTCGGCCGCGGAGGAGGATACCTCTGTTCCCCCGCTCACATCGTCCAGGCCGACACGTCGGTGGCGAACATGGAGGCGTTTATTGCCGCGGTGAAGCGGTACGGCGTGTATGCGTGAAACGTCAAACGTCAAACGTGGTGCGTAATGCGTCCGCCATTCGCCTATTCGCTGATTCGCCATTTGCAATTTGCAATTTGCAATTTGCAATTTGCTGATTTGCAGATTTGGAGATTTCCACCATGAACAGCCGCGAACGTTTTCTCGAAGTCATGAACTTCAACACCGCTGTCCGCTCCCTGAAGTGGGAGTTCGGTTTCTGGGGCGAGAACATCACCCAGTGGTACGCCGAGGGTCTGCCCAAGGTGATCGGCACGAACATCCCCACGCGCCTGACCACCGTCAACGCGTCGGTCTACACCACCGCGTGGACGCACGAGTGGCGCAAGGGCCGCACGTATCTGGAGCAGTACTACGGTGAGCGCGAGCAGGAGATCGCCCTGCCGAAGGGGATCGGCATCTGGGGCGGCGGGCTGTATTGGCCGAGCCAGGGCTTCCCGCTGGCGCTCGACGTGATGAACTACTTCGGATTCGACAAATCCACGGCGCAGGTTCCCGTCGAGCAGGTCTTCTGGCCGATGTTCGAGCCGGTCGTCCACGAGGAGACCGCGGAGTATGTCGTCTACACCGACGTGGACGGAGTGAAACGCCGCTTCCAGCGAGATGAAGGCGTCATCCCCAACGCGCTCGACTGGCCCATCAAGGACTGGGATACGTGGAACCAGCTCAAGGCGGAGCGCCTGCGGCTCGACCAGGTGCGGTCGCGCTTCCCGGCGAACTGGGCGGAATGGATCCAGGCATACAAGGTGCGCGATTATCCGCTGGCCGTCGGCGGCTACCCGATCGGCTTCTTCGGCACGCTCGTCCACCTGATCGGCTACGAGAACGTCTTCCTGAAATACTACGATGCGCCCGACCTGATCCACGACATCCTGGATCACTTCACCACCCTCTGGATCGCCATCTGGGAGGAGATCCTGGCCGATGTCGAGGTGGACTGCTGCCACATCTGGGAGGATATGTCCTCGACCAAAGGCGTGATGATCTCCAAAAAGATCTTCAACAGTTTCATGGCCCCCTGCTATCGCCGCGTGACCGACTTCCTGAAGGGCAAGGGTGTCAAGACCATCCTGGTGGACACCGACGGCAACTGCGAGTCGCTCATTCCGTGGCTGCTCGACGTGGGCGTCACCGGCCTCTACCCGATGGAGGTGAGCGCGGGGATGGATGTGGTGAAGGCGCGTAAACAGTATCCGCAGCTCCAGCTCATGGGCGGCATCCCGAAATACGACATGGCGCTGGGCAAGGCGCGCATTGACGAATTCCTGGAGCCGGTCGGCTGGCTGCTGGAACAGGGCGGCTACGTCCCCTTCGGCGACCACCTGATCTCGCCGGGGGTGAGTTGGGAGCAGTTCAAGTATTATCGCGAGCGACTGAACACACTGATTGATAGCAAGGGCCAGGTATGAACGGCACAGCGCCGATTGACAGCATTGGAGTTTTTCAAGGCGCTCGGAGACCAGCCGCCGGACGATCACGGCCAGCGTGAATGAAAGTGGCATCCGGAAAATGCGCGCCAACTGGGTCTACCGGACTTCAGCCTAATGCCAGACTCAGTTGTGATTCTTTGGTGGCAAGCTGGGCGAGCGCGGGTACCGCGGTCTGGCTCATGATGAAGTAATCTTGATGGCGTTCGATGCCGATGCTAGAATAGCCGAGCGCTTCTGCGGCTGCTACCGTAGAGCCAGACCCCATGAATGGATCAAGGACGATCCCTTCGCCCAGCGGCAATGCGGCATAGACAACCTTCCGGAGAAAGGACTGCGGCTTCAAACTGGGATGATCCGCGATGCTACGTTCGCGTTGCCGGGTGCGCTCGCTCTGAATGATATCCTCGAAGGGCGCACCATCCGGTTTGCGCCGCAGTCCGCCGGTCTGAAACTCCCGCAGGCAATCGCTCACGCGCATGCCATTGAGCAGCGGGCGCCGGAAGAGGCCCCACGGCTCATAACAGCCGCGCGGCATCGAACAAACGTCGGGATACTCTTCTTCGGCGTTTTTGGGCCGGTCGCCGCCGCGCAGCGTTTGTACGACGCGAATGATCTGCCCGCGAAATTCCAGGCCGGCGTCGGATATCGCCGCAAACACCATCTGCGACAGAAAGGAGTTGGAGGCCAGAAAGACATGCCCCCCTGGTCGCAACACACGCCGGATCAAGCCAGCCCACTCCCGGAAATACTCCTGAATGCGTAGCCGCTCTTGCGCATCCAACGCCGTGAAGCGTGGTAGCGGTGAGCGCACATGACCATCGAACGACGGGGGAATCCGCCACACGCCACCGTTGCCGTTCGCGCGCTTCTCCAACTGATCGAAATCATACTCCTTGACGCCGTAGGGTGGATCGGTCACGACCGCGTGGATGCTGTCGGCCGGTATTTTGCGCAGCCACTCGAAGCAATCGGCGTGAATGGCGATAGAAGACATGAATGCCCTGGTTTCATAACCCAGGCCAAAGCGATCTTGGAGCAGCACCAGCGTCATATCCACCTCATCGCGTCACAGCTTCGCCCAAATCATAAATCGGACTGAGTTCACGAATCATGTTGCCGATCTCACGGCGCTTATTCTCGTCGGCGGCGAGCAACTGCTCGAAATCGGCCAGGCCGAGGACGATGACTTGTGATGCGTTGCGGCGCTTGATGATGTAACGGACATCGTTCTGCACCACATCATCCAGGATACGGCCAAAGTTGTTCTGGGCTTCAGTAGAAGAAATGCTTTTCGTGATCATGTTGTCCTCAATGGACATAGTAGCTAATTTAGCTAAATTATATCACGCTACACACAATTTGTCAAAGCGCACACGCGCTCAGGGTGCGTTTCAATCCTGGGGCAGTCATTGCGAGGAGCGTCGTTTGCGATTGCGAAGCATCCTTTAGGACGAAGCAATCCCCGCCTGTGCCAGAGATTGCTTCGCTCCGTCCGGCGAAAACCATGCCGGACTCCGCTCGCAATGACACGCGCCCCCAAACTGAAACGCACCCCACGCGCTCAGAATTGCTCAACATGGCTGCTTATGGTATAAGTTATCCGGCGTGATGATCGGTCAGGACGCCCGGTTTCGCCAGAGACCGGGCCTTTTCATATCAAAGGGTGGAGAGATGGAACGCGCGGAGACGTTGGCGAAAATCGGGGTGTTCGGGATCGGTCTGGCGGCGTATTGGCCGCAGTTCGAGGGGCTGAAGGAGCGACTGGCAGGCTACCAGGCGCAGGTGGAAGCCCGGCTGGCCGGCATGGGCGCGGAGGTGGTCTCGGCCGGGCTGGTGGACAGCGCGCCCGCGGCCATCATCGCGGGCGACATGTTCGCGTGCGCACAAGTGGATCTGATCGTCTGCTATGTTGGCACCTACGCCACCTCGTCCCAGGTGCTTCCGGCCGTGCAGCGCGGCAAAGCGCCCGTGCTGATCTTGAACCTCCAGCCCGCGCCCAGCCTCGATTACCCCAACACCGACACGGGGGAGTGGCTGGCGCACTGCTCGGCCTGCTGCGTGCCCGAGATCGCCAACGCCTTCGCCCGCAGCCGGATCACCTTCAATGTCGTCAGCGGGCTGCTCGGCCCCGCCGAGGGTCATGCCGGCCGCTACTTCGACCGGGCCTGGGGCGAGATCGCCGACTGGGTGGCCGCGGCGCGGGTCAAGCGGACGGTGAACTCGGCCCGCATCGGCTTTCTGGGCCACACCTACCCCGGCATGTTGGACATGTACTCCGACTTCACCATGCACCACGCACAGCTCGGCGCGCATGTCGAGGTGCTGGAGATGGATGACCTCCAGGCGCGAGTGAGCCAGGCTACCGACGCCGAAATCGCGGCCAAGACCGCCGAAATCCGCCGCGTGTTCGAGATCGCCCAGCCCGGCCGCGACAAGATTTCGATGCCGGTCACGGCGGAAAGCCTGCGCTGGTCAGCGCGGGTGGCGGTCGGGCTGGATCGCCTGGTGGCCGATTTCGACCTGGCTGGCCTGACCTACTACTACCGCGGGCTGGATGGCAATCCGAACGAGGAGTTGGGCGCGGGCGTGATCGTCGGCAACTCGCTCCTGACCGGCCGCGGCATCCCGGCGTCGGGCGAAGGGGATCTCAAGACGTGCGTCGCGATGCTGATGCTGGATCGGCTGGGCGCGGGCGGGTCGTACACCGAATTCTACGCGATGGACTTCGTCAAGGAGTTCATCCTGATGGGGCACGACGGGCCGGGGCATATCGCGATCAGCGACGGCAAGCCGGTGCTGCGCGGGCTGGGCGTGTACCACGGCAAGCGCGGCCACGGCGTCTCGGTCGAGTTCAACGTGATGACCGGGCCGATCACGATCCTGGGCCTGACCCAAACCGCCGAGGGGCGGCTCAAGCTGCTGGCCGCCGAGGGGGAGTCGCTCCCCGGCCCCCGGCTGGAGATCGGCAACACCAACTCGCGGCTCAAGTTCGGCCTCGATCCGGCCGAGTTCATGAACCGCTGGTCGGAGGAAGGCCCCACCCACCACTGCGCGCTCGGCGTGGGGCATCAACTGGGCAAAATCCGCAAGCTCGCGCGGCTGATGGGGATCGAGCTGGCGGTGATAGGCTGAATTGGACACGGATTACACAGATTTCACGGATTCTTTTTTCACTACCCTGTCAATCCGTGGCTCACTGCGTAAATATCAAACCGGAGGAAGAACCATGAAACGTGTTGGTTTTCTACTGAAGGTCCGACAGGACAAGATCGCGGAGTACAAGAAGCACCATGAGGCCGTCTGGCCGGAGATGCTGGACGCGCTGCGGCGCACCGGCTGGCACAACTACTCGCTTTATATGCGGGAAGATGGGCTGCTCTTCGGTTATGTCGAAGTGGAAGAGAGCTTCCAGGCCTCGCTGGACGGGATGAGCAAGACCGAGATCAACGCCAAGTGGCAGGCGTTCATGGCGCCCTACTTCGAGGCATTGGGCGGCAAGCGCGCCGATGAGGCGATGGCAGAGTTGGAAGAAGTGTTTCACCTGGACTGAACACCATTGAGCATCCTGAGCGGAACGGAGCGTCGTTTGCGCAATGTAGTCGAAGGAGGCGGGCGCATGTTCAGGGACGCATCCTTCGACTACGGCCTGCACACCCCGCAGGCCTCCGCTCAGGATGCTCGCTATTGATCAGGAAACTATCTACAAAGGACAATCATTGTGAGCAACGACACCCTCAAACAACTGGTGGCCCTCTCCAACAACCTGGGCCGACCGGAAAACGACTACGTCATCCTGGGCGAGGGCAACACCTCGACCCGGCTGGACGAACAGAGCTTTTATGTCAAATCCAGCGGCACCGAACTGCGCACCATCACCGAGCGCGGCTTCGTGCAGGTAGCGTTCGACCGCGTGCTGGGGCTGCTGGAACGGGAAGGGCTGACCGATGCGGATGTGAAGGCCGGGCTGGCCGCGGCGAAGGTGGATCCCAACGCGCCGGGGCATCCCTCCGTCGAGACCCTGCTCCACGGGCTGTGCCTGAACCTGCCGGGGATCAACTGGGTCGGCCACACCCACCCGGTCGCGATCAACTCGCTGACCTGCGCGGTCGGGTTCGAGGCGGCGTATGCGGGCCGCATCTTCCCGGACGAGATCGTGCTGTGCGGCCCCGCGCCCGTCATCGTGCCCTACACCGACCCCGGCGTGCCGCTCGCCCGCGAGACCTGGGCGCGCATCAACCGCTACATTGACGAGCGCAACGAGCTGCCGCGGATCATCTTGATCCAGAACCACGGCCTGATCGTGCTGGGCAAGACGGCGCAGCAGGTGGAAGACACGACCGCGATGGCCGTCAAAGCCGCGCGCATCCTGCTGGGCACCTTCGCCGCGGGCGGCCCGCACTTCCTGTCGGACAAGGACGTGGCCCGCATCCACACCCGGCCGGATGAACTGTACCGGCGGCAAAAGTTGGGCGTGTAGGCGGAGAGTACCCTCTCGATTTTCCGTGGCGTCAGACTGCCGAAGCCTTGACCGACAAAACTTCGGCAGTCTCCCCGTCCGTCAATTTCCAGATCCTGCGCTTATCAGAATTGCGACAGATAGGTGATCTTGTCTCGATACTCATCGGGGAAGCTGGCGCCCCAGACAAGCAGCAACACATTGATGAGTGGGCCGATTCTCAGAGGGGCCGGCGTGACCAGGATACCGGGGACATGGTGGCTGCCAGCCAGATGTGCGGCGAGGTGAACTGGCATACTGGCGCGGTTGTTTGTGACCAAGAGATATTCTATGACTCCAAGCCTCGCTCACGAATCATCGTGCGTAACCGTTGATAGGCTGGTGAGGGGTCTAGCTCTTGTTCCCGGCGCATCCGTTCGCCATGTTCACGCCAGGCGCGCAGATAAGTATCAATCTGCTCTTTGTTATGCCAGTAGTAAGTGATCGTCGCGTAGACGCTTTCCAGGCCGACCGAGGGATAACGCAAGGCGATGGCCTCGGGGAATAACCCCAGGTCAAGATAGTCGCTCAGGATCGTCTCGATACCGACCCGCGTGCCTTTGACCCGAATATCGGTTGGATCCAAGAAGTTGAAGTAGTCCTCTAATTGCATAGCCGCCTCTGGCCGATCAATTCCGTCCACGCCTATTATAGCCTGAACGGCCGCAATCCGCAATCGATCCCAAAGCGATACTGCGGAAATCTCCTGACAAAAAAACTACCGCATCCACCCCTCGATCTTGCGGCAGTTGGCGACCACCTCGCCGAGCGCCTCCGTGCCACCCGTGTTGCGGACAGACAGATGCAGCTTCTCCTCCATCTCCCGGCTCTTGGCCGCCAGGAAGGAACAGTGCGCGGCCAACTCGCTGAACACCTTGTACCCAATAATCGCCTGGCCCACGTCGTTGAAATGGCACGCGTCGGCGTTCAGCAGCCACGTCGCTCCCTCCAACAGCGCATACACGTCCACGAAGAGCGCGTTGAATTCGCCGGCCAGCGCGGCGATCTCGCGGTTATACGCAGTGACCAGGTCGTCGCCGGCCCGGTCGAACTTGCCGAAGATCCAGTTGCGATACTTCGGGGTGGCCCAGGTCTCGGCGTCGTATTGGAGATTCCAATACGGCCCAACGAGCACGATCAGCGCATTCGGGAACGCTTCACGTGTCCCCCTGACGATGGTTCGATAGGCGGCCATGAAGCTCTCGACCGCGTGGCCGCAGCGCGAGTCGTTCAAGCCGTAGGCGAACACCGCCATGTCGGGCGCATAGGCGATCATGTCGCGCTCGAAGCGTTCCAGCGCCGAGGGCCACGTCCCGAACCGCCCCTGCTCATACCCCGGCGCGTCGGGGCTGATGACGTTGGCCGGGATCGCATTGTTGAAGACGCGCACCGGCTCGGCCTGGAAGCGCCGGATGCAGTTGGCGAGCACCTGCACCCACTCGTTGGCCGGGTCGCTCGCGGTCATCCCGTAAGCGTTCGATTCCCCTATCACCACCAGGCGGCGGATCGGGTCAGTGCGAAGGTCGTTGCGGATCATAAAAGCCGAACTCCTTGTGGGTACACCGTCACCGCCCTTCCTGCGCCACCTGCCGCAGCGCCGCGATGTTCTCCGGCGGCACGTCGCCCTGGATCTCCTGGCTGGGGCTGAAGATGTAGCCGCCGCCCTGTGACATCAGATCGCGCACGCGGCGCGCCTCGGCGATCACCTCGGCGGGCGTGCCGTTCGGCAAAGTCTGCTGCGTGCTGATCCCGCCCCAGAAGGTCAGCCGGTCGCCGAAGCGAGCCTTGAGCGACGCCAGATCCATCGCCTCCGGCTGCACGGGGTTGAGCACGTCCACCCCCATCTCGATGAGGGAGGGGATGATACGTTCGACGTTGCCGCAGGAGTGAATCCAAACGTCCTTGCCGTAGCTATGCACCAGGTCGTACTCACGCTGCTCCCCGTCCCGGATCATCTTTTGCCAGGTGCGGGGCGACATGATCAGGTCGCGCTGCGTGCCCCAATCGCTCCCCAGCAGCACGCCGTCAATCTCCGACGCAGCCAGGAAGTTCTCCAGCATCACCAGATTCTTCTCGATGATGCGAGTCAAGAGCGCCTGGGCGAACTCCGGCGCGCCCGCCATGTCAGCCAGGAAGTTCTCGATGCCGCGGGCGAAATTGGCCTTCTCGAAGTGCGAACCGTAGACCATCACCAGGATGTACTTGTCACTGTTCTCGCGCAGCAGCTTGAGCATAGCGAAGAACTCGGTGTAGCTGCCTCGGCCGCAGACGCGCGGCGGCGAGGTGGGGACGGCGGGCTGTTTCCAATCATCGCCCAGTTCATACCACTGCCACCACGGGGGGAAAACGGTGACGATATCGTTGTCGAAGTACTCGTCCGCGCTGGCCGCGCCGAGCTTCTTCACATTCTTCTCGCCTTCCGGCGTGAACTTGATGCAATACGGCACGCGCGGCGTCTCTTGATGCCGGAGCGCGGCCTTGACCAACTCACGACGATTCATGGGGTTTCGTTGACTCCTCAGTGTTGTGGCAGCGCCCGACACACAATCTGTGGTCAATGGCGTGCTGGTAGAGTGGAAAGCGGCCAGATTATCGGAGGAACCTGCTGGCTACGCCTGGTCATGGGGGATCAGGCCAGCAACTCCTGACCGTAGTGCGCTGATCTGCGGCTGAACGCTATTCGCTGACACAGGGGATTGCTACCCAAGCTGTGAGCTGAGTCACACGCCAAGCGCTTGCGAAGCGCCTGGCGCGCCATACCACTCCGCCGCATCATTCATTCGCGGCCAGCGCGGTCTCGAACTCAGTCACGTCGCCGGCCAGGATGGCGGTGCGCAGCAGGCTGCGCAAGCGCGTTTCGTCGGCCAGCGCCTCGACACGACCCTCGATGCGCCGATATTGCGGGACGGTCAGTTTCAGGCGCGTGGCGAGAACATCCAGGATGATCTTCTGGAGTTCCTCGATACGACCTTCGGCACGACCCTCGGTACGGCCTTCGGCACGACCCTCGGTACGGCCTTCGGCACGACCCTCGGTACGGCCTTCGGCACGGCCTTCGGCGCGACCCTGAGCAAGCCCCTTCTCGCGCGACCGCCGCAGAAAGGGCGTGTCCATCAGCAAACCTTCATCCATCGCTTCGATCAATCGTTCCGCCATCGTCAATACCTCCTCATCTCGCATCAAACTGGCAAATGCATCGAACAGCCGGACCCGCTGACCATAGTCTGCTACCTGGCCGATGGCCGTCACGGCTGCCGGTAGTACTTGTTCGGGCTGGCTGATCCGTGTCTGCCCGAGCAATGGCAGCAGCGCCGGCCTTTGGAGCGCCAGCAACTCCTCCGCAGCCATTTGCCACAGCCGGATGACGCGGTAATGCCAGGTCAGGGTCAGACTGCCATCAGGACACCCCACCTGATACTGACCGGTGTCGTGGACACCCGCACCATCACCCACGTAGATGACCGCGCTGCACAACGAGCGCCACCCCTGCTGCACCAACCGGCCGATGTAGTCCAGCATCCGCATCGGCATTGGCCGCTCGCTGCGGAGGCCCTGGAACTCGATATGCAGCATCGTCGTCTGGCCGCTGCGCAAGGTCACGTGGAAGATGGTATCGGACCACACCTTGCATGCCGAAAATTCGACGTTTTCGGCATGCACCGCGGCGATGGCGGCGGGATCGACTCCCAGCAACCAGGCCGCGAAATCGGGCGCGAAATCGCGCACCAGTTCCTTCAACGGTGAATCAGTTTCGGCCATGCCATGGCTCCTGCGCCAATGATCATTGGCAGGATTGTACTCGCTTTCGCGGGTTGCGTCAACTGCCCGCGGCCAGATCCGCCTCGATCTCCGCCACCATCGCGTCGCAGAGCGCCACCTCCGCCTGCTCCTCCGCCAGGTTGTCCTCCGCTTGAATGACGAACATTTGCAGGACGTCCACCTGGGTTTGCCAGGTTTCCCGGTCGGCCTCATTCTGCGCCTTGTGCAACAGCCGTTGGGCGATCTCCATCTCGTACTTGCGCCGCGCCAGCTCGGGTTCGATGTCTTCCCAGATCTTGCTCTGCGCTGCGATGGAACGATCTTCCCACGCCTGGCGCACTTCTTGCTGCATCATTCGATGTTCCTCCTCGGTGTTGCGCGGCACGCTGGCAAAGTAGCGGCCTTCGTCCTGCGCGCACTCAGCGAAGCCGGCCAGTTTGGTGTGGGCGACCGGCATGTACGCCTCCAACGTAGCCACCGCTTCGGCCGTCCCCTCGTGGGCCAGGATCAGCAGGGCCTCCTGCATGGCCCAACGGGGCGCAGTCGCGTCCTCCAACAGGACGCGGCGCGCGTCCGCGACGGTTTCGGGCCGTTGGCGCTGCTCGAACGGCTGGCAGCAGTGGTCGTAGCCGGGACACGTCTGGCCGCAGGTCGCCACGCGATACCACGAGCCGCTCTCCTGTTTCACCAGGTTGCCGCGAACTAACTTCAGATTGGCCTCGTATTCCTCCACGCCGGCGTAATCGGCCGCGACCACGTCGCGGTAGCCCGCGCAGCAGATGCCGCAGCCCGGACACCGGATGCCGCAATCCGCAGTCTCGATCAGACGGCCATGCTCGTCTTCGATCACAGTGGCGCTATCGCCCCAGCGCGGGTCGAAAGGGGGGACCCAGGGGGTCCAGGCAAGTGTGACAGCCATCGGTTCCTCCTTGCTGTGTGAGTATGAGAAGTTGCCTCAATCCGCCCGTTCCACCGTCGCCTCGGTGATCTGCCCCAGCCGGCGCCCCTCGAAGGTGACGTCCGCGGCGATGGCGACGCGCGGGTAGGGGAAAGCGTAACCGGCCGGGATATGCACGCGAAAGCCGGCGGTCCCGCGGGCGTCCGCGCCGATGTCAAGCCGCACCGCCTCCGGCGCGGCGATCCAGCCCGCGGGCAGCGCCAGGCGCACCTCCGCCTGGACGCGGCGCGGCAGGAAGTTCGTCATGCGGATTTGCAGGTTGAGCGTGTCGCCGGGCTTGGCGAGCGATTGGTACGGATAGATCTGCGTCCAGCTTGGCTCCAGCCCGAAATTTGCCTCGCCGGGCAGCAGCCGCTCGAACAGTTGCGTCATCAGCAGCGACTTCTGGGCGAAGGCCGCGTAGGTCGTGCCCTTGACCTCGCGCTGGAGGTCGTGCCCGGTGCAGAGGATGTCGGGCATGTACTCCTGGTAGAGGCGCGCGGTGATCTGATGGCTCGTCTTGTGGACGTGGTTGCGGTAGATCAGGCTGGGCGCGCCGGCGCGCAGCGGGAAGATGTTGTCGCCGGAGAACGCCACCGAGTGGCCGTCAAGCTGGCCGAACATCCCCATGTGGTAGTCGGCGTGGCCGGGGGTGTAGTGGATCGTGAACTCCAGCCCGCGCCAGTTCAGCCGCTCGCCGTCCCGGAAGGTGCGGTGTACCTGGATCGGCGTCGGCAGCACGCAGCCGATCAGTTCGCCGCGGGGGTTCTCCAGGATCTCGCGCATGTTTTCGTAGGCCCAACACTCTACGCCAAGCTGCTTCTGGAGATACGGGATGCCGTTGACGTGGTCGTCGTGATAGTGGCTGGGCAGCACCGCCTCGATCTTCTTCACGCCATACTGCCTCCCCAACCGTTCGAGCGAATGTTCGACGAAGCGCACCCGCTCGCCATCCTCGAAGTATTTGTTGGCCGGTCCGAACAGCGAGAAGTTCGGCGCGCCGAAGTCCACGAGCAGCGCCTCGCCGGAATCGGCGGTAATCACGTAGAAGTAGGAGCAGGCGTAGGTCGCGGCGAGCAGATGCGGCGTGATCGGCACGAAGTCAATCTCATCCACCGGCAACATGCCGCCGGTCATCAACTGGTAGAAGCTGCTCAGGTTGGCGCGCGTCTGGGTCATGGCCGCCGCGGGATCGGCCATCGGCTCGCCATGCGACGGGCAGAGCAGGGTCGGATCACGCCGCGCCAGGTTGCCCAGCGAGACGATCGCCGCCTCCACGCCGTCCATCGCGCCGTAGTTGTACTGCATGTCGTACATCGTGACGACCTTGCCGGCCGCGTAGAGCAGGTCGCCGGTGAAGGCCACGCGGCGGCCATCCACCTCGACCAACAGCGTAAGGGAACCGGGGGTGTGGCCCGGCGTCGGCAGGATCGCGACCGTGAACGGCCCCCACGTCCACGCCCCGAAATCCTCCAGCACCCCCGCCACCGGCACGTTACGGGTCAGCGAGAAGTAGGTGTTGCGCACGTTGTACATGTCGTACAACTGCTTGCTGGCCCAGAACAGTTCGGCGCGGTCGAACAGGCGGCGCTCTTGCTCCGGGACGTAGATCGGGATGCCCTCGGCGGCCGCGGCTAGGTCGCCCTGGGCCTGGTCGCGATGGTGATGCGTGTGCAGGATCGCCCGCGCCTGTCGCACGCCGATCTCGCCCAGGTGATCGAGCACCGCGCCCGTGCCGAAGTCAATCAGCACGGCCTCCCCGTCCGAGATGAACGCGTAGACGTTGCAGATGTCTTCGAAGCAGTAGAGGTGATCGGAGATGCACTGCCAGCGAGATGGGTTGGACATGATGCCTCCAGGAAAGCCCTACAACTCAGACTCCGAAATGGCCGTGAGTTAGCGCCTTCAGGCCAAACGGTGTATAATCTCCCTGTGGTGAGAGACCGTATCGGGAGATGAGATATGGAAGCAGTTCTCGAAGAAATTCCTCAAGTCGGCGAAATTCAGTTAACGATTCACGTCACGGCCAAACACAACTTTTCGGCCAAGGCCGCACAAAAGTTAGTGGGACGCATGGTTGCTGACGAAATCGGTTACTTGCTCCGGTCAGGTGAACCGACATTGGTCGTCGGAGATCGGCTTTCCTGGCGCGTGCCGGTCATTCTGGCGCTGCCAGACAGCGGCCCGTTGGGATCTGTCGGCACGGTTGATGTCAATGTCGAGACCGGAGAACTTTCGATCACCGCTGCTCAAATCGGGGAGATGATCCACTATGCCGAGAGCCTCGCTACCCACTACACCGCCGCTCCCCGTTCCGCATCGTGAGCAGACACAGGCGTCGGATTGCCTGGCCGCCTGCGCTGCAATGGTGCTGGATTATCTGCATAGGCCTGTTCCTTACGTTCGGCTCCTCTCACTCCTGGGGATTAGCCCCATCGGCGCTCCTCGCCGCAACATCCTGCGTCTGACGCGGCTGGGCGGGTTGGAAGTCATCTACCGAACGGCAACGTTGTCGTTGGTCGCACAATACCTGCTGACCGGTGCCCCGGTCATTGCCTTCGTGGATACTGGCGAGTTGTCCTACTGGTCAAGTACCACGAACCACGCGCTGGTTGTCGTCGGGATGGACAACGAGAATGTTCTTGTGCATGACCCAGCTTGTCTCCGCTTCCCAATCTCGATCCCTCACCTGGAGTTCGATCTGGCCTGGCTGAACAGCGATAACGCCTGCGCTGTCGTTCAAGTGATATAGGCCAGCCCGCGAGGTACTTACCCTCTCACCACGCGTAGGCTTCCGGCGCCTCCCCACCCGGCCCGGGCCAGATGACGTCCAGCCGCTTGATGACCTCGTCCGAAAGGACGATCTCCAGCGCGCGCAGGCTGCCCTCAAGCTGCGCCACCGTGCGCGGGCCGATGATCGGCGCGGTGAGGACGGGATTGTGCAGGAGCCACGCCAGCCCGACATGCGCCGGGTCCTCACCCAGCTCGGCGCACAGCGCTTCGTAGGCCGCAAGCTGGGGACGATGCTGCTCGATCTGCGCCTGGAGGCCGGCGTTGGCGCGACGCCCCTCGGCCGCCTTGCGGAGCGCGCCCGCCAACAGCCCGCCGCCGAGCGGGCTCCATGGGATCAGCCCCAGACCGTAGGCGCGGCACGCGGGGATCACCTCCAGCTCGACGGTGCGGGTCTTCAAGTTGTAGATGCTCTGCTCAGAGACCAGGCCGAGGAAATGGCGGGACTTGGCGGCCTCCTGCGCCTGCGCGATGTGCCAGCCGCCGAAGTTGCTGCTGCCGACGTAGAGGATCTTCCCCTGCGCCACCAGCACTTCCATCGCCTGCCACACCTCTTCCCACGGCGCGGTGCGCTCGATGTGGTGCATCTGGTACAGGTCAATGTGGTCGGTCTGGAGGCGGCGCAGGCTGGCCTCGCACTGCTGGCGGATATGATACGCCGACATCCCCTGATCGTTGACGCCCGGCCCCATCGGGTTGCGCAGCTTGGTGGCCAGCACGATCTTCTCGCGGCGACCACCGCCTTGCGCCAGCCAGCGGCCGATGATCTCCTCGGTGATGCCCAACCCCTTCGGGGTGCCGTAACGGTTGGCTGTGTCGAAGAAGTTGACGCCCAGCTCGAGCGCGCGATCCATGATCGCGTAGCTTGTCGGTTCGTCGGTGAAATCGCCCAGGTTCATCGTGCCCAGGCACAGGCGACTGACCTTCAGGCCGGTGCGGCCAAGTTGTGTGTATTGCATCAGTTCCTCCTTGTGGTGTACGGCTTGATCGAGTTTCAGTGTAGCACAAAGCGGGGGATGGGACAAGGAGCCACAGATCACCGTGGGTGGCTCGGTCGGAGATAGCACGCCCCGCCGTTCCGGGCGCCGGCCACAGCAAGGGAACAAAAACAGGCTCCGAGGTTCACCACCTCGGAGCCTTGCGCGTTCAGGCCGCGGCCGGTAGCGGGGCCGGCTGGCCGCCATTCCCGTCAGGCGCGGCGACCTGTTCCTCCCGCCGGAACTGCTTCATGTACAACTCATAATACGCGCCGCGGCGCAGCAGCAGCTCGTCGTGCTTGCCGCGCTCGACGATCTGCCCATCCACGAGCACCAACACCTGGTCGGCGTTGCGGATGGTGCTGAGGCGGTGGGCAATGACGAACGAGGTGCGCCCGCGCAGCAGCTCGTCCAGCGCCCGCTGAATCTGCCGCTCGGTGCGGGTGTCCACGCTGGAGGTCGCTTCGTCCAGGATCAGGATACGCGGGTCGGTGAGCGCGGCACGGGCGATGGCGAGAAGCTGCCGCTGGCCCTGGCTCAGCCCCGCGCCCCGCTCGCCGAGCACGGTATCGTAGCCCTGCGGCAGGCGTTGGATGAACTCGTCCACCCGCGCCAACCGGGCCGCGGCCAGCACCTCTTCGTCGGTCGCGCCGGGCTTGCCGAAGCGGATGTTGTTCATCACCGTGTCGCTGAACAGGAAGGTGTCCTGCAACACGATGCCGATCTGGCGGCGCAGGCTGGCGCGCGCGACATCCCGCACGTCAAGCCCGTCAATGCGGATCGCGCCGGCGGTCACGTCGTAGAAGCGCGGGATCAGGTTGATGATCGTCGTCTTGCCCGCGCCCGTCGGCCCGACGATGGCGACCATCTGCCCCGGCTCCGCGGTGAAGGTGACGCCGCAGAGCACCTTCTCCTCCTGCTTGTACGCCGAATCCACCTGAGCGAACTCCACCCGGCCCACGATCGGCGGCATCTCGACTGCATCCGGCTTGTCCTGGATCGCCGGCACGGTGTCGAGCACGCCGAAGATGCGCTCGGCGCCGGCCACCGCGCTCTGCAGGTTGGCCCACAGCACAGAGATTTGCTGGATCGGCATGTTGAAGCGCTGGACGTATTGCAGGAAGGTGATCACCAGCCCCAGCGAGATCGCCTGGCCGGCAAGGGCCTGGCCGCGCAAGAGCAGCAGCCCGCCAGCCACCGTGGTGATCGCCATCGCCAGGTAGCCCAACGCCTCCAGCGCCGGCGCCAGCGCCGCGGTGAACGAGACCGCCCGGATATTGGCGTCGCGGTTCGCCGCGTTCGACGCGCGAAAGCTCTCGATGTTGGCGCCCTCGCGGCCGAACGCCTGCACCTCGCGCACGCCTGCGATGCTCTCCTGCAGGTCGGCGTTCACGTTGCCGATTGACACGCGTGTCTTGCGAAACGCCTTGCGCGCCTGGCCGGAGAACCACCAGGTGACGACCACCATCAGCGGGATCACGCTCATACTGATGAGCGCATACGCGAGGCTCAGGCGCAGCATGGCGATGCCGATCCACACGATCAACAGGACACCCCCGGCGACGCTGACCAACACGAAGGAGATCGCCTGCTGCAAGGTATCCATGTCGTTCGTGATGCGGCTCATCACCGCGCCGGCCTCGTTTTCGGCGTAGTAGCTGAGCGAAAGCCGGTGCAGATGTTGAAAAACGCGGATGCGCAAGTCCCGGAGCACGTGCTGCCCGGTCCAGGTCATCAGGTAAAACTGCAAACCGCCCGTGACCGAGCCGAGGAGATAGAGCACGACAAGCAGCAGGATCAGCCGGCCCAGCCCGGCAATGTAATCGCCCGCGGCTGCGTTGGCGGGCAGACGGCCGCCCGCCAGGGACGACCCGTCGAACCAACAGCGCGTGGCCGCGGCATCACTCGCGGCGCCGCCCCCGCCGAGTTGGGCCGCAAAACGCTGGGCCGTGGCCGGCGTCAGATAGCAATCCACGCTTTGCCCCACCAGGTCGGGGGTCAACACCTGGATGTAGGTGCCAGCCAGGATCAGCACGAGCACGGCGACGAGCGCCGGCCAGAAGCGGCCGAACTGGCGCACCAGCCGGCCCAGGGTCGCGCCGACGTTGACCGGCTTGCTGACTTCCTGCGAAAGGATGTAGCGCGGGCCGCCAGGTCCACCACCAAACATCATGCCACCTCCTGGCCGGCCTCGGCCAACGCGTGCGCGTCTTCCACGAGCTGCGAAGCGTAGATCTCCGCGTAGATCGCACTCTCCTCCATCAGGTCCTCGTGAATCCCCTGCGCGACGATCCGACCGCGGTCGAGCACGAGGATCTGGTCGGCGTTGCGGACGGTGCTGATGCGCTGCGCGATCACGAAGCTCGTCCGACCCAGCATCAGGCGGGTCAAGGCCTGCTGGATCGTGAATTCGGTCACGGCGTCCACGCTTGAGGTGGAGTCATCCAGGATCAAGATGCGCGGGTCCATCAGCAGGGCGCGGGCGATGGCGATGCGCTGCTTCTGGCCGCCCGACAGGGTTGTGCCCCGCTCGCCCACCGGCGTATCGTAACCCAACGCAAACTCGGTGATGAATTCATGGGCGGCCGCCGCCTGCGCCGCGGCGATCACGTCGTTCATGCCCGCGTCAGGCCGGCCAAACGCGATGTTGTCCCGGATCGTCCCCGTAAAGAGGGTGGTGTCCTGCAACACGATGCCGACCTGCGACCGGAGCGAATCGAGCGTGACGTCGCGCACGTCGTTGCCGTCCACCGTGACCCGGCCCGAAGTGACATCATAGAAACGGGGGATCAGGTTGATGATCGTACTCTTGCCGCTGCCGGTCGCGCCCAGCAGCGCCACGGTCTGGCCGGGCGTCGCGCTGAAGCTGACGTTGCGCAGCACGGGGTCGCCGCCGCCGAAGTAGCGGAAGGTGACATCCTCGAATGTCACGCGGCCCTGCAGACGGTTTAAACCGTCCGGCAGGATGATCGCGCCCGGCTTGTCGGCCACTTCGCTCTGGGTGTCCATGATCTCGAAGATGCGCTGCGCCGACGCGCTGGCCTGCGACATCTGGTTGATGATGAAGCCGAGCTGGCCCAACGGGAAGAAGACGAAGGCTAGGTAGAGGCTGAATTTCTGCCACTCGCCGAAGGTCAGCGTGCCGCCGATGATCTGCGCGCCGCCGAAATAGTAGACCGCCGCCTGTCCCAGGTTGGCGATCAGGAAAACGACCGGGAAGAGGAATGAGAACGCGCGTGCAACCTCGATCTGCTGCTGCATCAGCGCCTCGGCCGACTGGCTGAAACGTGTCTGCTGCTCAGGTTCCCGCACGAACGCCTTGACGACCTTGATCCCGGCCAGGTTCTCCTGGAGCACTGTATTGAGCGCCGAGAGCTTCTGTTGCACCTTCATGAACATCGGCTGGGTGATGCGGCCGAAAATGGTGAAGATGATCAACGCCAGCGGAAGAACGGGCAGAACGACCAGCATGAGCCGGAAGTTGGTGATGAGCAGGATCGCCAGCGCGGCGACCAGCAGGACCAGCGACTGGGTCGTCATCAGCAACCCCTGGCCGATGAACATGCGCACCTTCTCCACGTCATCGGTGGCCCGGATCATCAGTTGGCCGGTCTGGTTGCGGTCATGATAGCTGAAAGAAAGCCGCTGGATTTTGGCGTACAGCTCATTGCGAAAATCGAAGGCGACGCTCTGCGACACGCGCTCCGACATGTAGCCTTGCGTGAACGCAAACAAGGCCCGGATCACCGCGAAGGCCACGATCAGCAGGCCGGCCGAGATCAGCGCGGTCTCCGCGCCGCTCAAGTTGCCGGCGAGCTGTTCGGGCGTCCAGCCGAGCGCCGTCAGCGCGGCGCCGCGCGCTTGCGGCGGCACGGCTGCGGTCTGCTGGGCGG
>Ga0351926_1025_pt1 | contig 20355 bp, 15 predicted proteins | sample BONcelT113001D10_FD_206837 | JGI IMG/M metagenome (GOLD analysis project Ga0351926, IMG submission 206837) | Enriched cells from coal bed in the Powder River Basin, Montana, United States - BONCAT cells T11 rep2 HSBNCT.T11.300.1.D10 ...
CTGCGCGACGAGGGCTATCTCTCGCCCGACGAGCATGATCGGGTTATGGCCTGGCACGACCGCTACATGGCGCTCTTCGATGAGGTGGACAATCCAGAGCGCGTGGCGCTGCATGGCCGGCTGACGGCGGTGTGCACAGCCCTCTGCTGGGAAGAGTGGCCGGAGCTGCACGCGCTGCTGGCCGAATAGCGCTGCGAGAGTAGGTGCAAGCGTCGGGCAGTTGCCCGACGCTTGCTTTTGGTGACGCCTGGGGCGGTGCGCCCACGAGCATGGCCTTCAGGCCAGCAACGTGAGGCGCGGAGCCGCCTGACGAAGCTCGATGTCGAGCGCCTGGTGCGCACCAAAGATGTCAGGTCTTGCGTGAGCGAATACCGAGACTAAGCCAACCCCTTTGGCGGCAGTTTGGTCAGTTTCTGGACTATTCCCATATGCACGAGCGCATTCCCTCGGCGCTGGGCTACCTGGCATCGCTAGAGTTCGCGCTACAATGGCAATAGACCGCGATGGTCGCGAGGCCATCCCCCAAAGATTGGCCGTTTGTGTCCAGCTTCTGAGGGTCACTACACATCGCTCTTACTTGCGCGCGTGCCACGCGTCTGGGCCGCGTCAAGCGTTCGGTCAGAGCGCCCCGTGGCTGCCGACCGCCTGCCTGTGCGCGATTGTGCCAGCGACCTCGGCACGCTGCACCTGTATGGCGGCTGGCCCCTCCACCGGGCAGTGAAACTCGCACGATCCGCAGCCGATACAGCGCTGCTCGTTCACCACCGGTCGGCGCAACAGGAACGTGCCGCTTTGCGGGGTGGCGATCTCGATGTCGTCGAGCAGAATGGCCTTGTTGGGCACCGGGCACATCTCCTCGCACACGATGCAGACCTGCTGCCGCGCCCAGGCCAGGCAGCGGGTGCGGTCTACCACGGCCACGCCCAGCACCATCTCGCGCTTTTGGGCCAGTTCGAGTGGAGGGATGGCGCCCGTGGGGCAGGCCTCGCCGCAGGCGCTGCAGCCATAGTCACAATAACCCTGCCGGGGTGTCAGCACCGGCGTCCAGAGCGCCTCGGGGCCGGTCGTGACGAGTCCGGGTTGTAGCGCGCCGGTGGGGCACACCTTGACGCACTGACCGCAGCGGATGCACTGGGCGAGCAGCGTCTCCTCGCCGGCCCCCGGCGGCCGCAACAGCCAGCGGCTGGGCGCGGCCAGTGTCCGGGCGCCTCGCAGCAGGGCCGCACCGAGCGCAGCGATGACCAGCGATAGCAGTAGTTGCCGCCGCGAGGGGTCATAGGGCCATACGCCTGTCGCGCTCGGGCGCTGGCCGAAGGAGATCGCGCCGGTGGGGCAGATCGCGACGCACTCCTGGCAGGCGGTGCACTCGGTGACATCGGCCACATAGCCATGCTCGGCTATGATCGCGCCGGTGGGGCAGGCGCGGGCGCAGCGCCCGCAGTGGATACAGGCCGCGGCGTCGACGCGCTGGCGCACCACGCTGACGCGAGCGCAGAGCGCCAGCAGGCCGCTCAAGGGGCAGAGATAGCGGCACCAAAAGCGAGTACGGATGGCGCTGGAGGCCAGCACGAGCAAAAGCAGCGCGGCCAACGCCAGATTCGCCGTTACCAGGGCGGGCTGCGCCGGCAGCACCGTGCGCCGGATAAAGGCGTCCACCGTTGAGACGGCCCCTCGCAGGGGCGCGACGCCATACAGCGTACGGGCGGCGCCCTCCAGGAGCGCATCGCTGATAGGCAGGACTGCCGCGGTCAGCGCGCGTGCCAGTAGTGTGAGCGGGTCGAGCACCAGAAGGGTGAGCGACCCGGCCAGCGCACCAACCACGATCAGGGTCAAAAGGCCGTACTTGACCGACCTCCACGGCGCGGGCAGGTCACGGGAGTGTGCGCGTGCGCGGCGAAAGGTGAACAGGTCGAGCAGCGTGCCGAGCGGGCAGACCCAGCCGCACCACGAACGCCCGGTCAAGAGCGCCAGCAGGATGGTGACCAGCCCCAGCGCCACGCCTCCAATCCAGCGGCGGGCGGCCAGCATCGTGGCCAGCCCTGTCAGAGGATCGAGGCGGAAGAACAGCGCGTGTTTGGCAAGTTGCGGGGCGGGCTGGCGCGTCCACAGCAACAGGTACAGAAACAGCAGCAAGAAAGCCGCCTGAGACGCGCGGCGCCAACGGCGAGCGCGTCCGGCGCGCGAACGTGCGGTTGTAGTGCCAACAGCCATGCTCACCTCTTGGGATGAAACGTGTGCGCGGGCCGGCCGATCGGGTGCTCAGACGGCCAGCTCGGCCACTTCGACGGCCCGCAAATCCATGGTGCCCAGGCCCATCTTGGCTCCGCCGACGATATGGGCGATCTGTTCAGGCGCCAGCCCGAACAGGCTGGTGGCATAAGCATCGGCGGCCACCAGGTCATGGCTGGCGATCACGGTGTTGGTGAGTCTGACATCGTCCAGGTTGCCGCCGGTCGGGCCGTGGTCCACCAGAATGCGCACGGCATCAATCACAGTCAGGTCGGGCGCGAGCAGTGAGGCCAGGTCGGGCAGCCGCTGGCCAAAGTTGGCATGGATAATGGGGCGGTTCGTGATCAGGCCCATCAGGTTCTTCATGCCCAGCGTCAGACCGGCCATGCTGTGGTGCTTGGCGATGGGCACATTGATCAGCACATCGGCATCGAGGGCCTCTTGATAGATGCTGAGGCGCCTGAGGTCCAGCCCCAGGGGGAGCTCGACCTCTTCGAACTTGAAGCTAGCCATCACTTCCATCTCGCCGCCGGCCGCCTGAACCGCGTCGGCGATGCCGCTGACGCGGTAGGCCGCTTCGGGCGTGCCGCTAAAGGGCGAATCCATCACCTTGACGCGTCTGGCGCCGGCGCCGAGGCACAGCGTCACGAGCGCGGCCACCACCTCGGGGTTGGTGGTCGAGGCGTACTCAAACCCGTGGCTGGCATTGCAGATGTTGGGCTTGATGATGACGTTCTGCCCGGGCTTGACAAAGCGGGCGATGCCGCCGATTGCCCCCAGCGCGGCCTCCACCAGCGCCGCCGGACTGGGGCCGCGCGCTACCGCGAGGTAAGCCACACCGGCGGGCACGGGAGTGGCGATGGTTGCCGCCCGGGAGGCCACGAGCGTCGGCGTGGCCGCTGTTTTGGGGGCGGCAATCGGCGGAGCCACGGTGGCTGGGTCCGTTGGCGTGGCCCCCACGAGCGGCGCCGGCGGCGGCTCAGCGGGGCCAGGCTGCGGAGCGCAGCCCGCCGCAGAACCCAGAACGGTGGCGCCAGCGGCGGCCGCACCGAGGGCCGTCAGCCTGCGGATGAACTCGCGTCGCGTCATCTGTGCCATCGGTAGCTCCTTGCACTATTAATAGAGAACGTGTCAGCAGTATACACTATTGTGGCCGGGCACGCGCCAGGGTAAAGCACCTCGTGCGGCGGCGCAACCACACTTGAGTCCGACTTGCCGCCAAGATCGCCACATCCTCTCGCGCGCTTCCCTCTGTTGGCAGGCTGCGGTATAGTCACCCTAACCACATGGCTCCAGGCCGTCAGTTGCCCTCGCAACAGGAGGTGTCAGCATGAACGTGATCCTCGTCATCTTTGACTCGCTGCGTAAGGATAGCTGCGGCGTCTATGGCGACGGCCCCTGGGGGCCCATTCAGACGCCGCACTATCGGCGGTTTGCGGAAGAAAGCCTGGTGATGACCAACGCCTGGCCCGAGTCGCTCCCCACGCTACCCACTCGGCGCGCGATCTACACCGGCCAGCGCGTCTATCCGTTCCACGATGCAGACTATCGCCTCAAGGGCGACTTTCACGGGGCGCCCGGCTGGGGGCCCATCCCCGAGGATCAGCCGACGCTGTCAGAGATGCTGCAGCAGGCGGGGTATCGCACGGCGCTGATCTCAGACGTCTACCACCAGTTCAAGCCCTCCAAGAACTTTTGGCGGGGCTTTGACCAGTGGACGTTTCTGCGTGGGCAGGAGCAGGACCCGTTTCTCTCTGGCCCGCGCCTGACCGATGAGGAGCTGGCGCACTGGCTGCCACGGGAGATGTGGACCGAGGCCAACGTCCGCTTTATCCAGGCGGCGATCAGGAACATCCACAACCGTCGCCACGAGGAGGACTATTTCTCGCCACAGGTGCTGCGGACCGCGGCGCAGTGGTTGGAGGAGAACCAGGATGCCGACCGGTTCTTCCTGACCGTCGAGTCGTTCGACCCGCACGAGCCCTGGCTGGTGCCTGCGCACTACCGCAGGCTGTACCTGAAGGAGGCGGGGCAGGAGCAGGTCAAGTCGGCGTATGCCGATTGCAGCGCGCTGGACGAGCAGCTGCTGACCCGCACACGGGCCAACTACATGGGCTCGGTGACGCAGTGCGACCGGTGGTTTGGCCACTTTATGGAGAGCCTGCGGGTTATGAACCTGCTGGACAACACGATCATCATTTTCACCTCGGATCATGGCCATTCTATCGGCGATCGCGGGTACATGGGCAAGCGCGGCTATCCGTCGGCCCCAGAGGTGTATGAGGTGCCGTTGATGGTCCGCTTCCCGGGCGCCGAGCATGCTGGCACGGTCAGCGACATGTTTGTGCAGCACCACGACCTCACCGCTGCGGTATTCGAGGCGCTGGGCCTGCCGATTCCCAGCTGTCTGGATGGGCGGCCCTTCCTGAGCGAAGCGCTGGCGGGCCGAGAGGGCGCGCGCGACCACGTCACGGTCGGGTGGGGCAGTACGCCCACGGTCATCACGCGCGATTGGTGGCTCAACGCCAAGTGCGATGGGACGGGCGTGTTACTCTGGGAGCGCGCGCGCCGCGACCCCATGGGCGTGAACGTCGCCGCACAGCACCCGGATGTCGTGGGGCGCTGCCTCAAGCAGGCGGCGGCCGACGCCAAGGGGGGCTATCCCGATTGGCTGGTGGAGCTGGCCCGCTCTGAGGCGGATGCGCCGGGCTGCAGCGATTTGGCCGCTCGGGCGTAGGCTGAGAAGGCGGCGCGGAATCAGGCCCGCGTTCGTTGAGGCAGGCCGAGGCTGCCACGGAAAAGCAGGCAGTGGGGCCCGGCATCGCTCGACTCTGTTGCCCCACATCGGAGAGCCACACTATACTGCGCCAACGGATCACAAGCCCGGCAGTCACACGCCGGCAGGTTGAGAATGACACGAGGGGTGCAAGATGAACGGCAATCCCATTGTGACCAAAATCGAACTGATCGAGTTTGCCTGGGTGGCAGAGAACATCGGGCTTAGCCCCTTTGGCCACCAACCCACTTATCTACCTGGCGCCACCTGGCGCAGGACGCGGACGATCATGCGGATGCACACTGACGATGGCATAGTGGGCGAAGTCTCACCGGTGCCATCACTACCGGGCTCGTGGCGTGGCATTCTGGGGGAGAGTGCTCTTGATCGGGAGCGGATATACAATCGTCTGAAGTTGGCGGGTAGCGAAGGTCTGGGCGCTGTTGACAACTGTCTATGGGACATCGCCGGCAAAGTGCTCGGTCTCCCAGCCTTCCGGCTCTTGGGCGGCGACAGAGCGCGTCTACCTACACACATCAGCACGATGAATGGCGCGCTCGACGGCCCGCTGTCGACACCAGAGTCCTTTGCAGACTATGCCGAAGAAGCTCTGGGCATGGGCTACGGGGGCTTTAAGATTCATCCTTGGCCGGGAGGATCGATTCGGAGCCACACGGCGTTGGTGGCTGCAGTTGGAGACCGGGTGGGCGGCAGAATGGACCTCATGATGGACCCATTCTGCAGCTATCCAACCTTCGCCGATGCGCTCAAGGTAGGGTGGGCGTGCGATGACTACCGCTACCTATGGCTGGAGGATCCATATGCTGACAACGGGGTCTCGCACTTTGGACACCGCAAGCTGAGGGAGCTGATCAAGACGCCACTGCTTCAGGGTGAAAAGGCCAAGGGCCTGGAGGAGAGGGTCAACCTGATAATTGCCGGCGCCACCGATCTGGTGAGGGGCGACCCCATCGAATGGGGCCTGACCAGCACGATGAAACTTGCCCATGCAGCTGAGGGCCTCGGGCTCGATATTGAGATGCATGGCGTTGGCCCCGTGTGTCGCCAGGCCATGGCCGCCTGCCGCAACAGCAATTACTATGAGCTGTCGTGGGTCCACCCAGATTTGCCGGCGCCTCACCCGCCCATATTCGCGGAATACGATGACACGATCTGGGCTGTGAGCAAGGACGACGGCTGTGTGCCAACGCCGTTGCTCCCCGGATTGGGCGTCCGGTATGATTGGGACTGGATCAATGCGCATCTGGAGAGCCGGCGTGTGGTAGCAGACATCGCTGACGGTGTGCACTGACAACCCGGTCAGAAAGGATGGCATGGCAATGCCGAACTACCCGTACCCTCGTCCTTGGGCCGAACACGGCCGGTTGCGCGTCTCAGATGATGGACACTCGCTATGGTACCATGATGGCAAGCCTTTCTTCTGGCTTGGCTGCACGCCATGGATGCTCGTCGCTCTGCCGCCAGAGGACGTGACCCTCTTTCTGGCCGACCGTGCGCGCAAGGGCTTTAATGTGGTGCAGATGGTCACAACCAACTGGTTGAGAGGTGACTATCTGACTCGACAGCCGTTCTTTGGTGAAGATGGGCGCCCATACAAGCAAGTCGTTCTGAATGAGCCCTACTGGGACTATGTCGATTGGGTAGTCGAGCGTTGCGCGCTGTTTGGCATGCATGTCGCCCTCGTAACCAGCTGGGGACGCGCCTTTCACAATCCCGAGCTCTTGTATTTTTCAGAGCCGGAACACAACAACTATGAACTCGGTGTGCAACTAGGCCGACGCTATGCGGCGTGCGATCATGTCCTGTGGATTGCTGCTGGCGAGTACAGCTGGACACTCGCCGAAGTTCAATCTGGAGCCGACGACCCATTGGATACAAAGAGACGCAACCACCTGCTTCGCCGGGTGGCCGAAGGCCTGCGCTCGGGGAGCCAGGGGAAGCAGTTGATAGCCTTTCACCCGCACAGCGGTCTGTCCTCCAGTCGCGACTGGCACGACGACAGCCTGATAGATTTCAATATGGTACAGAGCTTTGGCCACGAGAACGCGTACACTACCCTCGTCCGCCAGGACCATGCGCTGAGACCCGCAAAGCCGGTCCTAAATGCAGAGCCTGCCTACGAGGATCGTTGGCGCTACATGCCTGATCGCGGCCAGATCGATGACTGGTGGATGCGCATGGAGGGCTATGTCTCGGTCTTTATGGGGGGATGTGGCTATACCTACGGACACTCTACGATATACCACTTTGGAGCCAAGCCCGAGGAGGGCACGGAATGGCTCAAATGGCTCGATGCTCCGGGGTCACGCCAGATGCAGCACTTGCGCACACTGATGGAGTCGGTCGATTGGGCGAGTCGTGTTTGCGATGACACTCTAGTCGTGACGAGTGAGGCTAGCGGCTGCTCTGAGCAGGACTATATCGTGTCGACTCGCGCCGTGGATTTCTCATGGGTCATGGTCTACACCAGCAAAGGGCGCGGATTCCGCCTCAACCTCGCGCCACTTGGCAAAGGCGCCCAGGCTCAATGGTACGATCCGCGAACAGGCAAGACCGGGCAGTCCTTTCCCGTGAGTGACGACTGCGCCGAGTTTGCTCCGCCCGGTGAGCCAGTTCGTGGCAATGACTGGGTGCTGATTGCGCATCTGCCGCCTAGGAAGTAACGGGCACCGATTCACTGGTTGCGCTCGCTACCCCTTTTTATAGCTCACGAGATGCGCCACACGTACCCTGCGCGGTGATGGCGGTCAACAGGCGCACGAGTCCAATCTCAGGCAATTTGAGCCAAGGGCCCATTTCATGCGGTTTCCCACCATCAGCGTCTCTAGGCCAACCACGGCCGTATCTGGTGCGCCTGGTCTCTTGCGCCGTCGTCTGGCGCCAGCGGTCGCGGCCGGTGGCGCCTCCTGCTCGGGCCTGAAAGGGCCAGCACGGCGGCCTTGATGCTGTTGCACGTCTCACTGCTTTGCCGAGCGCCCTGCCGAGAGGTTATCATGCCTCGGCAAAAGTGACAGTTGGCGCCGACGAGGGCTCTGCCCAATGGGAGACGGCCGCCACATCAAGCCCGCGTAGGAGGCCAGATGGAGCGCCTGCTAACCACATCCACGCAGCCCGATCAGATTGTGCAAGCAGAAATGCTCGACTTGCTGCGACTGCGATTCCGACGCCTCGCCATCGCGAGCGGGCTTGCATACCTGGCCTGGCATCTCGGTGTGACTGTCGCTCAGCCATCTCAGTTGGGGCTTCGCCCGTGGTTGCTCAGCCTCATCGTGCTGCCTTTCGCCCTTGCCGTCGCAAAGCTCGTGGGTGGCCACCTGAGAGTGGCTCAGATCGCCTGGCTGTTGGGATTGCTGGTGACCATAGCGGCCGCCGCGATGCTTTTGAGGCAGCCTCAGGCCATGCTCCTTTGTGTCCTGCTCCCTATGTTAGCAGTAGTGACGATTGGCGGATCAGCCGCAGCAGTCGCCGAGCTTCTGATAGCCGTAACCCTGCTCGCGATGCACCGCTGGTCCGGTTTGGCCCCAGAGTCGACTCTTTCGTGGCTGATTGTGGCGGCGGGGGCCCTGAGCGGAGTTGCAGGGTGGGTGGCGACGGAGGGACTGGTAACGGTCACCAGTTGGGCCATGCAAGCCTACAGTCAGAATCAGGCGATGATCGACGAGGCACGGAATCAGCGGGTGGAGCTCAAGCAGTCGCAGGCCGATCTGTTGAGGGCCAACACCGAACTCTCGCGCATGGCAGATCGCCTGCGCGCTCTGAACCGTCTGGCTGAAGAGTCACGGCGGGCCAAAGAAGAGTTTGTCGCCAACGTTAGCCATGAACTGCGCACGCCACTCAACATGATCATCGGTTTCAGCGAGATGATCACGCAGGCTCCGCACGTGTATGGGGCGCGACTCCCACCAGCCTTGCTGGCCGACATCACTGCCATCCAACGAAACAGCCAGCACCTTGGCAGGCTGGTGGACGACGTCCTTGACCTGAGCCAGGTCGAAGGCGGTCGCATGACGCTAATCAAGACGTGGACCAGTGTCGCCGACATACTTGCCGAGGCCGTGACGGCCGTTCGCGCCCTCTTTGACTCCAGAGGCCTCTACCTGCAGCTCGATCTGCCCAGCGACCTCCCAGCCATCTACTGCGACAGCACTCGAGTGCGTCAGGTGATCCTGAATCTGCTCAGCAACGCTGGGCGCTACACTGAGCAGGGTGGAGCCCGTGTGTCAGCGTGGCGCGAAGCGGACGATGTGGTGATCGCCGTCAGTGACACTGGCCCCGGCATTCCGCTCGACAGCCAAGAGAGGCTCTTTCAGCCATTCGAGCGGTTGGAGCTATCACCAACGCAGCCACCAGGCACCGGCCTCGGGCTGAGCATCAGCAAGGCTTTTGTAGAAGCGCACGGCGGCACGATGTGGCTGGAGAGTGTCGTGGGACTGGGCACGGTGTTCTATTGTCGGATTCCGGTCGAGACACCGCTGCCACTACTGGTGACGAGTGGCGACGATGCCCAACGCTGGTTCAACCGCTGGGAGCCGTATGAAGAGCGCACGCGCGTGCCTCCGCACGTCAGACCCAATTCCAGGCCGCGCTACGTGCTACTGGAAATCGGCACTGCCCTGACACGGCTGTTTCGTCGCTATATGGATGGCGCCGAGCTCGTCATCGTGACCGACCAGGCCTCGGCGATCCGTGAACTGGAGCGATCTCCTGCGCGAGCGCTCGTCGTCAATGCCCCGTCTTTTGCCGCCGCCGGTCTGTCGCCAGATGGGATTGGGCGCTTGCCCTATGGCACGCCTGCGCTCTTGTGTCACCTCGTAGATGACCAGTCGGCAGCAGAAGCGCTGGGCGCCTCGCGCTATCTGCTCAAGCCGGCCTCGCGCGAGCAACTCTTGGAGGTAGTGGCCAGCCTTGGGTCTCAGGTCAGGAGAGTGCTGGTGGTTGATGACGAGCCTGAAGTACTGCAGCTGTTTGCCCGCATCCTTGCCTCGGCATCTCCGGGCTATCAAGTCCTGCAGGCAAAAAACGGGTCGCGAGCCTTGGCGCTCATGCGCCAGCAGCGACCCGACCTGGTGCTGCTCGATCTGGCCATGCCTGACATGGATGGTCTGACTGTGCTGAAGCAGATGCGCGGTGATCCTGGTCTTGCAGGTCTCCCCGTAGTGGTCGTCTCCGCGCGGGACCCGGAGGGTCACCCGATGGCATCCGAGAGTCTGACGGCCGCCCGTAGCACCGGCATATCAGCCCAAGAAGTGTTAGCCTGCGTGCGGGCGCTCAGTGAGGTGCTTTCTCCCAGAGATCAAGCAGGGCATCCAGAGCCTCAAGGAACTGCCGTCGGGTGACAGGCTTTTTGAGATACCCGGCCGCTCCGAGCGCGAGAGCCATTTCCTCCTGAGGCACAATCGTGAACACCAGGATCGGAATGCCGCGCAGGGCAGGGTGCTCGCGCAGTCGGCCGAGCAGCTTCCATCCGTCAATCTGCGGCATCATCACATCCAGCACAATGATCGCCGGCCTATGCTCCTGTGCCAAAGCGAAGGCGGCCTCTGGGCTACGTCCTGTCACCAGCGAATAGCGCGAATCTGTGACATAGCGCCTCAGCAGCTCCAGAGTGTCGGCGTTGTCGTCGATCACCAGCACAATGTGCCGTCCAAGGGTGGGTAGCGTTACCTGGGCCACAAAGCCCATGGGCGTTGTCTGAACCTCCAACGCGCCTCGCGAAAGACGGGCAAGTCGCTGCGCGAGGTCTAGATTGGCCTGATCCCTGGGCGAACAGCCGACATCAACAGGCTGCGATGCCTGAGCGCGCACCACGATGGCCAGGCGACCGTTTGTCTGACTGGCGCTTATGGCCACCTCGCCGCCGCTCGCGCAGTGGACCGCGTCCGTCAGCAAGGCGAGCAATAACTGATTCAGCGCCACCGCATGGACCTCCAGGGGCGGCAGGTCTCCCTGGAGACGGGTTGATATGCGTACCTCATACCGTTTCGTTAGGGGCGCCAATAGCGCCAGCGTTTCCCCAAGAGCAACTGATAGATCGGGCGGCATCTCGATAGGCGCGTCCCGCACCCAATCGAGATTGGCATCGGACGAGACGGCCCCTTCGCCCGGAACCGTCATCGCCGCTGGCGTGCGAGAGACGTTGTGGTGCTGCCAGAGCTGCTCGGCGAGGAGCTCAATGGCAGCGTGCTCTCTGCGGCGGAGATGCCGTGTTGACATGCCAAGCTGCCGGGCGACCTGTTGCTGTGGCATCTGCTGCACAAAGCGGAAATAGAGCAGCTCGTATAGCTCGTTCTGCCGCGTGTTCACCAGGTCGGTGGCAGGGAGTTCCAGGGAACCAATCGCGTCGATCAGAATCCCCTGCAACTTTGAGTAGCTGTCGACGCGGTTGGCCACTCCCAGCAACGAGGCGATCCCCGTCTGGCGGAGCCGATCGGGCTCGTAGAGGTGGTATAGAGCGCGGTGCAAGGCTTCTTGAAGGGCCTGGGGATCCAGTGTCATGTCCGCTATCTGTCCCCTTCGGTGCCGATACAGCCCACATTCGGTCACCTGTGTCCATATTATAGTATACAGAAGGAGAAAGGCCAGGGTACGATTCTGTGGGCGCCTGCAAGCGCGGTCGGTGTTGTCCCTATCTGACTGGAGGTGAACCACGGCACTGATATTCCGGTTTTCCACAGGGTATGTCATCGAGTACCAGTAGCCGCCCCGCAATGCGGCACACCAGACCCACGAGGAGGACAGAGATGTCTATTATGCTGACCCGTAGAGAACTACTCCGTTACGGCGTCGTGACGGGCCTGGGCATGTTCGTGGCAGCGTGCGCCCCCAAGGCCACACCCAAAGCGGCTGAGCCCGCAGGGCCTGCTCCCACTGCCACCACCGCCGCTCCAGCGGCCGCGGCGGTGGCGCCCACAGCCACCCCAGTCCCCAAAGCGCCTGCCGCTCAACCGGTAGCCGAGAAGTTGACAGTTACGTGGATGAACTGGTGGGGAGCACAGCGCGAAGAAATGATGAACGAGATCATCGCTGTGTTCGAGGACGAGTTCCCTAATATCCACGTTGAGAACCAGGTCCAAGGGTGGGACAACCGCGAGCAGCTCGCAGCTACCGCGATTGCCAGCCAGACGCCGCCAAGCCTGATCATGATCACGCGCTCAGAAGCGCAAAAGTTCGCGTACGAAGATTTGATCATCCCCATCGATGACTATATCACGAAAAAGGGGCACGATGTCTATGACATCTTTATCAAGTCCGAGATTGACGCGATGAAGTTCCTCGACAAGACCTGGAGCTATCCCCTGCCCGGAAGCTTCCTCGACAGCACGCTATGGCTCTACAACAAGAACATGTTCCGCGATGCTGAACTGGATCCTGAGGCCCCTCCGAAAACCTGGCAGGAAGTGGATGCTGCCGTGGAGGTCCTCACGACGTTCGAAGACGGGATGCTAAAGACCCTGGGAATGACCGGATTCCGCGGACGATTCCCGAGCTGGATCTACTGCAACAGCGGCAAGTACTACTCTGATGATGCAAGGCAGCTGCTATTCAGTCAACCAGAGGGAATCGAGACCGCGGAGTGGATCCTGAGCCTGGTCGAAAAGGCCGGGGGGGTTGAGAGCGAGATGGCCTTCATGGAGGGAGTCAGCGCTCAGGTCTCTGACTATCCCTTTTACACCAACACTTTGGCAATGGAGGCGCCGAACGTCTCGCAATTTGGCCACTTTAAGACGAACTCTCCCGATATGTATGCGGATACGGAGCAATGGGGCGTCATGCTGGTGCCTCACAACGGCAACAACCCCGCTGCCAAGTCAGCGGGCGTATCTGGCCTGGCCTTTACCTGGAACCAAGTCATCCCCAAGGGCCTGAAGCCGGAGCTGCAGGATGCGGCATACGAGTGGCTCGAGTTCTTCACAATGCGTGAAGAAGGCGGCGGCTACTTTTTGCTCAAACAAGGACGGCCCTCACCTGTGCGTCGGTTCAACGATAACCCCGCTTACTATGACGCCAACCCTTACTGGGACTTTGTGCGCGAAGCGATGGATATCGATGTGGGCGTGCCCACCACTCCGGTGCAGATCGAGGTCGCAGACATCCTCACCAAGAACCTTGATCAGGTCTGGTACGGCCAAAAGGCTCCAAAGGAGGCGCTGGACGCGGCTTACGACGAAGCGCAACCGATCGTGGACGCTTTCTGGGGCTGACACTCATGGCAGGCCAAACGTCCGCGAGTTCCAGGACGTTCGAGAGTCGGGACATTCCGTCCCGACTCTCGAGATGGCGGCATCGTCACCGCTACCTGGAGGGATGGCTGTTTATCTCGCCCTGGCTCCTGTCGTTTATCGTACTGGACGTCTCTGCTCTGTTGCTGAACTTTGTCTTGAGCGCCACGAACTTTACAGTTGGCGCCAAGGTGCCGAGTTGGATGGGCCTTGCCAACTACCGGACCCTCTTTGCGAGGGACGATCTCGTGGGCATCAGCATGGGCAACACGCTCTACTATGTGGCGCTCAGTGTACCGCTGGGGATGGCTTTTGCGTTTGCTGTGGCCCTACTACTCAATCGGCCGATTACTGGCCGCGGAGTGTTCCGCACCATCTACTACCTGCCCAGCCTGGTGCCGGTGGTCGCTTCTGCGGTTATCTGGCTGTTCGTATTCCGCTCTCGCGGTGGGCTATTGAACAACCTACTAATCCTGATAGGAGTCAAAGCTGTTCCCTGGCTGAGTCGCCCTGAGTGGGCCAAGCCAGCCATGGTGCTGATGAGCTTGTGGAGTTTCGGTCAGCCCATGGTGATCTACCTGGCCGGACTGCAGGGCATTCCCGTGGAACTGTATGAAGCGGCTGAGATCGATGGGGCTACTGGGGCTCAGAAAATTGCCAAGATAACGGTGCCTTTGATGACGCCCACGCTGTTCTTTAACCTTGTCATGGGCATCATCGGGTCATTTCAGGTCTTTACGGCGGCTTTTCTGATGACGGGCGGGGGGCCTCTGAACGCAACCCTGTTCTACATGCTGCACCTGTACAACAACGCGTTTCGCTACTTTAAGATGGGCTACTCCTCGGCTCTGGCCGCAGTGCTGTTTGTGATAATCCTGTCGCTGACGCTGTTCGTGAACAAGACCTCTGATCGATGGGTCTATTACGGAGGGTTCTAGCGATGGATTGCGTTGCGCGTAACGGCCGCGGCCGGTCAGTGCGGCTGCGAACTGCGACTATCGTGCCTTTCGCCAAGGAGGCAGTATGACGGTTTCCGCCAAAGTGCAGCGCGTGCTAGCGGACGGACTCACCTATCTAGTGCTGGCTGTCGGCTCATTGGCGATGGTGTTCCCGCTCCTATGGACACTGTCCACCTCGCTCAAGACGATCCCCCAATTGGTGGGTTCGCGAATCGTGCTGATACCAGACCCTATCGCGTGGCACAACTATGTTGAGCTATCCAAGCGAGTGAATGTAGTGCAGCAGTTGGGCAATACCGCCACGATCGTGGTGGCCGCCGAGATCGGAGCACTGCTTGTTTGCTCGATGGTGGCCTATGGTTTTGCCTGTATCGAGTTCAGAGGCCGGGAGCTCGTGTTTGTGTTCCTGCTCAGCACGATGATGCTCCCTGGGGTTGTCACGTTGGTGCCGTACTTTGTGATGTGGGATCGACTTGGCCTCGTCAACACGTTCTATCCGTTGGTCATACCTCGTTTCCTGGCGCACAACCCTTTCTACATCTTTCTTCTGCGCCAGTTTTTCCGCGGACTTCCGACTGATCTGCTTGATGCGGCGCGTGTCGATGGCTGCGGTAACCTCGGGATCCTTCGAAAGATCGTGCTCCCCATGTCAAAGCCAGTGTTGGCGACTGTGGCCATTTTCACCTTCCAGGGCACCTGGAATGACTTTCTCAGCCCTCTGATCTATCTTGGCGGAAGCAGGGATAAATGGACGCTGGCCCTCGGGCTGAACGCCCTCAAGGGGTTTGAGGGCGAGACTACGATACACCTGCAGATGGCTTTTGCAGTACTGATGATCTTGCCCGTGCTGCTGGTGTTCGCATTTGGCCAAAAGTATATCATCCAGGGCGTGGCATTCAGCGGGCTCAAGGGATAGCGTGTGCCGGTGCCCTGATGCAAAGCCGTAATGGGTGACCATAACAACGTGATCTGTTAGGACCCGAGTCATTTCAGAAAAGGAGATGATCTGTAATGCAGTACATTGAAGAGCCATCTCGACGAGTGCCTATCGTGGCTGATGCTGATGTGGTGGTGTGTGGTGGAGGGCCGGGCGGGTTTTCGGCCGCCATCGCCGCGGCTCGTCACGGCGCCAAGACTATTCTAATCGAGCGCTACGGCTTTATGGGGGGGCTCGCCACCGCTGGTCTGGTCGCTCCAATTCTGGGCCATACGGCCGCGAGTAGACACGGTCCTTGTACCGACCCGATTGTGGAGGGCCTGCTTCGTGAGATCACAGAGCGCATGCACGCCAAGGGTGGAGCACCCACATGGTCCGAAACACTACAGGAGTGGGGGATACGCTTTGACGCAGAGGCGCTCAAGATCGTGCTAGACGAGGTCTGCGCGGAAGCCGGCGTTCAACTCATGTTGCACACGCAGGTGTGCGATGTGTCGTTGCACGAAGGCGCCATTGGCGCAGTGCTGATTGAGAGCAGGTCAGGCAGACAGGCCGTCAGGGGGGCGGTGTTCGTGGACGGCACCGGTGACGCGGACGTGGCATACCGCGCTGGCGCGCCCACCACGCACGGCCGCCCGTTCGACAACCGCCCAGAGTCGATGGGTTCGTTCTTCCATCTCGCGGGCTATGAGCCGATGAGCGACGAGCGCCGCAAGGAGATCACCGGGCAGTTGCGAGACGAGATGGGAAAAGGTGTGCTCAAGTTCTACAACCCGGGCTTTCTCGCCTGGAATAGCCATCATCACGACCACACCTCTGCCAATATGTCTCGTTTTGGCGGCAATTCGGATGATGCCGCGGACATGACGCGCGGTGAACTCAGTGTCCGGCGGGACGTCTGGCAGCTGTGGGAATATGTGCGAAAGAACGTGCCCGAGTTCCGGGACTGCTATGTACAGCAGACCTCGTTCCAGGTGGGGCCTCGTGAGAGCCGACAGATCGTGGGCCCCTACGTCCTGACGGGCGAAGACGTCCGCCAGGCCGCCAAGTTCGGCGACGCCGTTGCGCGAGGTTCATGGTGGATCGATATTCACTGCCCTCGGGGCGAGACCTACCCGGTTCACCTGTGCATGGTCGAGTGTCCGAAGGGCGCTGATTGCCCCTTCTGGGCTTCGGAGCACACCCGAATGCTATCGCGCTCCGAGCTCAATCCACCTGACGGTGACTGGTACGAAATCCCATATCGCAGCCTGCTTTCGGTGGGAGTCAGCAACCTGCTTTCATCGGGGCGTTGCATCTCGGCCACCCACGAAGGTATGGCCGGCTCGCGCGTGATGGGCACATGCATCGCCATCGGCCAGGCGGCGGGCACAGCGGCGGCGTTGGCGCTCTCGACTGGGGTGCCCCTTGGCCAGCTCGACGCCCAGGTCGTGCAAGAGGCCTTGAGGCAGGACGGCCAGCTCATCTGACACCTAGCAGCGCCGAAAGCGACGGCAGCCCGGCCCCCACAGGATGCGCAGATTGCTGTGTCCATCGGGGCCGGGCGTCTCTTGGCCTGCCGACGAATTCCGTGGATGCGATCAGGTCACTGAGCGCTCTTGGACGCTCGGTGTGCTCGAAATCCATGCGCTAGATGCCGCATGCGCCGCGGCCGCTGCCCAACGCGATCGGAACTGCCAACGCATAAAGTCGCCGTACCATCAAGCTCGTGGGTCCGCATGTTGCGGATTCGCTCTATTCCACATCACACGGCCGTTACATAGAGAACGGTCGTTTGCGGTATATGGGTATTCTTCTGCTTTTCTCCAGGGTTCTTGGGAGCCTCTGCCCCCGCTGGACTTGACCTGACTGTAATGGTTCAGCGCAAAATGGACAACCGGCCTCTCTCACTAAGCGACAGCCCATGCCAGCCTCTGCTCTACGAACTGCGGCTGGCGACGCGTCATCTGTCTGAACTGACGCGCTGTGGCTAGCTTGCGGCGGCGCTCGGCCATGAGCTCGCCGTCCAGGCCCTCTAGCCGGGTCTGGGGCGTGACGTAGCCGATGCCGCTGTGCAGACGTTGCGTGTTGTACGTCTGGACAAAGCGCTTCACGATGCGACGTGCATCGTTGAGATTGAGTGGTGTCAACGGCCGGATACACTCGCGCTTGACCGTCTTGTGCCAGCTCTCGATCTTGCCATTGCTCTGGGGATAATAGGGTGATGTGCGCACATGCGTCATCCCGCACAGACGGACGAACGCCTTAAAGTCCCGCGCCACGAACTGTGGGCCGTTGTCCGAGATAATGCGTGGCGTGGCCCCGGGAAAACCTTCGCGTGCCCGCTGCAAGATCGTCTCGACGTCGGCCTCGGTCATGGTTTCACGAATCTCCCAGTGCACGATGTAGCGACTGTAGCCGTCCAGCACCGTGCACAAGTAGTAGAAGGTGCCGCAGATATTGAGATACGAGACATCGATGTGCCAGTGGGCGTGGGCTCGGGTGGGCTGCACGAACCCCTGTCCCTTGGTTGAGGGGGCAAAGTGCTGCGGGTCGATCCGCCCAGCGCTCTTGAGCACGCGATAGACGCTGCTGGGGCTGGCTGCGGCCACATTGGCGTCCAGCATCATGTAGCACAAGCGTCGGTAGCCCTCCTCGGGATGCTCGGCCTGGAAGTCCAGAATGGCCCGCCTTTCCTCAGGCAGCAACCAGAACGTGCGTGGCATCTGCGCATTGTGCCCATTCGGCTGCCCGTAACGCCGGCGCCAGTCATAGTACTTGCTGGCGGGGATGCCCAGCCAGGTGTGCAACTGCGTCTGCGACAGGCCAGTGCGAACTGACCAATAGCGCAGGCAATCCACCACCGCATCGCGCGTCTCAGCGGCTACCTGCCGCTGGGCTACGCATCCCCAAGCTCTTTTTTTAGTTTGACGTGCTCCTCCATCAGCTCGGAGAGCACCTCGTTCTTGCGCGTGAGCTTCTCCTCCAAAGTTTTAACCTTGTCGGCCAAAGGGTCGCGCGCGCTCCTCGCTCGTGGCGCGAAGGCGCTGGCGCCGTTCTCAAACAACTGCTGCTGCCAGCGGTAGAACACTGAGGGTTGAATGCCATACTCGTCGCACAGATCTGAAACGGCGACGTGCTCTAGCAGGTGCCGCCGCAATATGGCGATCTTCTGCTCTGCGGCAAACTGTCTGCGTCTCTCGGCCATGGAGTCCTCCTGTGAACAAGATGCTAACTTCTCCAGGCCGATTCTCCAATTTCAGCTGAATCATAACATGACCAGCCCCGTTGGTAGCACCACTCGCTATTTCGGTGCCAGCGCATTGACCGGCTGTGCAGTGAAGAGCCGGTCTTGGGGCGCCAGAGGACGATAGCCCAGAGCACTGTAAGGCCTGATCTGTTGCTACTCGTCTAGCGCCCATGAAAGGGCTGAGCATCTGCCAGGCGGCAAAGCTTTGGGTGATCCGGCAGCTGTTCTCGCATCCTGCCATTGAGAAGCTTGACGTGGCCTCTCTCCCAACGACCGCCTGCTCGGATGAACAGAGACTTGACGCCCCTGTAGCAGAGCCACTGCCGCAACCGCTTGGCGACGAACCCGAGGCGGCTGTCTACGTGGAGGCGAGCGAGGGCAGCCCGGTCACGAATCTCCAGAGCCGCCGACTGACATTGCGAACCGCCTGTGCCTAGCCGAGAAGTACATTTCCCGCAATCTGCCGCAAACATGAGAATGAGTGTGGCTCTTGTTTGGCGAGGTGACCTTACTCCGCTGCCTTGTCCTGACGCAAGAGCGAGATCATCTCTTGAGAACCATGCCCCCCCTCGACTCCATCTCTCGGTGAGCGGACACAGAGACCGTTTAGAAAGTGCGGGGCTGCGCAGAATACGGCCCCGATCGGGGATGATTTCGCAGTCTAATTGGGTTTTGCGACTGAATTAGGCCGCCAAATGCTCCTTTTGCGTCACGGGTTTCAGCTTTCTGGGCGCTCTACGAGCCCAAAGGGCCGCTCTTGACGTACCCTCTCGACTCAGGCGCACCGCTCCCCTGTCGTTCACGCGCGTATGGGAGTAGGGCCTCGCAGGGAGACGCCCGATAGCTTGCTGACGAGTTGCTTGAGATTGAGCGCCATAGCCGTCAGATACGCTTGGATGCCATAGCGCTCCAGGGTGAGGTAGCGGCAACGCCTTAACCCGTGATGTAGCTTGGCCTCGCCGAACTTGCGCTCAATCTGATAGCGCGTTTGCAGCGCTGCTTGGTACCACGGTTCTGCCTTGAGTCGCTGCCAGCGCTCTTTGTTGGCGTCCTTCTTTTTTGTCCTGGCCCTCACCAGATGAATCGCGTTGCGTATGCCCCACTGTTGCAGTTGAAAATGAATCGCCGTGTCATCATAGCCGCGATCAGCCACGCAGGTGGTAAGCGGTAAGCCTTGGGCCAGGTCGCCCTGGATCAGCGGGCACAGATAGGCGCCATCATGATGGTTGCCGCTAGATACCTTCACCCCCGTGATCATCTGCGCCCCCACATTAAAGCTGGCGTGCAGTTTGTAGCCGAAAAAGTACTTGCGCTGACGGTGCGTCTGGCCTTCTGCGTCGTGAAATGTGTAGACTCCTTTGCAGCCCCAACGCGCCCCTGGATCGCGAGGCCCACGATCATCATCGTCACGATGCCTTTCCTTGGCCAGATCTACATCAGCGATGCTGTGGGTGCTGTCCACCAACTGAATCGGCCCAAAGGCGATTCCTGCCTCCTGAGCGATGCTCACGATCTGCCCCAACATGCGCTCGTAAGCACGCAGCTTGCCGTTCTCCAGAATCCGCTTCTTGAATAGCGTCAGCGTCGAATGATCCGGAGCTTTGCCGTCGATAGCCAGGCCGATAAAGTACTTGGCTGGCAGGAAGTAGTCGCAGAACTCTTCCACCTGGCGCTCGGACAGCTCGTAGAGGTAGCTTAACAGCAACATCTTGAGCAGGATAGCAGGGTCAATGGGCGGCCGCCCTACCTGGCCCTTGCCCCGATAGTACTTGAGCAGACGATACGTGAACCGTTGCCACGGCACTAAATCGCGCAACTGCCGCAAAAAGTGACCCTCTGGCACGATGTGCTCATACAGATAGTCGCCGTAGAACGAGTCCGATGATGTCCGCTGTAGCCTTGGGTCGCCCATGACTGCCTCCGCTCTGGATTTCAGCTCAGCTTACTCGTACTACCCATCCTGACAAGCCTTTCGTCGGGTTTCT
>Ga0351926_1026_pt1 | contig 20301 bp, 19 predicted proteins | sample BONcelT113001D10_FD_206837 | JGI IMG/M metagenome (GOLD analysis project Ga0351926, IMG submission 206837) | Enriched cells from coal bed in the Powder River Basin, Montana, United States - BONCAT cells T11 rep2 HSBNCT.T11.300.1.D10 ...
CAGCGGCGTAGTAGCCGCCGCTGGCCGCCGCAGTGCCCATGCTGGCCACAACGGGCTTGACCTTGGCCAGTTCGGCCACGGCCTGGTACAGTTCCTGCGAGGGGGCCACCGCCCCGCCCGGGGAGTCGATGCGCACCAGCACGCCCTTCACCGACTCGTCGGTCCTGAGCTCGTGCAGAAAATCGACCACCGCCCGGGCATCGGTGATGACGCCCTCGATCTTGCACAGGCCGAGCTTGTCGCCGGTGAGGCTGGAGCCTTTGCTCCCAAGGCCACGGAAAAAGGCCATGGCCCCCGTGAAGAGGGCCACGGCCAATATGATCAGCAAGACTCCGAACAGCAGCGGGTGCTGCTCGGAGAACTTTGACGTGCTAGCTTCCGGATTCCTCGCCACTGGCGGCGTCCTCGATCTTGGCGCGGAGGAGATCACCCAGGTTGCTGCCGGTCTCGGAGCTGCCGGTGCGGAATTCCTTGGGCTTCTTGCGCTCCTCTTCTTCCTTGATCTGCTTGATGGACAGGCCCAGGCGGCGCTCGTCGGCGCTGACGTGGATGACCTTGGCCTCGATGTTCACGCCTTCCTTGAACAGCTCGCTGGGGCTCTTGATCTTCTTGCGGCTGATCTCGGACACGTGCACCAGGCCTTCGATGCCTTCCTCAACCTCGACGAACAGGCCGAAGTCGGTGATGTTGGTCACCAGGCCGGTGATGATGGTGCCGACCGGGTACTTGCCCGGCACCTTCAGCCACGGGTCCTCGGAGAGCTGCTTGATGCCCAGGGTGAACTTCTCGTTCTCCTTGTCCACGGTGAGCACCTTGGCCTGCACGATGTCGCCGATCTTGAAGACCTCGCTCGGGTGGCGGATCTTCTTGGTCCAGCTGATGTCGGATACGTGGATCAGGCCGTCGATGCCTTCCTCGATGCCGATGAACACGCCGAACTCGGTGATGTTCTTGATGGCGCCCTCAAGGATGGTGCCTTCCGGGTACTTCTCGGCCACCACGTCCCAGGGATTCGGCTTGATCTGCTTCATGCCCAGGCTGATGCGCTTCTTGTCGGGATCGACGCCGAGCACGATGACTTCGACCTCGTCTCCTGCGCGCACCATCTGCGAGGGATGACGCAGTTTGCGGGTCCAGCTCATCTCGGAGATGTGCACCAGGCCCTCGACGCCGGCCTCAAGCTCCACAAAGGCGCCGTAGTCGGCCAGGTTGGTGACCTTGCCCTGGAAGCGGGAGCCCTGCGGGTACTTGCCGGCGATGTTTTCCCAGGGATCGGCAACGAGCTGCTTCAGGCCGAGGGAGACCTTCTGGCCCTCGCGGTCGAAGTGCAGCACCTTCAGGTCCAGCTCGTCGCCAAGCTGCACCATTTCTTTCGGGTGGCGGATGCGCTTCCAGCTCATGTCGGTGATATGGAGCAGACCGTCGAGGCCGCCGAGGTCGATGAACACGCCGTATTCGGTGATGTTCTTGACCTTGCCCTTGACCACCTGTCCCTCGGACAGGGTCTCGAGCAGGGCGCCGCGCTGTTCGCTGCGCTGCTCTTCAAGCAGCACGCGGCGCGACACGATGACGTTGCTGCGGCGACGGTTGATCTTGAGGATCTTGAATTCGAAGTCCTGGCCGACCAGGGCGTCCATGTCGGGCACGGGGCGCAGGTCCACGTGGGAGCCGGGCAGGAAAGCCTCGACGCCGCCGAGGTCGACGGTGTAGCCGCCCTTGATGCGGCGGACGATGCGGCCGGTGACTGTGCCGTTGTTCTCCTGGGAGTCCTCCAGGCGATCAAAGAGCTGCATCCGCTTGGCCTTGTCGCGGGACAGGTGGATGGTGCCTTCGTTCTCGTCCTTGTTGGACACGAAGACATCGACCTTGTCGCCCACGGCCACGGTCATGTTGCCCTCGGCATCGAGGAATTCCGAGACCGCGATCTGGCCTTCGGACTTGAAGTTCACATCGACCAGGACATGGTCCTTGCCGATCTTGACCACGGTGCCGGGGACAATGGTTCCCTCGTCGAGATCACCGAAGTCTTCCTTGAGGTAGTTCTCAAGGGCCGCCTCGAAGTTGAGGTCCATTTCCATTTCAGCGTCTTTCTTGTTTTTTTCCATCGTTGCCTCCAACGACACTCCCTCGGACAAATGTATTTGCGCTTTTTGTGGCCTTTGGCCGCTAACCGCCGCGTCCCGGATCCGAGGCTTCCAGGGGAACGCTGCGGCGCGGTCGGTCCAGGATGGACCGGGTCCAAAGGCCGTGACGCCGTTCAAGGGCCGGGTGCTCCGCCTGCTGGCCGCACCCTGAAGAGCATGGTCCTTACTCGAATCATTGGCTGCTGTAAATACAATTTCCTCGCCGACCGGCCTCGGCCGAACGTTCAGCGTGGCGCAGCGAGTGTGGTCCGCCTCTGCGGCGAAACATACGGACTGAGCGGAAAAGCGCTTCGTGTTCCGTCTCGCCGGGCTGGATTTCCCGTGTTTCCGCAGCGGCTATTTTTTGTGCGGCACGAGCAGGGACGTGACGGATTTGACCCCCGAGACCGACTTGGCGTGCGCGGCGGCCTTGGCCGCGTCCTTTTGGCTGCGCACCATGCCGAGCAGGAAGACGTGGCCGCTGAAGACCTCGGCCTCCACTTGCGTGGCGCTGATGTCCTTGTCCTCCACCAGTTCGGCGCGGAGCTTGGCCGCTATCTCCAGGTCCGAAATCGTGCTGCCCCGCCTGCTTGGCGGCACCCAATGCGTGGTGACGCCCTTGACGCCCGGAGTTTTTCTGGCGGTGGCCACGGCAAAGGACTTGAAGCTATCGTCGGCCAACTGCCCAAGCAAAACCACCTTGCCAAGGTAGCAGTAAGTCTTGACGGCCAGGCCCAGCTTGCCGTTCTTTTCCAGCAGCGCGGCCTTGATTTCCGTGGCGATGGCCTTGTCGATCGAGATGTCGGACAGACTGCGCTCGTCGCGGACGAGCTCGTACACAGCGCCCCAGGGGGTGACCGACCTGGCCTGTGCAGGCGGGGCGCAGAGCAGCAGAAGCGCCATGGAAATCAGTATACGGCGTGGCATGGAGCTCCTCCCGCATGTTGTGAGCCTGAATGCCATAGTGCATGCCTGCGGCGGGTGCCAGTGTCAACGCCATGCGCGTGGTCCGTGTTGACCGGCCTGGATTTAGCCCGTACTGTGCGCCCCCAAACCAAACCATTCCGCCGAGAGGTGCACCATGTCCAATTGCCATTGCGGCCGCGACGTTTCCTTTGAGAAGTGCTGCCAGCCGATCATCAAAGGCGCCCCCGCCCCCACCGCCGAGGCCCTCATGCGCGCGCGCTACAGCGCCTACGTGGTGGGCGACATCGATTTTCTGAACTCGTCCCTGGCCCCGGACGAGCGCCACGACTTCGACCCCGAGCAGGCCAAATCCTGGAGCGAGAACTCCACCTGGCTCGGGCTTAGCATCCACGCCGTGAAAGACGGCGGCGAAAACGACCAGGCCGGGCAGGTGGAGTTTACCGCCAGCTATGAATACCAGGGCGCGCGCCAGGATCACCGCGAGCTGGCCAGCTTCAAGCGCCTGAACGGCGTGTGGCACTACACCGATGGCCGCATGCGCAGCCATGACCCCGTCGTGCGCGGTCCCAAGACCGGCCGCAACGACCCTTGCACCTGCGGCAGCGGCAAGAAGTTCAAGAAGTGCTGCGGCAAGGGCGAGTAGGGGAATAGCCAGGGGCGCCGCCCCTGGACCCCGTTGGGGGAATGATTCCGCCAAACCCCCTCATGCTAACGAAATGGCCTGTTCCGAGCAACGTTCGGAACAGGCCATTTCGTTTGAGCGCGGTTCTGGCACGTTTTGCCAATCCACACATGCGCGAAGGCCGTTTTCCGGTGCACCTGCACCGGAAAACGGCCTTCGCGCCATCAGGTGTCCAGAGAGCCTCGACCCTCCAGCGTGTCCAGGGGGCAGCGCCCCTTGCTTTTCTCTTATTTCGTTCTGCTCCACAGGGCCAGCACCACCAGCCGCCAGAGCATGTTCTTGTGGTTTGCGCCGCGCGCGTGCTCCTCGGCCAGGGCCAGGGCCACGTCCATGCGCAGGTGCTCGTTCAGCTCGGGCGCGGCCTGGGAGAGCGCCTCGCGCACGAAGCCGCGCATGGGTCCGGCCATCCATTCTCGGATGGGCAGGTCGAAGCCCTGCTTGCGCCGGTAGAGCACCTCCGGCGGCACGCGCGTCTCGGCCATCTTCTTCAGTAGGTATTTGGTCTCCCGGCCACGCACCTTGAGCTGCACCGGGAAGCTGGCGAAGAGCTCCACGAGCTTCAGGTCCAGCAGGGGCGAGCGCACTTCGAGCGCGTGGGCCATGCTGGCGATGTCCATCTTCACCAGCAGGTCGTCGGGCAGGCAGGTGCTGTTGTCGATGAACAGCATGCGCTCAACGGGGTTCTGGGCGCGCTGGTAGGAGCGGCGCAGCCAGGGCAGGAACCAGTCGGCGTGGGCGCGGGCCACGGCCTGGGCGGTCTGCGGGGTGTACAGCCGCGCTTTCAGGGGCAGGGTGCGGCCCTCGGCGCGCAGAAAGGGCTTGGTCTCGGGCCAGAGGCTCCCGGCCGCGGCCTCGCGCAGGGCGCGGGCCAGGGCGTTTGGCGCGGCGCAGAGGGAGCGCAGGGCCGCGTCGCCCGGCAGGGGCGGGGTGAACAGGCTGTTCACGGCGCTGGCCAGGCGCGCGTGGCGGTAGGTGGGGTAGCCGCAGCAGAGTTCGTCGCCGCCGTCGCCGCCCAAGGCCACGGTGATGTGCTGCCGCGCCATGCGCGAGAGGGCGAGCGCGGGCAGGGCGGAGTCGTCGGCATAGGGCTCGCCGTAGCGCTCCACCACTTCAGGCAGGGTGGCGAGGCTGGCCGGGGGCATGACCTCGTGGTGCAGGGTGATGCCCAGGTGCCGGGCCACGGCCTGGGCGTGGGGCAGCTCGTCGTACTTCTTCTCGCCAAACCCGATGCAGAAGGCTTCCACCGTGCCGGGGCAGAGCTCGGCCAGCACGGCGGCCACCAGGCTTGAGTCCACGCCGCCGGAGAGCAGCAGGCCGAGGGGCACGTCGGACTCCAGGCGCAGGCGCACGCTCTGCCGCAGCTCGGCCCAGGCCAGGTCCAGGGCCTCGGCCTCGGAAATGTCCAGCTTGGCGCGGAAGTCCATCTCCCAGTAGCGGCGCACGCGCAGGCCGGCGGAGCTCTTGCGGCAGGAGAAGGTGGCGCAGCAGCCCGGCGGCAGCTTGCGCACGCCGGAGAGGATGGTCTTGGGCGCGGGCACGTAGCCCAGGCTTAAGTAAAGGTCCAGGGCCTCGGGGTCGAGCTGCGTGGGGCAAAGCGGGTGGGCGCGCAAGGCGCGGATCTCCGAGGCGAAGACCAGGCCGCCGCCGTCTGTTCCCTGCGGAGCCTCGAAATAGACCAGCGGCTTCTTGCCAAGGGGGTCGCGCGCCAGGAACAGTTCCTTGAGCTGCGCATCCCAGAGGGCGAAGGCGAACATGCCGCGCAGATGGCGCAGGCAGTCCTGGCCGTGGAGGCGGTACATGGCCAGCAGCACCTCGGTGTCGCCGGAGGTGACGAAGCGCTCGCCCTGATTCTCCAACTCGGCGCGAAGCGCCCGGAAATTATAGATCTCGCCGTTGAAGACGATGACGTTGCCCGTTTTTGGGTCGCGCATGGGCTGGCCCGCGCGCGTGTCCAGGTCCAGGATGGACAGCCGCGTGTGGCCCAGGGCCAGGTGCTCGCACTGCCAGCGGCCGGTCTGGTTGGGCCCGCGGTGGGCGATGCGCGCCAGCACCCCTTCCAGCTGCGCGGAGTCGTCGGCCCCAAGCCAGCCCGCGCGCACGTGTCCGCAGATGCCGCACATGGCCTGCTTAGAGCCCCAGCACCCGGCGGAAGTAGTCCACGGTGGGTTTGAGCCCCTCCTCCAGGCGGATCTGCGGGTCCCAGCCCAGGGCGTTTTGCGCCAGGGTGATGTCCGGCTTGCGCTGCATGGGGTCGTCCTGGGGCAGGGGCTTGTGGATGATTCGGGACTTGGAGCCGAGCATGGCGATGATGGCCTGGGCCAGCTCCAGGATGGTGAACTCGCGCGGGTTGCCCAGGTTCACCGGCCCGGTGAACGCGTCGGGCGTGTTCTCCATCAGGCGCACCAGGCCGTCCACCAGGTCGTCCACGTAGCAGAAGGAGCGGGTTTGGCTCCCTTCGCCGTACACGGTGATGTCCTGGCCGCGCAGGGCCTGGACGATGAAGTTGGAGACCACGCGGCCATCGTTGACGGCCATGCGCGGGCCATAGGTGTTGAAGATGCGCGCCACCTTGATGCGCAAGGAGTGCTGGCGGTGGTAGTCGAAGAAGAGCGTCTCGGCGCAGCGCTTGCCCTCGTCGTAGCAGGCGCGCGGCCCAATTGTGTTGACGTTGCCCCAGTAGTCCTCGCGCTGGGGATGCATGGCCGGGTCGCCGTAGACTTCGCTGGTGCTGGCCTGGAGGATCTTGGCCTTGATGCGCTTGGCCAGGCCAAGCATGTTGATGGCCCCGTGGACGCTGGTCTTGGTGGTCTGCACGGGGTCGTGCTGGTAGTGGATGGGCGAGGCCGGGCAGGCCATGTTGTAGATCTCGTCCACCTCCACGTAGAGCGGGAAGGTCACGTCGTGGCGCAGCACCTCGAAGTGCTGGTGCCCCAGCAGGTGGCGGATGTTCTCCTTGCGGCCGGTGAAGTAGTTGTCCACGCAGAGCACGTCGTGCCCGGCATCCAGCAGCCGTTCGCACAAATGCGAGCCGAGGAAGCCTGACCCGCCGGTGATGAGGATGCGTTTGCTTTCGGCCATGTGCCCTCCCAGGCGCGAATGTACGGTGCGTTAGGGTTTTATATGCCGAAACGGCGTTTGGCACAAGGGCGGGAGGCGGCGGCGTCCGGCGCACATTCGCGTTACGAATATTCGGTGGCGTTTCGTCAATGTGTTTGAATCGGGGCGGCTGCCTTGGGTGCGCCAGGGCGCGGCCGGGATCGTCTTGGCATTTGCATGAGGTATGAGATTATCTGCCGGGAATGACACGCTAATGCCACTATTTCATATTCTTCAGAGTGAATTGTCCACAAGGGTGTGGTTGATTGTGAAAAATTGAACTTATTGATAAAAGTAAGAATAGAATCATGCGGTTATCGTATAAACTGCGGTGCCAAAATTTACAAAGGAAGGGCGATTTCCCCAAAGAGGGGTTGACGTCCTTCGCAAGTCGGGGCAAAGTGAGGAGAATAGTCCAAAGGGTTTGGCAAGGCTCAATTTTTCGAGCTGGTTTCTTCCGGCAAGGGGGAGGTTTATGGTTTTTAGCTGGCTCCATTTGGCCATTATCCTGTTCCTGATGGGCGGGTTGCTGTTTGCTGGCGGTCCGCTCATTCTGTCTTACCTGGTGGCCCCGCGTGCGCGCGGCGGCGACATGGGAATGCCCTATGAGTGCGGAATGCGCCCTCATGGCGGCGCCTGGACGAGCTTTGGGATAAACTATTACGTTTACGCCCTGCTGTTCTTGGCCTTCGACGTGGACGTGCTCTACCTGTTCCCCGTGGCTGCGGCGTATCGCTACACGGAAGGCTGGCTGCCCTTCCTCGAGATGGTCATTTTCCTGACAGTGCTCGGTCTTGCCATCATCTACTTCTGGGCGAAAGGGGTGTTCACATGGCCGCGCAAAATCTCGTAGCGCAAAAACCGGATGTCATCGTCGCCGACCCGATCCTGAACATCGGGCCGGCGAAGCAAATTGTGGACCTTTGCCGGTCCATGTCCCTGTGGCCCATGACCTTTGGTTTGGCCTGCTGCGCCATTGAGATGATGGCCGTGGGCATGGCGAGATGGGACATCGCCCGCTTCGGGGCCGAGGTATTCCGCCCCTCCCCGCGCCAGAGCGACCTGATGATCGTGGCCGGCACGGTGACCAAGAAGATGGCCCCGGCCCTGGTTCGCCTGTACGAGCAGATGCCCGCCCCGCGCTGGGTCATCGCCATGGGCAACTGCGCCATCTCCGGCGGCCCCTTCAAGTTCAAGGACCAGTACGGCATCATTGAGGGCGTGGACAAGCTCATCCCCGTGGACGTGTACGTGCCCGGCTGCCCGCCCCGGCCCGAGGGACTGCTTGAGGGCCTCTTCCTCCTGCAGGAGAAGATCAGCGGCAAGCGCTTCTGGCCCAATCCGCCCCTGGACGGGCCGTTCGAGGAGGGCAAGTAGATGGATGCGCTTTTGAAAGGTTTGGCCGTGAACTACCTGGCCGCCTGCGACTTCTCCAAGGCCGGCAAGAGCTGGCAGGTCATCCTGCCCGCCGCCAGCCTGGTCAAGGCTGCGGAGCGGCTCCACGCCGCAGACTACTTCATTGAGGACGTGTGCGCCCTGGATTGCGAGGAAGGCTTTGTGGTGACCTACCACTTCGCGCACTTCGCCATTCCCGGCCGCGTGGCCCTGCGCGTGGTGGCCCCGCACGACGCGCCCGCAGTGCCTTCCATCGCAGGCATCTTCCACGGCGCGGAGTGGCACGAGCGCGAAACCCGCGACTTCCACGGCGTGGTGTTCGAGGGCAACCCGAACCTGATTCCGCTGTTGATGGACCCGGACATGGCCGACTGCTTCCCCTTGCGCAAGGAGCCCAAGTCCCGGGCCAAGATGCGCGACGTCCTGGAGGCTGGACAGGTGGTCCACTGCGACCCCGCCTTCGATCTCATGACGCCCGCCGCCCCGCCCGACGCCTCGGACGCCGCCCAGGCTCCCGCCGGCGACAAAGCCACGGCATAACAAGGACAGTGGCATGACACACACACCACTTCTCGAACAGGTCGCAGGCGACTTCTACACCAACAACTTCGCCAAGAACGCCCAGGAAGGCTCGCTCATCCTGAACCTTGGCCCCCAGCACCCGTCCACCCACGGCGTGCTCCGGGTGATCGTGGAGATGGACGGCGAGTACGTCCTGCGCGCCGAGCCGGTGCTCGGCTACCTGCACCGGATGCATGAAAAGATGGCCGAGGTCAAAACAGCGGCCCAGTTCATCCCCAACATGGGCCGCGTCGATTACGGCCACGCCCTGGGCTGGAACTGGGCCTTTGTGGGCGCGGTGGAAAAGCTGGCCGGCATCGAGGTGCCGGAGCGCGCCGAATACGTCCGCGTCATCACCTGCGAACTGAACCGCCTGGCCTCGCACCTGCTGTGGTGGGGCGCCTACCTGCTGGACCTCGGGGCCTTCACGCCCATCATGTACGCCTTCGACGACCGCGAAAAGCTCCTGGACATCCTGCAGATCCCGACAGGCTCGCGCCTCACCTACAGCTACTACCGCATCGGCGGCGTGGCCGAGGACCTGAACGAGGACTGCATCGCCCGCATCCGCGAGTTCATCCCCTGGATGCGTTCGCGCCTGCCCATGTACAAAGATCTGGTCAGCGACAACATCATCCTGCGCAAGCGCATCGAGGGCGTTGGCGTCATCGAGCCCGAGGCCTGCCGCCGCTTCGGGGCCACCGGCCCGGTCATCCGCGGCTCCGGCATCGCCTACGACATCCGCCGCAGCGACCCGTATTCCGTGTACCCCAAGCTGGACTTCGAAATTCCCACCTCGGAGCTCATGGACGCGCGCGGCCGCTACGACGTGCGCATCGCCGAATTCGAGCAGAGCCTGCGCATAATCGAGCAGTGCCTGGACATGATGCCCGAGGGCGAGGTCCTGGTGAAGGGCGCGCCCAAGCCTTCCTGGAAGGCGCCCAAAGGCGAGGCCTACTTCGCGGTGGAGGGCGCGCGCGGCAAGATCGGCGTGTACCTCGCGTCCGATGGCGGCAAGACCCTGTACCGCACCAAGCTGCGTGCGCCGGGCTTCTGCAACTTGAGCCTTTTCGCAGAGGTTTCGCGCGGAACCATCCTGGCGGATGCCGTTGCCATCCTGGGCAGCCTCGATCTGATCATCCCGGAAATCGACAGGTAGGAGAACGCGATGCCCGCAGAACTCATACGCATCCTCATCGGCCTCGTGGCCGTGGCTGTCAGCGTGGGCCTCATCGGCCTGGTGATGGTCTGGGTGGAGCGCAAGGTGGCTGGCCACATCCAGCGCCGACCCGGCCCCTTTGAGGTTGGCCCGAACGGACTCTTGCAGCCTTTGGCCGACGCCCTCAAACTTGTGGGCAAGCAGTTGTTCATGCCCGACAAGGCCGACCCCATCCTGTTCTGGCTGGCGCCGGTCTTGTCTTTTCTCCCGGTACTGCTGCTCTTTCTGCCCCTGCCCGTTGGCGATGGCCTGCTTGCCCTGGACATCAACCTGGGCCTCCTGCTCATCCTGGCCTTTTCCGGCCTGGCCGTGCTCTCGCTGCTTTTGGGCGGCTGGGCCTCCAACAACAAGTACGGCCTGCTCGGCGCGGCCCGCGCGGTGTCGCAGTCCGTGGCCTACGAGATCCCGCTGCTGCTCTCGGTTTTGGCCGTCAGCTTCGTGGCCGGCAGCCTGAACCTGGCCGAGGTGGTCAAGGGGCAGGGAACCTGGCCCTGGAACTGGAACATCATGACCCAGCCGCTGGCCTTCCTTATCTATATGGTAAGCGCCCTGGGCGAGACCAACCGCGCCCCCTTCGACCTGCCCGAAGCCGAAAGCGAACTCACCGCCGGTTTCCACACGGAATACTCGGGCATGGGCTTCGGCCTCTTCTTCCTGGCGGAATACGCCAACATGGTGGTCGTCTGCTCGGTGGCCACGGCGCTCTTCCTGGGCGGCTGGCACGGCCCCGTCCTGCCCGGCCCGGTGTGGTTCGTGCTCAAGGTCTCGCTGCTCATGCTGCTGATGGTGTTCCTGCGCTGGACGTATCCGCGCGTGCGCTTCGATCAGCTCCTGAACATCAACTGGAAATGGCTCTTGCCCTTGGCCGTGCTCAATCTGCTCGCAACCAGCTTCTTCGTGAAACTGGCCCAGACCTGGTGATGAAGGAAGCCGTATGAACGCCATCAAGCAAGCATGCAAGACTGTCTCCGACCTGTGGAGCCTCGTGGTCGGCTTGCGGGTGACCGGGAAATACTTCCTGGAGCCCCAACGCACCGTGCGCTACCCCTGGAAGGCCCTGGCAAACACCGACACCTACAAGGGACACCTGGAGCTGGTGGGCAGCCCGAAGGACCCCTTCAAGCCACGCTGCATCTCCTGCGGCATGTGCGCCCTGGCCTGCCCGTCGAACTGCCTGACGGTGGTGAAGCGCAAGGCCCCCAAGCCCACGCCCGAGGAGGAGAAGGCCCTGGCCGAGGCCAAGGCCAACGGCGAAAAGCCCAAGGACAAAACACCCAAGGACCCGGAAAAGTTGATTTACGACTATTCGCTGTGCAGCCTGTGCGGCACATGCATGGAAAACTGCCCGGCAGGCGCGTTGCGCTTCTCCAGGAACATCTACATGGCGGGCTACTCGCGCAACGACTTCCTCTTCGACCTGGTGGTGAAGCTTCGGGAGTGTGACGCGGGCGCCCCTGCCCAGACTGCGGCCCACGCCGCAGAGAAGAGCGAGGCTTAAGCTATGGAAGAGATGGCCAAAGTCGCCTTCGGGCTCTATACGCTGATCATCCTCGGCGGCAGCCTCGTGGCCGTGGGAGCGAAAAGCCTCGTCCGGGCCATGGTCGGGCTCATCGCCACGCTTTTGGGCGTGGCCGGAATGTACATGCTCTTGAACAGCACCTTCATGGCCCTGATGCAGATCCTCATCTACGTGGGCGCCATCTGCGTGCTCATCTTCTTCGCAATCATGCTCACCAAGGCCGACCCCGAGGGCGAGGAGGCGGAGAGCGCGCCCATCTACCAGAACGTGCTTGCGCTGCTCGCGGTACTCGTCACCGGCGGGGTGCTGTCCTGGCTGGTCCTGACCCGGCCCCTGGCGACCACGGGAGTGCCGGTGGAGGTGACCATCGAGAAGCTGGGCCTTGGGCTGCTTGGCCCCTATGGCCTGGCCTTTGAGCTGATTTCCGTGGTGCTCTTGGTGTCAATGGCTGGAGCCGTGCTCCTGGCCTGGGAGAGGAGGAACGGCAAATGAGCCCGCTTACCCTGTATCAACTGGTGGCCCTGATCCTGCTTCTGGCGGGGCTGTTCGGCATCACGCAGCGCAGGACCCTTGTGGGCATGCTCATCTGCGTGGAGCTCATGCTCAACGGCGCGGGCCTGTCCATCGTGGCGGCGGCGCAGCTCACTCCGGCCAACGCCATGCTGGGGCAGCTGGGAACGCTTTTTGTCATGGGCCTTGCCGCGGCAGAGGCAACCCTGGTCCTGGCCATCATCGTGGTCATCGCCCGGCGGTTCGGCAGCACCAAAACCAGCGTCGTTTCGACTCTGAAGGGATGAGCAAGCCATGACAGGGATCATCGAAAGCGCACGCGTGCTTCTGCCGGTGGCCATCACCCTGGTGGCGCCGTTTCTCATCTGGCTGAACCGGGACAATCAGAACCGGCGCGAGGCGGTGAGCTTCATCGCCGGCGGCCTGACCTTCCTCTCGGTTCTGTCCCTGGCGCCAGCGGTTCTGGCAGGAAATATCTGGAAATACACGCTTTTTGACATAATGCCCGGCATCACGGTGACCTTCTGCGCCGATGGGCTCTCGCTGATCTTCGGCTTGGTCGCGAGCTTCCTGTGGATGTTCGCCACCAGCTACAACATCGGCTACATGCGCACCCTGGATGAACACGCCCAGACGCGCTACTACATCTGCTTCGCCGTGGCCATCTTCGGGGCCGAGGGCGTGGCGCTCTCCGCCAACGTGTTCACGCTCTACCTCTTTTACGAGGTCATCACCGTGTTCACGTACCCGCTGGTCGCCCACCACCAGGACGACGAGGCCTTCAGCGGCGCGCGCAAGTACATCGTGTACCTGATGGGCACCTCGAAGCTCTTCCTCCTGCCGGCCATGGTCATGACCTACGTGCTTGTTGGCAACCTGGACTTCGCGCTCGGCGACGTGGTCACCGGCATGTTCAGCCCGGAGATCGTGGCCAAGCACCCGCTGGCCGTCACCATCACCTACGTCCTGTACATCGCGGGCATCGGCAAGGCGGCGCTCATGCCCTTCCACAACTGGCTGCCCTCGGCCATGGTGGCGCCCACGCCGGTCTCGGCCCTGCTGCACGCGGTGGCGGTTGTGAAGGCGGGCGTGTTCTGCGTCTGCCGCATCATCCTCTCCGGCTTCGGCGTCGGCGTCATGGACCAGCTTGGCCTGGGCATCCCCACCGCCATGGTGGCCGCCTTCACCCTCACCGCGGCCAGCTTCATCGCGCTGACCAAGGACGACCTCAAGGCCCGGCTGGCTTACTCCACGGTGGCGCAACTCAGCTACGTCGTCTGCGGCGTGGCGCTGTTGACGCCCATGGCGGTGCAGGGCGGCATGGCCCACATCGCGCACCACGCCTTCTCCAAGATCACCCTCTTCTTCGCGGCGGGCGCCATCTACGTGGCCACGCACCTGAAGAAGATCAGCCTCATGGACGGCCTGGGCCGCAAGATGCCCTGGACCTTCGGAGCCTTCTCCATCGCGGCGCTGTCGATGATCGGGATGCCGCCGGTGTGCGGCTTTGTCTCCAAATGGTACATCGTGAACGGCGCGCTGCAGGCGGGACAGACCGTGATCTTCCTGCTCTTCATGCTCTCCACCATCCTGAACGCGGGCTACTTCCTGCCGGTGATCTACCGGGCCTTCTTTAAGGAGCCCGGCCCCGACCCGCACTTCCATCACTACAAGGAAGCTCCACTGACCATGGTGGTTCCGCTGTGCGCCACGGGTCTCATATCGGTGGTGCTGGGCCTGTACCCGGCGCTGTTCATGGATTTCGTCCGCGTGTTCGGCAAGTTCTAGGGGGCAAAAGCATGAGCCTGTTCGGAATGCTGCTTAATTGGTTGCGGAGCAAGACCGGCCTGTTGGCTGGCCTGTTCTTCCTCGGCCTGGCTGGGCTGGTGGCGGCGAACGTCTTCATACGTCCGCACCACGTTGAGTTCGTGTACGACGCGTACCCGGGCTTTTGGCCCTTGTTCGGCCTGGTGGGTGGCTTGGCCATGGTCATCATCATGAAAAAGATCGTTCAGCCCATGATCAGCCGGGGAGATGACTATTATGAGCGCAATAGCTAGCGGTTTCATTCACCCCACCGTGGGCTTCTACGCCCTGGCGCTGGTCTTGCCGTTTCTGCCCGGCAAGGCCTGGAAATGGCTGCTTCTCCTGCCGCCGCTGGTGGCCATCTGGAGCGTCATGACCATTGAGCCGGGCCTGTACGGGCAGATGAACTGGCTGGGGCAGACCATGCTGCTGGGCCGCGTGGACAAGCTCTCGCTCGTCTTCGCGCAGGTCTTCGCTGTCATGAGCCTGATCGGCATGGTCTACGCCCTGCACGTGGACGACAAGCTCCAGCACATCATGGCCTGCGTGTATGTTGGCGGCGCCTTCGGCTGCACCTTCGCGGGCGACTTCCTGACCCTGTTCCTCTTCTGGGAGTTCATGAGCATCGGCTCAACCTTCCTGATCTGGCTGGCCCGAAACCCGGCCAGCACCAAGGCGGGCTTCCGCTACTTCATGTACCACACCATCGGGGGGCTGTTCCTCTTGATCGGCCTGCTCATGCGCTACAAGGCCGTGGGCAACTTCGAGTTCGACCACGTCATGCCCACGCAGATGATGACCTATGACTGGATGATCCTGCTCGGCTTCTGCGTGAACGCGGCGGTCGTGCCCCTGCACGCCTGGCTGCCGGACGCCTACCCCGAGGGCACGGTCACCGGCTCGGTGTTCATGTGCGCCTTCACCACCAAGACAGCGGTCTACGTGCTCCTGCGCGGCTTCCACGGCGTGGAGGCGCTGGCCATCGCCGGAACGATCATGGCGGTGTATGGTGTGCTGTACGCGTGCATCGAAAACAACGCCCGGCGCATCCTGTCCTACCACATCGTCTCCCAGGTGGGCTACATGGTGGCCGGCATCGGCATCGGCACGGCCATGACCATGAACGGCGCGGTGGCCCACGCCTACGCGCACATCCTGTACAAAGGCCTCTTGTTCATGGGCACCGGCTGCCTGCTCTACGCCGCCGGCACCACCAAGCTCGACAAGCTGGGCGGGCTTGTGCACCGGCTGCCCTGGGTCATGGTGCTCTACATGGTGGCGGCGCTTTCCATCTCGGGCATGCCGCTGTTCAACGGCTTCATCTCCAAGACCATGACCATCACGGGCGCAGCCGAGGCCCACAGGACCTGGCTGGCCATCGGCATGGAGGTCGCGGCGGTGGGCACGTTCCTCTCGGTGGGCATCAAGCTGCCGTACTTCGCCTTCTGGGCCAAGCCGGCCAATGAAACCATGGAGCTCAAGCCCATCCCGACGAACATGTACGTGGGCATGGCCATGGGCGCGGTGCTCTGCATCGCCCAGGGCCTGTACCCGGACATGCTGTACCGCTACCTGCCCTTTGAGATGGAAGAGATGTACCATCCCTGGACCGTCTGGCACGTTTTGCAGGCGCTCATGCTCCTCGGCTTCTCCGGGCTGGCCTTCTACATCACGCGGGAGATCATCACCCCGCACGCCAAGACCAACCTGGACTTCGACTTCTTCTATCGGCTCATCGGCCGGGGCGTGCTCGCCCTGGTCTCAAAGCCCCTGGCGTGGATCGACGACCGCTGGACCGAGGCCTACAGGGTCGCTGGTCTGGGCGGGCTGATCGGCCTGGCGCGGGGTACTGTCTGGTTCGACACCAAGGGAATCGACACCGTGGTGGATGGCTCGGCGTATACGGTGCAGAACGTGGGCGTCCTGGGCGCCAAGGTCCAGTCCGGCAGGCTCCAGGAATACCTGGGCCTGGCCGCTGCTCTGGCCCTCGGCATCTTTGCCCTGATCTGGTACCTTGCCTAAACCCCGCAACGAGACGGAGAGCGAGCCTTGGACTTTGGATACCCGGTTTTAACAAGCCTCATCGTGTTCCCGCTTGTGGCCGCAGCGGGGCTGTTCCTGATCAAAAGCCCGCAGGTTGCGCGCGCCTATACCATGGGCGCCTCAATCCTGGAGCTGATACTGGGACTGCCGCTGCTCTTCTACCAGTTCAACGCCGACTTCCAGTTCGTGGAAAAGGCGGCCTGGGTGCCACAGTGGGGTTTGCAGTACCACCTCGGGGTCGACGGCATCAGCTACCTGATGGTGCTCCTGACCCTGGCAATCCTGCCACTGTGCGTCATGTGCTCCTGGACGTACATCTCAAAGCGCGTGAAGGAGTTCCACTTCTGCCTGCTGTTCATGACCTCGGCCTGCGTGGGCGTGTTCGCGGCCCTTGATCTGGTGCTCTTCTATGTGTTCTGGGAAGCCATGCTCATCCCCATGTACCTGCTCATCGCGGTCTGGGGCGGCGATCAGCGCCGGTACGCGTCGCTCAAGTTCTTCCTGTACACCCTGGCGGGCAGCACGCTGCTTCTGGCCGCCATCGTGGCCTTCCGCATCACCGGGGGCACCTTCAGCATCCCCGAGCTGATGCAGATCAACTTCAGCTTCCGCTTCCAGTACTGGGCGTTTCTGGCCATGGCCCTCGCCTTCGCCATCAAGGTGCCCATGTTCCCGTTCCACACCTGGCTTCCGGCCGCCCACGTGCAGGCGCCCAGCGCCGGCTCGGTGATCCTGGCGGCGGTGCTGCTCAAGATGGGCACCTACGGCTTCCTGCGCTTCTGCCTGCCGCTGACGCCCGACGCCAGCGTGTACTTCGCGCCGCTGATGATCGCCGTGTCCATCGCCAGCATCCTCTACGGCGGGGCCATCGCCCTCGGCCAGGAGGACATCAAGAAGCTGGTCGCCTACTCGTCCGTCGGCCACATGGGTTTCGTGACGCTCGGCATCTTCCTGTTCAATCTGCGCGGCGTTGAGGGCGCGCTCTTCCAGATGCTCAACCACGGCATCATCACCGGCGCGATGTTTATGATGATCGGCTGCGTGTACGAGCGCAGCCACAGCCGCGCCATCTGCGACAACATGGGGCTGGGCAAGTACCTGCCAGCCTTCATGGGCTTCTGGGGCCTGTATGCCCTGGCGAGCTTCGGCTTCCCGGGCACCAACGGGTTTGTGGGCGAAATGCTCGTGTTCACCGGCGCCTTCCAGAAGAGCCCGTACATCGGCGCGCTCATCGTGCCCGGCGCGCTGCTTGGCGCGGCGTACATGTTCCGCGTGTCGCTCAAGATGGCCTGGGGCAGGCCCAGCACCGCCAAGGCCTGGCGCGACCTGAACACCCGCGAGTGGGCGTACCTGCTCATCCCCGCTGTGTTCGTGTTCTACATCGGCCTCGCGCCGAAGCTGATCTTCAACATCATCGATCCGTCCGTCGAGAAGCTGGTGAACGACCTGAAGGCGCGCACCACCATAGAGCAAGTGGTCGCGGCCCAGCCAGCGCCAGCGTCCGTTGCGGCAGTCGCCGTCGCGGAAACCCCCGCCGAACCGGTCAACAACTAGGGAGTGGTCGCCGTGGAGTTCAATCCCATCCTGATTGTCCCGGAACTGTATCAGCTGCTGCTGATTGTGGCCCTGTTCTGCCAGAGCCTGGGGGACGGGTCCGAGACCCCCCCCGCGGAACGCTGGCTCCCGTATTTCGCGGGGTTCGGCATCTTTGTGAACATCCCCGCCTGGGGAGCCCAGGGCCTGCTCTTCGGCGGGGCCTATCAGGTTGATGCGCTCTCGCAGTTCTTCAAACTGGCCATTGCGGCGGGCTTCTACGTATGCGTGCTGAACGCGGCGCGCCAGCCCAGCCTTGAGGAACGCAAGCGCCCGGACTACTTCATGTTTCTGGCCATCTCGGCCTGGGGCCTGATGCTTCTGTCCTCGGCGGTGGAGCTCATCACCATCTACATCGCGCTGGAGATCTCCTCCTACAGCCTCTACGCGATCATCCCGCTGCGCAATATGAACGGCAAGGGACACCAGGGCGCGGCCGAGGCGGGCATCAAGTACATCCTCTTCGGCGCGGTGGCCACGGCCATCGCCCTGTACGGCTTCTCGTACATCCTGGCCAGCCAGCACACCAGCTACATCGCCCAGCTGGCCAAGGCCAACTGGACCTGGGCCGGACAGCCCATGGCGGTCGTGGGGCTCTCGCTGTTCATGGGCGGCATGTTCTTCAAGCTGGCCCTGTTCCCCTTCCACTTCTGGTGCCCGGACGTGTACCAGGGCGCAAGCAACGAGACCGCAGGCTTCGCGGCCACCCTGCCCAAGCTGGGCGCGGTGGTGGTGCTCATCCGCCTGGCCACGCTGCTCAAGCCCGGGCTTGAGATCACAACGCTTCTGGCCGTGCTGGGCGCACTGTCCATGACCTTCGGCAACCTGTGCGCCCTGGCTCAGAAGGACATCAAGCGCATGCTCGGCTTCTCCTCCGTGGCCCACGCGGGCTATATCATGGTCGGCCTGGTCTCCGGCACGGCAATGGGGCTCGCGGCCGCAGCCTTCTACGCCATGGCCTACGTGGCCATGAACCTGCTCTGCTTCTGGGTCATCAGCCGCGTGGCCTCCGATGGCCGCAACCTCCAGCTCGACGACCTGAACGGCTTGTACAAGCGCGCGCCCGGGCTGGCCTTCGCCCTGGGCGTTGGCGCTTTCGCCCTGGTGGGCTTGCCGCCGACCATGGGCTTCATGGGCAAGTTCTTCCTCATCACCTCGGCCTGGGATCACGGCTACAACTGGCTGGTCATCACCCTGGTGCTCAATAGCGCAATCGCCATCTTCTACTACTTGAGCCTGGTGCGCCACGCCTACACCCACGAGGAAGGCGAGAACGCCCCGACGCCCGACAACAGCGCCTTCAGCGTCTGCGGAGCGGGCATCCTGGCCGCCGTGGTGCTGCTCTTCGGCATGGTGCCCAGCGGGCTCTTCGATTACGCCATCCTGGCGGGCAAGCAGCTGCTGCCCTAGTCACACGCCTCCGCACAAACAGAAAGGCCCGCAAAAGCGGGCCTTCTTCATTCCCTTCCATGTCCTCGACCACTTGACTTCGCGGCCCGAGCCGTTACCGTCTCCATAACCACGGAGGCCAACCATGCACGAAGTCAGCCTGGGTGGAATGCTCACCGACTACCTCACCGGCCAGACCATCGAAGAGACCACCTACGAGGAATTCCGGCAGGCCCTGGCCAAGTTCCTGGTGGAGGAAAAGGGCTACCCAAAGCGCGGCCTCAAGGCCAAGGTGCCGCTCATCTTCAAGATCGACGGCCAGGACACCGGTCGGCACATCGACCTGGTGGCCCATGACGACGCGGGCGTCCCCCTCGTGCTGGTCATCTTCTGCGCGGGCGACGTGGGCAGCTTCGAGCGAGAAACCGTAAGCTGCGCACGGCTCTTCCCAGGAGGTCCCGTGCCCATCGCCATCGCCACGGACTCCATCGGCGCAAGCATCCTCGACACCGCCAGCGGCGACTGCGTCGCCACCGGCGTGCGCGGCATCCCCACCTGGGAAGAAGCCCTGGCCAAATCCGCCAAGACCGCCCGGATCCCCCTGCCTGACGAGCGCCGCCGCAAGGAGGAGCGCATCCTCCACGCGTACAGCGGGTTCCTGTATGGCACCTGCTGCAGCGAATCGTGCCCTGCGCCGTCCAAGGGCGGGAAGTAGGCGGAGCAGAGCAAGGCGGTACAGGCCGCAAGGGCCAGCACGTCGTTCTGTGGAGTCTTCCGTGGTTGTGTGGATGTCCGCACCGGGCGCGACGTCGCGTCTGTCGGGCTCAGTTGAGTTGCTGCTTCAAAAGCTGGCTGTTGGCCAGCGCCCGCTTCACGCGCTCAAGGGCGTTGGAGATGTCCGTGTTCGGGCTGCCACAGCGCTGGTCCGCCAGCCGGTAGGCCCCTTGCGCCTGGTCGTAGTTTCCCGCGTGCTCCGCGCAGACGCCGCGCAGATAGGGCAGCGCGAACCCTTCGGAATGCGCGGCCTCGGCCTGGCTCCAGACGGCGCAGGCCCGGTCCATGCGTCCTGCCTGGGCAAAAGCAACCCCCCTGGCGATGGCGTCCTTGGTGGCCGCGTCCATGCGGGATTCGTCAGTGGTGATGAGCGGCACCCGGACATGCACCACATGCGGAGCCACGGCCTCAAGGAAGCGCCCGATGGCGCGCCCCCTCGCGTTGCCCACCAACCCGCCCCCGGAGGGCTGCGCATCGTTTGTCCCTCGGCAGAAGACCGCCTCGTCGTTCTCGGTGAATTCCTGGGCAAAGATGATCCTGCCGGAGCTGACGTTCACCACCTTGGGGGTGAAAGAGAAGGCTCCCGTCCGCTTGGTGCAGGGGATCTCGTGCATCTCGTACTTGTCACAGGAGTTGTTCTTGCCGCGCCTCACGCAGATGCTGC
>Ga0351926_1028_pt1 | contig 20064 bp, 18 predicted proteins | sample BONcelT113001D10_FD_206837 | JGI IMG/M metagenome (GOLD analysis project Ga0351926, IMG submission 206837) | Enriched cells from coal bed in the Powder River Basin, Montana, United States - BONCAT cells T11 rep2 HSBNCT.T11.300.1.D10 ...
CGCTTTGACCAGACTGGAATATCATCGGAAGGGAAAATACTAGGAGAGCTTAAGCCTACCGGTATCCGGCCGCTTTTCATCTCAAGGTTGGAAGCCGCTGGCTTCAATTTACCGGCAACTGTTTTTGGCGCGAATATCGGCGATATGATCTCTTCCCAAAGGCGACGATAACCGGGAAGAATATTATCAATTACAGTGATGTATAATTTGTTCAAATCAAAAGTAGTCTAAACCACAAACGGACGAGTGAACTCAATGGAAAAAAATCAATTACTCCTTCGTCTTCGCCGCAAGAAATTGGGTCTCTTAATCTCAGATTCCAGGCAAAAGGCAGGCAGAACCGTCAATGATTGTGCCCGCGCAATGGGTATTTCACGGGAAACATTTGTAGCCTATGAAAGTGGCGAACTTGCCCCCAGCTTGCCAGAGCTCGAAACATACGCTTTTTATTTAAACATTCCAATCGACCATTTCTGGGGAAATGAACCGTACATTCCGCCAACAGAGCAGGAACCTGAACTGGATGAAAATCTGCACGTTGTAAGGCACGCTGAAATTCAAAGCTTCCTTCTCAACCAGCGTGATCAGCAAAACCTCACCATAGAGCAGTTGAGCCAGCTGACATCCATTCCCACAGAAAAATTGCAACAATTTGATGCCAGCCAAGTGGCAATTCCATTACCTGAACTGGAATTAATAATTCGAGAACTTGGGATTAAATTGGAGGATCTGGTGGATCCCAACGGGACAGCCGGATTGTGGCGCGCTCAATTAGGTTCAGCACGCCAGTTCCTGGAACTTCCTGAAGAATTAAAAAAGTTTGTTTGCCAGCCAGTCAACCAGCCATACCTGGAATTGGCTATGCGCCTCAGCAATCTCTCCAGCGACCATTTACGTGGGATTGCCGAAGGAATCTTGGAGATCACCCTCTAAATGACTGACGCCAGCACAGCCCACAAATTAGTCGAAGAAGCGCAGCGGGCATATCAGGCCAAAAAATACCTAGCCGCGGCTTCTCTATTTGAACGCGCCATCCAGGAGTTTAATGATCTTGGTGATTCATTATCGGCGGCGGAGATGGCCAGTAACCTTAGTGTTGCCTATTTACAGGCTGGAGACGCGCAAAGCGCCCTGACAGCCGTCCAGGGAAGTGATCAGGTATTCGCTCAGGCAGCGGATACCCAACGGCAGGCGCTCGCTTTGGGAAACATCGCCGCCGCTCACGAATCTTTGGGAAATCTTGAGATCGCCCTGGAAACCTACCAACAATGCGCAGATTTACTCAAGCCCATAAAAGGCCAGGAAGAAACCCGCGCTTATGTACTCAAATGCATTTCCAGTTTACAAGTACGCACCGGCAAACAATTGGAGGCATTGGCTTCCATGAATGCGGCACTCAATAATCAGAAAAAACTCAACCTGCGCGAGAAAATCCTGCATAAGTTATTGCGCATTCCCTTCAAACAAATCAATTCAAATCATGAAGAATGATTTTCTGAATGAGTATGAAGACGAAGAATTTTCCAGACCAAATGCGCCTGGCTTCTGGAATCCGATGACCAACTCCTCCACAATTCGCCCGGCCAACCAGATGGACGCAGATGATCTTTCCATTCTGGTCAGCGCCGGGTTTTATGTACACAGGCATCTTGATTGGCGGTCACCAACGCATTGGTTAACCCGCCAACCTTTTTTTGTGTTGGAAGAAAATGGTTTTATCCAAGCCGCCCTGGCTTGCCCCCCAGACCCGCCAGATACAGCCTGGATACGGTTGTACGCCACAAATTCCCCATTCGATTCCCGCCAGTCGTGGAACACCCTCTTTCCGGCAGCGCTAGAAGCGCTGGGAGATACAAACCCTCCCGTCCTGGCCGCCCTTTCCTTGCACGAATGGTTCAGCAGCCTGCTGTTACATTCCCGCTTTCAGCATAACCACAATATCATCGTACTGGAATGGGAACGCCGCCCGATAAACATTCGCCCGTTACAAGCACCATTCCAGCTGCTTACCTTGCAAAACGCCGATCTGGAAGCGGTAACCAGCATTGACCATCAATCATTTGATAAACTTTGGCAGATCTCCAATGAGGAATTGGCCAATGCTTATCAACAGTCTGCCTATTCCAGTATTATCAAACACCAGGACCGTACTGTCGCATATCAAATCAGTACCCGAACGGGCAATCACGCCCATTTAGCCCGTTTGGCTGTTCTGCCGGAGTACCAGCGACAAGGACTTGCCTCAGCATTATTGGAAGATCTACTGGCTGAATTTACTCGCAAGCGGGTAAGGAGCATTTCGGTTAACACCCAACACACCAATCACTCATCCATTGCGTTATATGAAAAAGCCGGTTTTATCCAAACCGGCGAATCGTTTCCTGTATTTTTATATCAAGGCTGATAAAAATTTAGATTACGGCAAAACCACTCCCAGCATGTTTAACAACCACACCAACAACGGCGCGACCGCCAAAGCGGGCAGAAAATTACCAGTCCGGATTGGTTTCAATTCAAGCAGGCTGCCAATTCCAATTCCTAACAATAGAACCCCGCCTACCGCGCTCATTTCATTCATCATGCTGGGAGTAAAAAAAGTTTGCAATTGGGCTGCCAACAACGTAATTCCACCCTGGTAAACCAGAATCACCAAGAACGAAAAAATTACCCCCACCCCCAATGACGACGCGAATGCCAGAGCGGCAAAACCATCCAGGATTGCTTTTACACCTAAAGTACTATAATCTCCCGTCAGGCCGTCTTGAATAGATCCCAAAATGGCCATTGGGCCTATCACAAATACCAACGAAGCGGTCAAAAATCCGCGGATAAATCGTGCCTGTCCTTCTGCTGTGCGTGGTTTTTTTCCTGCCAACACCCGCTCCAACCACACTCCCAGTTTTTTCAAACCTTCTTCAATCTGCCACCATTCTCCCAATACCGCGCCGATCAGCACACTGATAACAACAATCAGCGTGTTATCAGATTTAATAAACAAAGTTACACCATAAGCGGAAGTGAATAAGCCCAATCCCGCGACAACAGTTGTGCGCATACGCTCGGGCAGCTTGTCGCCAAAAAAAGTACCCAAGACCCCACCAACAATGATCGTTATAACGTTAAAGAGGGTTCCCATAACTATTCAGTTCCTGGTATTGCTAAAGTTGGTTTTTCTTTTCCGGTCACAGTTTGATTTTCAAATAATTCCATTACGAAACATAGCGAAGAAAGTCGGTTCAAATAGCGCAAAATTTCCGGGTTTGCAAATCCCTTCTGCTGATAGAGATCCACACTACGGCGTTCAGCCCGCCTTACTACCGTGCGGGCAACATCCAAAGCGGCGCTGGACGGAGTATCTCCCGGCACGATGAATTCTCGCGGAACTTTTGCAAGGCTGGTGAGCCTGTCAGTGTTTTTTTCAAGCCAATCCACATGCTCGTGGTTGATTACTCGAAATACAGAAGCGTTCTCAGCAGTTGCCGCGATCTCCCCCATAAGGCTGTATAAGTCACGCTGCACCTTTAAAATAATCTCCTTTATTTCTTGCGCTTCTGCCAAACTGCGCGCCATACCCAGGGATGCGTTTACTTCATCAATACTTCCCAAAACTTCCATCCGTAAATCACTTTTTGAAACGCGCATATCACCTAACAATCCGGTGAACCCCTCATCTCCACCACGCGTGTAAAAAGATGGCATTGTTCCCTCAACTTCCTGTCTTTATAATGCGGGCAAAAAAACTACCCGTTCTGATCCTTGAGGTTCAATTATATCCCAAGCGAACGGGTAGCCAATGGGTATGAATAACCCCTTTCAGATTACTCTGCTGCCGGGGTGGCCGCCCTTCGTGAAGCCGGAGAGGCTACCAGGAACCACTCGTTTATTAAATTAAAACGATCGCTGCTATCGAACAGCGTGCCAATGCGCACTCCTTGCACCTTGTAATCAACAGCACTGTTGGAGATAGGATAATACAAGGGAATCGATGGCATTTCCTCATGAAACAGCACCTGAAAATTGCGGTAAAGACGGGCTCGTTCCGCGAGATCAGGTGTTACTCGCGCCTGCTCCAGATACTCACTCGCCAGGCGGTTATCCCATTGAGAATAGTTTTGACCGCCAGTGGCTTGTGCCTGGTCCCAAAACGGATAGGGGTCTGGGTCCGCACTGCCATTCAAGCTCATTTTTACCAAAGCGGCTTCATAATCACGATTATCTAATTTGTCATTTACCAGCTCTTCGTAGCTCATCGGAATCAAAACCGTTTCAACGCCGATTACAGCCCAGTCTTTTTGAATCTGCTCCGCGATGGCATAATATGGATCCTGATCGGGGAAGATTAGATCAATCGAAAGCGGAGTATCTCCTTTTTGGCGCACAACAGTTGCTTCTCCAGATAAGACATACCCTGCTTCTTTAAGTAAGAAATTTGCACGTTGTGGTTCATACTCAATCGCCGGTAACGCGTCTGAGTAGGCCCAGGTGTTCGGCATAATCGGCACATCTACCACCACACCCTGGCTTCCTAGAAGTTTATCCACCATCAATTGCCGGTTCAAACCCAGCATCAACGCGTTGCGTACTTCTTTATCCTGCAAAAAAGCGGCTTGCGGATTGTTGAGATTGAGAAACACCAGGGTCAAGTTGGGTGTTTTGGCAGAATATAGCGCCAACTTTGGCTCTGCCAGCACATCCGGCAATATTTCCTGAGTTACTTCACCAATGCCTTGAATCTCGCCAGCCCGGTAAGCATCCAGCGCGGATTGTGAGTCGGGGTAATACCTGACTACAATTTGCTCAATGTATGCAGGTTGACGGTAGTAGTCTGTATTTACATTTAATACCAGACCGGAAATAGCGCTGTTTTCAACGATCAATCGGTCAAATTTATAAGGACCACTTCCCACCGGCTGCAGATTAAACGGATCGTCAATCAAATCCGTCATCGATTTTCCACCCAGTAAATGGCTGGGGAGTACTCCAAAAGTTAAAAAGTCAAGGAAAGGAGAGAACGGCTCTGGAAGGCGAAATTGCAGGGTTGTCTCGCTTAACGCGACAACCTCAATTTCATTCCAAAATGCCTGAAGATCAGCAGGCACCACCGGGTCTCCGTTGCGAAGCAAATCCACGGTGAAGACAATATCCTGGGCTGTTAATGGCTGTCCATCATGCCACTTAATGTCAGGATACAACTCAAAATTGTAAATTGTTCCGTCTTTTGCGTATCCCCATGCCGCGGCCAGATCTGGCTGCGGAACTCCATTTGAATCAAACTTGATCAAACTGCTGTAAAGCAATTTGTTTACATTTTTGTCAACCGGATTATAAAAATCCAATACCGGGTTAAATCGCTGCGGCGATCCTACCACCCCTTCAGTATAAATTCCACCTTGAACAGGTTCAGGAACAAAAACTGATGCTGCTTCTGGTTGTTCACTCAAAAGCAAAATCCCCACAACCAGCCCGGTTAAGAAGATGATAATTAACTGCCAACGTAGCTTCTTCATAAGCAAATATTAAAAGGGCGAACTCCCTCAAGGACGAGTCGCCCGGGTATATAGGTGAATGGATTAATTGACGAACCGTTCAGATTTATCCGCTGATCGCGACCGTCAAGATCGTGAGGATAAAGAACAGACCGCTTAACCCTATTGTGATCCAAAAAAGGGTTTTTTCGATTCCGCGCCGTGCGGTAAACACGCTGCTTGAGTCAGCGCCCGTCAGGCCGCCCAGTCCAACGCCTTTATTTTGTAAAATAACACTACCGATCAACGCAATCGAAGTTATAATCAATGCGATATCAAAGAAGTCACTTAGATTCACTCGGTTTATCCTCCTGTAGTTTTAACGCAAATTCGATTATAACTGTATCAACCCTGAATCGTCAACACATCATGCACGAACTTGTCACCAATATCCATAATCACACTGTCTATTCTGATGGCACCGGCACACCAACCCAGGTATTGCAAGTGGCTGCCCAGGCTGGCCTGGATGTAGTTATCACCACCGACCATAATGTCTATATCAGCGGGATAGACCGCTACCTTCAATCTGGAGACCAGACGACATTGCTTTTTGCTGGAGAAGAGATTCACAATCCCTCCCGGCAACCTCAAAAAAGCCACCTGCTGGTATTGGGCGCGGGCAAAGACTTAAGCCAATTCGCGTCTGATCCCCAACTATTGATCAACCAGGTGAAAAAACACGGCGGGATATGTTTTCTTGCCCACCCTCACGAGAATGCTCTGGAATTTTTTAATGAACCTGACATCTCCTGGGAAGACTGGCAGGTCTGTGGTTACACAGGTATCGAGTTATGGAATGGATTGAGTGAGATTAAAACAGTCATCCACTCACCTCTTAGCGCGTTGTTTTACGCGTTCAATCCTCGAATGATTGCACATACCCCTGACCCCCGCACGATAAAGCGTTGGGATGATTTACTCAATCAGGGAATACGGGTCATTGCCATTGGCGGGTCAGATGCCCACGCCCTGCCAATGAAATACGGCCCATTCAAGCGAACCATCTTTCCTTACCAGTTTCACTTTTCCGCCATCAACACCCATATCTTTACACCAACAGTTCTTACGGGCGACCTTCGCCGCGACAAACAAATGATCGTAAACGCTTTCCGCGCTGGACACGCGTTTTTAGGTTACGATCTTCCTGCTTCGACCAAAGGCTTTCGTTTCTCGGCACAAGGAAGGGATTCACGCGCCTGGATGGGGGATGAAATCAAGCTTAATGGTGGAATCACCTTACAGGCACGCTTGCCATTTCCAGCAGATATCCGCCTGATGCGTAATGGCGCAGTACACCGTACCTGGCGCGGCAAAACCACTGCCACATGCATTGTCAATGAACCGGGTGTTTTTCGCCTGGAAGCTTACCGGCCTTACCTGGGAAAAATGCGGGCTTGGATTTTTTCTAACCCCATATTTGTGGTACCTTAATACATATTAAATCAGGGAGCTGTTATGACTGCCAATAACGTAACCCGTTTTCTCGACTCACGGAAAATACCTTATCAGGCGTTTGAATTACCTGCTGAAAAACTCGGCGCCATAGAAACCGCCCGTTTGTTGAATGCAGACCCCCGACAAGTTTTTAAAACCATTGTGGTGCTGCGCAGCAAGCCAGGCAAACCCATTCTGGCTGTTGTACCCGGAGACCGTGAAGTTGACTTAAAAAAGGTTGCCGCTGCCGTTAATGAAAAGAAAGTCTCATTATCTACCCAGGCTGAAGCTGAAAAAATCACCGGCTTGCAGACTGGGGGAATTTCACCCCTGGCATTAATCAATAAAGGCTTTCAGGTTTTGCTGGATTCCACTGCCGCCAATTATTCAGATATTCACATTTCAGGCGGCCAGCGTGGATTGAATATTCGACTGCCTGTTGGCGCGTTGATTGAGCTTACCCGCGCCCGCCAGGCAGATATTTGCACTCATATTGAAGGATGATAATTACCCCTTCACTACCACCAGCGGTCGCAAACGTGCCACCTTGTTGGCAATCCCCGCGCCAACAACAACTTGCACAACCTGATCAACATCTTTATAAGCTTGTGGAGCTTCTTCTGCCAAACCGGCGTTAGAGCCCGCCTGCACCCATATCCCGGCTTTGCGAAGCTCATGGCGTAGATCTTCCCCTCTAACGCTTTTTTTAGCTTTACTGCGGCTCATCACCCTTCCTGCTCCATGGCAACAAGAACCTAAAGACCGCCGCATGCTTGTATCAGTTCCCGTCAGCACCCAGGAAGAAGTTCCCATACTTCCCGGCACCAATACTGGCTGCCCGATTTTCATGTACGCGTCCGGCAGGCCTTTTTCTTCGGGTCCAAAAGCCCGGGTCGCCCCTTTACGGTGGACGCATACCCGCGTTTCGCGCCCGTCAATGGAATGAACTTCTTCTTTGCCCATATTATGGGCGGTATCGTAAACCTGAAATAAATTCCAATCTTGAACCTTCCCCGCGAACACAGATTCAAAAGCTTTCCGCGCCTGATGGGCCAGCAATTGACGGTTCGCAAACGCGTAATTCGCGGCGCAGCGCATGGCAGCTAAATATCTCATTCCCTCCGGCGAATCCAGGGGCGCGCACACCAGTTCGCGGTCTGGTAATTGAATGCCATACCTTTTTACAACACTTTGAAATTCTTGCACATAATCAGTGCAGATCTGGTGACCAAAGCCGCGAGAACCACAGTGGATCATCAAACTTAAACAACCTTCAGACAAGCCCATAACCTGGGCAGCCTGGCTGTCAAAAATCTGTTCCACCAGATCCACCTCAATAAAATGATTTCCTGAACCCAGGGTTCCCAATTGATCTTTCGCCCGTTCCAATGCCTTGCGGCTCACCGTGGAAGGATCTGCTCCTGTCAGCCTGCCCATCTCTTCCGTGCGAAGCAAATCCATTTCTGTGGCCGCGCCGCTTTTTCGAGCCCATTGAGCGCCTTGCGCGCAAACATCTTCCAACTCCTTTTGAGTCAGAGTTTTGTTTCCCCTGGTTCCCACCCCGCTGGGACAAAATTTGTTTAACGCGATTGCCAGCCTCTCCAACAAGGGATAGGCATCTTCCAATGGGATACGGGTCGCCATCAGGCGCACCCCGCAGTTGATATCATAGCCAATCGCGCCTGGCGAAATCACCCCATCAGAAAAGCGCGTGGCAGCCACACCCCCAATAGGAAAACCATACCCCTGGTGTACATCCGGCATGACCAATACGTTACCAGCCACACCAGGCAGCGTAGCCGCGTTAATCGCTTGCTCAACTGACAAATCCTCCAGAGCGTCTTCCAATAGAGATTTGGTGGCAAAAAACCTGACCGCTACACGCATATCCTGACGGAAACTTGCCGGTAGTTCCCACTCATATTCTGTGATTCTAGAAAAATCATTTAACTTCACCATGATCATTCAACTCCAATCACCCCTAAACATCAAACACCAATGTCGCTTCTAATCCACGCGGTGTCAGTTCTACCTTTAATCCGCTATACGTTACCGCCTTGATTTCTTTGGATTGAGATAGTAGCCGGATAGCCTGTGATGAAACATTCAATCCAGATTTACCACCATGAAAAGTAAAATTTGTTAACACAAGGCGATTTGTGTCCATTTGAAAAAGCAGTTCTGATAGAAATCCTACCAGACTGGTTTCTTGATCATCTCCCTGGATTGAAAACTTAACCGTGCTGGCAGGGTTAGTTGGATCTAATTTAACCATTTGTAAAGCATACATTGCTTCACCTGCCTGAATTAATAAGTCCCAAAAATTCGGCGCCCAAATTCTCACTGCCCAATCAGCAGTGTGAGGTATTTCAATAAATCCGCGGGCCTTGTCAGAAGTGATCATTCGGTATAATAATTATATAATATGAAAACTCCTCTTGATATAATCGAGATTCGCTTGAAGACAATTATCGAATCCAGCGCGCAGCTATTGCCAGAAAGCTTGCGCAAGCAATCGCTGGCTGAGAGATTGATCGCGTCAATGCGCGCGTCGTTGCGTGAAGATCATACCGGTCAGATAGTAGCCGCCCATATCTACTCCATTTATGTGCACCCCGATTCACTTGCCCGCTGGACCGAAAAATCAGAGGTCTTCACCATTCTTTCGCAAGAATTGGCAGATTCTGCGATTGAAGCTGGAATTATGTTTACACAACCTCCTGCCATTCGCCTGCTGCCAGACGGCAATCTATTCCTGGAAGAAATCCGGATAGATGCTGGCTTTGCCGCAGAAAATGTGGAACAAACATCAGCGATCCCTGTTTCAACTGCCTCTTTGCGAGGCAGAGAAACCCCTGACCCAAGGCCACTGAACGCGTTTTTAATTGTTGAAAATGACATCTTTCCTCTGCGTGACGCGGTTATAAATATTGGCCGGCGCGTTGACAACCATATCATCATTTCTGATCCCCGTGTTTCGCGCTCCCACGCGCAATTACGAGCTGTCCACGGACGATATGTTATTTTTGACCTTAACTCAACCGGCGGCACCTCTGTGAATAATCAGCGCATTGACCAACACACACTCAAGCCGGGCGATGTAATTTCCCTTTCCGGTGTTCCCCTGATATATGGGGAAGACCACGACACCTCCGTGGATGATACCGGTGAGCTTCCTGGTTTAATTAATTCCACTTCTAACCAGCAGGATTAAGAAAAATGACCGCTATCGTTGTTTTGATATTAAGAATCCTCATGGCCGCAGCCCTGTATGGCTTTGTAGTCTGGGTGGTGTTAACTCTCTGGCGAGATTTGCAGCAGCAAGCCCGATTATTATCTGGCAGAACCATTCCAACGCTTACCCTGGCAGCCCCACATTTGAACCCGCCCCTATCTCATCAAGTTTCCACCCAGGAAGTCATCGTTGGCCGCGACCCAGGCTGTGATCTTCTTGTCACCAACGACACCGTTTCAGCTCGCCACGCGAAAATCAGTTATCATCACAAACAATGGTGGGTTGAAGACTTGCGTTCCACCAATGGAACATATTTGAACGACGAAGGCGTTCAGACCGCCACCGTTATCATCAGTGGAGACGATTTACGCCTGGGAGAAGTTGAATTTCAAATTCAAATTGAAAAAGGGTAGCTTTTTATTTTTTCCCCGCCCTGTATTTATTATTAATATAATCTTCCAATAATCGAAACTCAACCTGACTGGGTATAATCAGGTTTAATATGGTATGACCAAATGTGAAATCCATGCAAACTCATCCTGAAGAGGAAATTGGCCGCTGGCTCATACAAAAAAAACTTTATCTTGTCACCGCGGAATCCTGTACCGGTGGACTGATCGGCGACCGCGTTACCAATGTTCCCGGCTCGTCAGATTATTATCTGGGTGGTGTTGTTACCTATTCCAACCAGACCAAAATTGACCTTCTGGGTGTGCATGAGCCAACCTTGCAAAAATATGGCGCGGTTAGCTGCGAAATCGTGCTTGAGATGGCACAGGGAGTCCGCCGCCTCTTTGCTTCTCCCTCGCATGGGCATGAAACCGTTGGACTTTCCATCAGCGGGGTTGCTGGCCCTGCTGGCGGAACAAAAGAAAAACCGGTTGGATTGGCATGGATTGGCCTTAGCGCGCCGGATGGGGATTGGGCCTGGAAAATAATGGGCACAGGTGATCGCCTGGCAAATAAGACTTTTTCTGCTGATCAGGCATTACATTATCTTTTGGCTGTTCTTTCTGGAAAGAAGCCATCTCCGACCTTGGATGTGTTTACCCGTTCCTCTCCAAAAGGGGAAGAAATACCCACCCGTCTGATTTGGAATGGCGAGGTCTTTGAAATTGCTGACATCGGCCGCCACTGGCACGATGAGCTGGGCGAGCATTGGCTTGTGATGAATCCGTCCGCGAAAACCGCCCGCCTTACCCGCCTGCCAACAGGTGCCTGGTCATTATCAAGTATCGCGCCTGGTCGAAAGCCTGCGTAACTCATCTCAACCTTGATAGACAAGTTATAAAAAAGATGTCAACCAACAATTCAATTCATATTCACACGGAAAGCTCGCGTACCAATCGTCCGCTGCGAATTCTCTTATTGACTGCCAATGCCGGTTTTGGACACCGAAGTGCCACATTGGCAATTGAAGAAGCATTTAAGGAATTGTACGGCAGCCGAACGCAGATCTTTGTGGTCAATCCGTTTGACGACAAACGCGCGCCTATCTTGCTTCACGATTCCCAGGCAGATTATGACAAAATTGTTCGGAGCATGCCTGAGCTTTATCGTTTGGGGTATGAGGCTTCTGACGCGGCTATTCCTACTATCGTTGTTGAAAGTTTTCTGACAGTATTGTTGTTTGAATTAATGGAAGATATCATCCGCCAGATTAAACCGGACGCGATTGTCACCACATATCCTCTTTATCAGGCTCCATTATCCGCTTACTTCACGATATCGAGGCATTTCATTCCATTTATGACTGTAGTCACTGACCTGGCGACTGTTCACCGCATCTGGTTCAATGAACATATTGACCAGCTCTTTGTACCGACAGAGACAGTTAAAGAATTGGCATTAGATTATGGGATAAGCGAGGACACCATCACGATTAGCGGTATACCCGTCCATCCACGCATCTCTCGAGAAAAGCGATCAAAAGAAGAAATCCGCGAAGAATTGGGGTGGCAGAAGGATATTACAACCATTCTGGCAGTGGGCAGCAAGCGGGTTGATGGAATGATGGAAACCCTGGATGTTGTCAATCATTTTGGCAGCCCCCTGCAGTTGGCAGTCGTGGCAGGAAAGGATAAAGAGACTTATCAGACGCTAAAGAAAATTGAATGGCATATTCCAGCGCATATTTATGACTTTGTCGATAATATGCCCACTTTGATGCGCGCCTCGGATGCCATCATTTGTAAAGCGGGTGGCCTTATCACCACCGAATCGCTTGCCGCTGGCCTGCCGATGATCTTTATCAACTTGATTCCTGGTCAGGAGACCGGAAACGCGGAATATGTGGTATCTAATGGTGCCGGAGACATGGCGCGAAAGCCTTTCGAAGTATTATCGCTGCTTAAACATTTCACTATGAATAATAACGCTTTACTGAAAGAGCGGGCATTCAATGCCCAGAAGCTGGGTAAACCTTATGCCGCATACGAAGTAGCCCGCCTGGCTTTTGAGGCTGCTGAACGCGGCCCATTTACCCGCGAGCGCAAAATACTACAAATCCGTCCAAAATTGATTGACCTTCTCAACCAAAATCATATCGCCCTTAACAAAGAATCTGAAAACAAATAAAGAATAAAAAAGCGCGAACCATCAGGCTCGCGCTTTCTCTTTCGATCAGTTTTAATTATCCAAGCCGCTTGCGTTCATCTTCCACTATACTAGGTTCCAATTTTATGAACAGAGGTCCGGGTTGATTAAGCTTTTGGCCGGGTTTCAATTGGCTAGGCATCCAATCCAGCTTGCCAACCTGGCCATGATAGCGCAGCACTGTATGGCTGCCCAAATCATCACCCACCGTCTCCACTGATTGAACACCAAACAACGGCGTATCATAACCCAAATAATTATGCAGTTTTTCACTGGTGAATGGCAAGAAAGGCGACAGCATGACCTTAAGGCTGTCAATTGCCCGCATCGCGGTGTAAACCGACCGTGCGGCTGCTTCTCTGTCAGTTTTTATTTGCTTCCAGGGCGCTGATGTATCCAGATATTTATTTACCTCGCTGGCCAGGCGCATGGCTTCTGCAAGGGCAGCGCGTAAGCGTACCGCTTCCATTTCTTTTGCCACGCTTTCAAAACCCGCGTCCACTTTTTCCAACAGATCAAGGTCTTCGGAGGTGAGTTCTCCGGGATCAGGTACAACTCCTTCCCAATGCTTGTTGGCAAAAGAAAGCACCCGGTTGGCAAGGTTTCCCCATGTCGCGACCAATTCGTCATTATTGCGGCTCAAGAATTCATCCCAAGACCAGTCACTATCCTTGGATTCAGGCATATTCACTGTCAGGTAATACCGCAGCGGGTCTGGATCATAGCGGGAGAGAAAATCTCTGGCATAAACAGCCCAATTGCGGCTGCCAGATATCTTTTGCCCTTCCAGGTTCATAAACTCATTGGCAGGAACATCGAAAGGTAGAACTAACGGTTTTCTTTCAGTTATTCCATTCAATTCATCAAACGCCTCACCCACACCCAGCAGTTCAGCCGGCCAGATGATTGCATGGAATGGAATATTGTCTTTTCCAATGAAGTAATAGGAGCGGGTTTGCGCGTCTTGCCACCAATCACGCCAGGATTCTTGCTCACCGTTGATTTTTGCCCACTCAATTGCCGCTGAGAGGTAACCGATTACCGCCTCGAACCAAACGTACAGGCATTTTCCATCCCAACCTTCCATAGGCACTGGAATACCCCATTCCAGGTCGCGGGTGATCGGTCTTCCGCGTAAGCCTTCAGACTCAATCTGACCCAAAGATTGGCGCAGCACATTTGGCCGCCAATAAGACTCCCGTTCGCGCAAGAAATCGGCTACCTGTCCCTGCAATTTACTCAGGTCGAGATAATAATGTTCGGTTTCCCGTAATTCAGGGGTAGAACCATCAATCTTCGAGCGCGGGTTAAGTAACTTTGATCCTTCCAACAAGTTTCCACACTTATCACACTGGTCGCTGCGCGCGTTATCATAACCACATATATAGCAGGTCCCTTCCACATAACGGTCCGGCAAAAAGCGCTGCTGACTGATCGAATACCACTGCACCTGGCTGTCTTTATACATAAAACCATTCTTCTCCAGCGCTAAAAACATTTTTTGCGCCACATCAAAATGGTTTTCTGTGTGTGTGCTGGTAAACAGGTCATAAGTCAGACCAGCTTTTTGAAACAGGTCCAAAAAGCCTTCATGAAAGCGCTGGTAAACGGCTTCAGCGGTTGATTTTTCAGCATCCGCCCGCACTGTAATCGGCGTGCCGTGCGAATCTGAACCGGACACCATTAAGACGCGTCTGCCGCGCAGGCGGTTGTAACGTGCAAAAATATCGGCCGGAAGATACGCCCCGGTCATGTTTCCGACATGGATTTCAGCGTTCGCGTATGGCCACGCTACTGCAATTAATACTGTCTCAGGCATTCTTCACCTCTGCTTAGAATGATCATAAAATTTTATCACAGAACAACCGCACGCTTGCAATTTGCATTCTATTTTATTGGACAGAAACTGTTTCGTTTTCAGTTTTGTAAAGTTGATCTAATTGACGATTTTCCCATTCATTCGGTATACTCTTAATACCCTTTACCGGTTGCCCACATCATCCATTTTCTTAACAACCTTAAATGTGCCGGTAACATCGCTTAACCCCAGAATATCTGGGTTTGTAAGTAAACTATGATGGCTGAAAACAATGATTAGAAACACAGACCGGGGCATCCTATCGCTTTTCTCAGCTTGTTTGTTATTATTTTCTTTTTTGATCATCCCTTCCAATATCCCGGTTGAGGCTCAAAGCGCGGGCCCGCTGATTAGCGATTACCAATTTTTGACATCTGAGATTGGCTACAGTGGGATGGAAATGCAAGCAGCTCTAATCCGGTCTGATCACCCTTTGAAAACCTACAACAAAACCATATACGACGTAACTTATACCGCTGGCGATTTTGTTTCTATAGCCAGCTCACAGATCAATTTCGCCTTCAACCCACGCCCACTGTTGACAACTTTGCTGATAGACGACATGTACCAGCCTCTATATTCCCCAGATCTGCTCGATTATCTGGAATCCCTGGCACAGAATTTGTGGTCTGGCTATCTGGCGTACTCAGGCACGAATTCACCAATAACGTTGATGGGCGGTGAAGTGATCACTCTAGATTATGATAATGCCGCTTCATACGCGATTGCCCGTCATCTGGCTGCCTCCAGCCGCACCCAAATTGAATTGCTTCAAAAGACCAAGCTGTGGTCGCGGCAATTTGAAACCTTGTTCTCCACAGATCCTTCCTTTACCCCGCTCCAAGGTTTTAACGCAGCCCCATTGGTTCCGTTTATGGGCCCCACACTCGCCCATCCAAGCAGCTCGTTTATCAAAATTAATTCCTTTTTTGACCACGACAACCCCACTTACAACAACGACGGCAATATGCTGGTTTTCAATGGCAATTGGTATTCCAATGCCAATTCCAGTGGCTGTCTATTGGGGGTAAATTGCTATGCCGGGCATAACGGCATTGATTACAGCACCGGTGCCGGTTACCCCATCCTGGCGGTGGCCAATGGCACGGTGGACGGTTACTATTATGCATCGGACAACAGCTATATTAGAATTAATCACGGCAACGGATACCGCACCGTTATTTACCACATGGATCCACCTTATGTACGGCTGGGTGACACGGTAACCAAAGGCCAGGAGATCGGCTTATCTGGAAATTTAGGCTTTTCTACCGGCCCTCATCTTCATCTCGCGTTGCAGCGAATTAGCGACAGCCGTTACCTGGACCCCTACGGCTGGTGGGCAGACGGCACTGATCCCTGGAACCCCACAGGAAATTCCTGGGCTTGGGAGGGCGACCTGATCGCCGACAACCGCGAATTTCAATCTCAGCTGTTTTATCGCAGTTTTTGGAACACCGATAACAACGGGTACAATAACGAATCTCAATTCACATATAGTGTTAAAAATAGTTCCGCCTCCACCAACTGGGGTATTTGGGGCACATACATTCCCACTACCGATTCATTTAACGTTTTTGCCTATTGGCCGCAAAATGCAGCCAACACCTCCAGCGCGAAATACAAAATATTTCACGCTGCAGGCTCTTCGCTTGTTACGGTCAACCAGGCCACTGATGGAAACCGCTGGGTTAAACTCGGCACCTTCAACTTCAATCAGGGTCCTGCCGCGGTGATCCTCACAGATTTGGCGGATGATGAAAATAAACGGGTTTACTTTGACGCGATCAAATGGGAGTCTTCCACCCAACACCCACCCAGCGATTTGCGTCTTTCGAAAACCGACCTGGATGAGAATTATCCTGCCAATACGCCATTTGCCATCTTTACAACGGTAGATGCTGACCTTGGGGATACCTTTACCTACACATTGGTCAGCGGCACCGGCAGTACTGACAACGCCAGTTTCAGCATCGACCAGGACTTGCTGGTTCCATTGGTTTCTTTTGATTTCGAAACAAAGTCCTCTTATTCCATCCGCGTTCGCTCGACTGATAAAGATGGCCTTTTCATCGAAAAAGCATTTACCATTACCATCAACAACAAAAATGATCCGCCCACAGACATTATCCTCTCTGCAAACACGATCGCTGAAAACCGACCGTCTGGCACGCAAATTGGCCTGCTCACCACCGCAGACCAGGACGCCTCCGACACACATACTTATACTCTGGTGAGCGGGACTGGCAGCACTGATAACGCATTGGTCAGAATCAGTGGCAACAAACTGCTGTCCAATGCCAGCTACAATTACGAAAGTAAGAATTCCCTTTCCATCCGTTTGCGCACGACTGATAAAGCAGGCGCTCACTTTGAAAAAGTATTTACCATTTACATCCTCAATGTAAATGAGTTTGCGCCTACCAATATCACTCTTTCAAATTCATCCGTAAATGAAAACGCCCCAAATGGTGAACTGGTTGGAACTCTCACTGCCAGCGACCTGGACGGTCAGGATACCCACACTTTTACCCTGGTTAACGGCACGGGCAGCACCGATAACGCTTCCTTCCGGGTGGATGGCAATAGTTTGCTATCCAACCAGGTGTTTAACTTCGAAATCAAAAATCAGTATTCCATCCGCTTGCGGGTAACTGACAGCGGCGGGCTTACTTTTGAAAAAGCGTTTATCATAACCATTAACAACCGCAACGATCCACCTTCCGCTTTAAACCTGTCAGGAAATACAATTTATGAAAATCAACCCATTGGCACCCAAATCGGTATTTTTAGCGCGGTAGACGAAGACAGCGGAGAAACCTTTACGTATTCCCTCGTCGCCGGGGAGGGCAGCCAGGGCAACAGTGCGTTCAGCATACAATCCAATATTTTGAAAAACGCGCAAGTTTTAGATGCCGAAGCGCAATCAACCTACTCCATTCGGGTTCGCGTAACGGATAGCGGCGGCGCCACCCTGGACCGGCAATTCACCATTCTAGTATTAGGGGTCAATGAATTCTCTCCCACGGATATTGTTTTGACTCCCCCTTCAGTAAGTGAAAAACGGCCGCCTGGCACCACAGTTGGTCAATTCAGCGCGGTCGACCAGGATGTGCAGGATTCTCATACCTTTAGTCTTGTGGCAGGCAGCGGCAGCCAGGATAACGCGTCCTTCAGTATTGTTGGCAGCCAGCTGGTAACCGCGGCTTTCTTTGACTTCGCCGCAAAAACCAGTTATAGCGTACGCGTACGCGTACTGGACAGCAGCGGCTTGGCCTTTGAGAAAGCCATCACCATTACGATCATTGATCGACCGGAATTTTATTTTCCCCTTCCTTAATGGATTCCTTCAGAAAATGAGTTTTATGGCTGGCCTGAGTAAAATGCCAGCCATTTTTGTTTTCTTTTTCCCTTACTTTGTTAATTCCTAAGTGTTATCATTCATCCAATCCTCCTTTAAGAAAAGAGATCATATCCGGATGTTTCGTCGAATCCGCGCTTTGCAAAATGAATATCCCAAACAGTATTGGCTCTTATTCTGGGGTATGCTGGTCAGCACTGCTGGCATCAGCCTGATCTGGCCTTTCCTTACCATTTACCTGCGGGAAAAACTGGATCTACCCCTTACCACGATTGCCTTTCTAATCACCATATCCTCTGTGGCAACGCTATTCTCTTCACTGGTAATTGGACCGGTGATGGACCGCTTTGGCCGCAAAGGAGTAATGATTACCAGCTTGTTTTTAAGCGCGGTGATCTTCAGTCTGATGAGCTTTGCCCAAACCTTGCCCCAGTTTGTCATCCTGATGGCTTTGCGAGGCGCGTTCGCTCCGCTTTATTCAGTTGCCGCCGACGCCATGGTAGCTGATCTGATCGCGGATAAAAAACGTTCTGAGGCATATTCATTGTTACGGATTATCAACAATGTGGGTATCGCCCTTGGTCCTGCTATTGGCGGGTTTATCACCACCGGGTCTTACACGGCGGCATTTATCCTTGGTTCTTCCTCACTGGCAATTTTTGGGCTGCTGGTGATCTTCACCATCCGGGAAACTGCCCCCGCCCTGGTCAATACCAGTCACATCGAAGATTCTGAAACATCAGGCTACCGCGTTCTATTCAAAGACAACTTGTTTATATCATTCTGCGGCAGTATTACCCTGGCGCGCATCATGCCAGCTTTAGTGTTTGTTTTACTTTCCGTGTATGTCAAAGAGAACTTTGCCATACCTGAAAGCCAGTTTGGTTTTCTGATGACCACCAACGCCATTATCGTGGTGCTGTTCCAGTTTTCTGTCACCCGGCTTGTCAGTAAATTACCGCCATTAAGAGTCCTTGCTTTTGGCTCGTTGATATACGCGGTTGGTATTGGCAGCATTGCTTTAGGAGAGAACTTTTGGGCGTTTATGGCCAGCATGGTGGTGTTAACCTTTGGAGAACTGTTGATTGCCCCTACCGGCACCACATTGGCGTCACAACTTGCGCCTGCCGCTCAGCGCGGCCGGTACATGAGTGTTTATTCATTAACTGTCGGTATCGCGCGCGGAATTGGCCCGGTGTTTGGAGGGATGTTAAATGACAATTTATCCCCTGCGGCTATATGGTACGGGGGATCAGCTGCCGGCATATTGGCGTTTATCTGGTTTTTGGGATTATTCTTCCAGCGGCGCAACAGAGACGCAGCCGAAAATATCCTTACTCAAACATCTTCCGGCGACGCCAGTTGATGATTGGCGCGACCAGTTTCCTGAGGATATATTTCGCGTATATCACTGAGAACCAGCTGCCGCCCTCACGCCGGTGAACGCGCAGCATCTCTGGCCAACAGCGGTCATCCGCGGCAACCGTCTTGGCGTCACCATGCAAACGAAAATTCGCCCAATGGCGAGGGTGATAGACAACAGGAGCCTGCCTTGCCAGGCGCACCCAAAGATCGTAATCCATGGCGAAGTAAAATGATGGATCAAGTGGTCCTACTTTTTTCCACAGATCGTTGCGAAAAAACGCCGCTTGCTGGCCGACATGCACATAGCCTTGTCGCAGCTTGCGGTAGCTTGTTTGCGCGGAGGGAAAGTCTCCAATGACCTTGTCTTGCGCGTCGATGAATTTGACATGTCCGTAAACCAACCCAGTCTCTGGGTGGTTCATAAAATAATCCACCGCTTCACGAACCGCGCCTGGCTGAAGAGTATCGTCTGAATTTAACCAGGCGATTATCTCTCCATGAGCGCGGGAAAATCCTTTGTTAATCGCGTCCGTCTGCCCCTGGTCTTTTTCAGAAACCCACCAGGCAAGGCGGTTTTCATACTTCTTGATGATCTCCACACTGCCGTCAGCTGAACCACCATCCACCACAATATATTCAATTTCCGGGTAATCCTGCTCCAGTACAGACAGGATGGTCTTTTCCAGAA
>Ga0351926_1029_pt1 | contig 19986 bp, 19 predicted proteins | sample BONcelT113001D10_FD_206837 | JGI IMG/M metagenome (GOLD analysis project Ga0351926, IMG submission 206837) | Enriched cells from coal bed in the Powder River Basin, Montana, United States - BONCAT cells T11 rep2 HSBNCT.T11.300.1.D10 ...
GGTTAATTGAGGTTGCCGGATTAACCCCAAAGCTGGCAGAGTTTGCTAGAATTCCGCTTATTATTTATTCTTTTTTCCCAATCACAACGGTGTGGATAAATTTTCAGAGATCCGTTCTTGTCAACACCAGGCATACCGAACCAATTACTATGGCAACTATTTTGGAAGTTTTAGGGATAATATTAGTGCTAATAATATTTATTAATTATTTGTCAATTGTTGGGGCGGTAGCGGCAGTTTCGGCTTATACTTTTGGAAGACTGGCGGCTAATTTATATTTGATAAAACCATTTCGTAAATGCGTTGGAAAAATTCCGCATTAAAAATTCTTTACCGTTAATCTATATCCACTGCCATGAATATTCTCGATTTCGCAATTCTTATCTTCTTTTAAATATCCACGAAGTTTTGTGATATAAACATCCATACTTCTTGCCGCAAAATAATTATCATCTTTCCAAATTCGGTTTAAAGCTTCAGTCCTTGAAACAATCTTACCAAAGTTTTTACAAAGGATAAAAAGCAAATCGGCTTCCTTTGGCGTAAGTTTTTGTTCCAGTGTATTCACTCGCAGAATTCTTGAATTATAATTGAAACAAAAATTACTAATCGAAAACTCTTCAGTCTCATAATTTAATATACCCGTTGAAGACCTTTTTAATATTGCATTAATTCTCATAGTTAATTCCTCAACGCTGAATGGCTTTGTTAGATAGTCATCGGCGCCCAACTCAAATCCCTCAACTTTATCTGTTAGCAGTGATTTTGCGGTAAGAATTAAGCATGCAGTTTGCTGGTCCCCTTTTCTTATCTTTTTAAGAAGAGCAAAGCCATCCATAACCGGCATCATTACATCAATAATACAAATATCGGGTTTATGTATGTTGTAAAACTCGTAACCCTCTTCCCCATTTACAGCATGAACAACATGATAATTTTTTAGATTCAGAAACTCTACTAAAATCTGACTAAGATTTTTATCATCCTCTACTAACAATATTTTTATTTTTCTTGCCATTATGATGCGGGCAGTTCAATTATGAATGTGGTACCTTTCCCCAATTCACTTTTAACCTGTATAACTCCATTGTGAGCATTTACAATTTTCTTAACATAACTTAATCCTATTCCGTTGCCCCTAACGTTTTGAATATTGCCCGACTGAACACGGTAAAATGAATCGAATATTTTGTTGACATGCTCCTTCGAAATACCTATTCCATTATCGATTACATGAACGAATAATTTCTCTTTCTCGTTCTTTGTTGATATGGTAATGTCTGGAGTCTTCTGATTATATTTTATAGAATTATCAAATAAATTCGAGAACATATTCTGAAGATGAAACGAATCTCCCATAATTGTACTCTTCTCTGCATCTAACTTCATGTTGAATATTACTTTTGTTTCTTTTTCTAAACCAGAAATGGTGTTAGCTGACTGGCCAATTACATGATGAATATCTACCAGTTCATTTTTTAGATTAAAGAATTCTTTTTCTGAGAGAGCAGCGTTAAGAATTGAATCGACCATTGATTGCAAGCGCACGTTCTCTTCTTTGATTATTGAAGCATATTTACCGAGCGATTCAGAATTATTGACTAATGCCGGTTCAGTCAAAGCTTCACACGCAAGAGAGATTGTTGAAAGGGGCGTTTTAAATTCATGTGTAATGTTGTTAATAATATCATTTTTTATTTCTGTTATTCGTTTTTGCCGAAGAAGCATCTGGACTGTTTTATAAAACACCGCCGAAATAACAAATATTAATAATAGCGCTACAATCAGCATAACAGAAATTTTACTTATTATGAATGAGTTCACATTTGGGAAATAGACAAGCAGCTGGCTTGGCGTGCCCAAAATCTCTTCTGGAAATAAAAATGTACTATGCCTCGAGTTGATAAGATTTAAAGAATCACTACTACTCGGCAAGACAGAAAACCGTTTATTACCAATCGGTTTAATGCCGAAGCTGTATCCTAAATCAATCCCTCTATTCTCAAATTCATTTTTTAAAATATTGTTTAATTCTTTTGCATTAATTCTTTCGTGAATAGGTTTCAATTTATTTTCGTTAATTAGCTCTGTAACAACATCATGAACAAGGATTCTTCTTCGATTTCCAGATGTATCCTGCTTTATGTTTCCTTTTCCCGAACTAAATTTAACTTTATAGGTTGGCTTAGGCGCTACTATTCTTATATGAAATGAATCGGTAATGGCTTTTTCTCTAGTGATAACAGTATCAACATTTTTCTCAACAATGTTAATATATTTTACTTTTCGGGAGGTGTCTCTAGAATTCCATGTAAAAGTTGTAGAATCATTATTCTTTACAAAATAGACCAAATCCTTATCCTTACTGCTATTTTTAGTGATTGCCTTAAACACTTCTTTCTTTTCAAGTTTTTGTACAGTATCATAAAGTGCATCGCTCACGGTTCTGTTAAAACGCTCCTCCTCAATTTTAATGAGATTCACAATCCAATAAATTTGAATTGCGATTAAGCCGGTAACGGCGGCAACCATCAATAGGACTATATATTTTAATTTCTTCTTTTTCATGTTCTCAAAAATATGCTAATGGACTGAAGAATACACACTTTTAACACTTTTTAACATTTTTTAAGGACTCTTTAATACTATATGAATGTATAAGCTTCTAATTTTACTCAAAACAAAAAGGAGAATAGTATGCAGCTCATTTCAAACAAAAAACTGGTTGCTTCATTATCAATAATGTTATTGCTTTTGATTAGTGGGGCAATACTTGCACAGGATAAACCAGAAGCAAAATCGAAACTTGACGGTAAAATTGAAAAAATTACCGTAAAGGTAGATGGAAGAGATGTGGTTTATGAGGGAAAGGAAGCAGAAGATATGGGTAGACTTCTTAAAGCCAAAACTGACAAGAAAATGGTGTTTGTAACATCAGATGGAGTGGAGCATTTTCCGGGAGAAGCTCGCAAATTCAAATTAATTACCGAAGATGGAGATGCTAAAGAGATCAAAAAAACAGTTAAAGTTGAGCAGGTAGATGGAAAGAAAAAAATTATTATTACAACAGATAAAGATGGTAAAGTGGAAACAAAAGAATTAGAGGGGGATGAAGCTGAAGCATTTTGGACTGACAATGAAAGCGGTAAAAAATTCAATATTAGAATCGATAAAGAGGGGGGAGATGAAAATGTTATGATTTTTAGATCGGCTCCCGGTCATAGGGGTTGCTGCTGCTGTTCACATGGAAATATGCATACCCAAATGCACAACAGACAGATAGAAAAAATTATAATCGAAAAAGAAAAAGCCGATAAAAAAGATGATGACAAAAAAGCTGAAAAAACAAAATAGTTAGATTGACTAAGCCCGCTTTCCCAAAGCGGGCATTTTTACCCAATATCTTTTTTCTTTCCATTTAAATTACCGTTCACTAAATTCACACCAACATACAAACAAAAAAGCGTGGTCAACATGAAATTAAAATTCCCACATTCCTCACAAAACTGGATTTCACTAATTGGCGCTACCATTGCACTAATTAGTTTTTTTATGATCGTTTTTTTGTTTGTAGTAGATACTTTCTTTGAAAAGGGAAATACCTATTTGGGGCTTGTTATCTTTATGGTTCTTCCTGCGGTACTGTTTTTCGGACTGATATTAATTCCGATTGGTATGTATAGAAAAACGAGAAGAGAAAAACGAGGGATAATTTCAAGTAAACCGGGCTGGCCCGTAGTTGATTTAAATAATTTAAGAACTAGAAATGGATTTATGATTTTTTCTGTGGGGACATCGATATTTCTTCTTGCTACTGCGGTAGGAAGTTATGAAGCGTTTCATTATACCGAATCGGTTGAATTTTGTGGTGAATTATGCCATGAAGTCATGAAACCGGAATTTGTTGCTTATCAAAACTCATCTCATTCTCGGGTGGCGTGTGTAAGCTGCCACGTTGGCGATGGTGTAGGCTGGTATGTAAAATCAAAAATGTCTGGACTATATCAAGTTTATGCGGTTGCAATGAATAATTATCCCCGCCCGATTCCCACACCAATTGCTAATTTGCGTCCCGCGAGAGAAACCTGCGAGGAATGCCACTGGCCCGAAAAATTTTATTTTAGAAAACTTCGAATTCAGAAGCATTATTTAAGTGACGAGAACAATTCCGAGTGGGATATAAATTTAACAATGAAAATAGGATCGGAATTAAGCGCGTTAGGTCTGCAGGAGGGTATTCATTGGCATATAAATCCCGATATTAAAATTGAATATAAAGCTGCCGATTATCAGAGAAAGACAATTCCCTGGGTAAAATACACGAATCTTAAAACCGGTAAAGAAACAATATACTTAGATGAGAATATTAAAATGTCGGCCAAGGAATTGGAAGACCTTGAAACTAGAACAATGGATTGTATGGATTGTCACACACGTCCATCTCATAATTATCAACCCCCGGCATTTTTCATAAACAATGCAATAACAGCGGGTAAAATCCCTAAAGAACTTAAACAAATAAAATTTGCCGCCATGGAAATTATGAGAGTTGATTTTCCGACCAGTGATTCTGCTATGAAAGGCATTTCTCAAATGATTAATGATTTTTATAAAGACAACTATCCCGATATCTATGCAAATAAAAAGGAACTTATTAAGAAGGCCGTTTCCGGGATTCAAGCTGAGTATTCAAAAAATATTTTCCCGGAAATGAAAGTGAAATGGAGTCATTATCAAAATAACATTGGGCATCTTGAGTTTAATGGATGTTTCAGATGCCATAATGATAACCACAGCTCAAAATCGGGAATTAAAATTTCAAAAGATTGTAATTTATGCCACACTATTAATGCACAAGGATACTCGGATAAGTTGGAAATTTCAAACGTAAATTCATCGCTCGAGTTCAAACATCCTGGCAATACTGTAACTGATGAGTGGAAATCTATGCTTTGCGTTGAATGCCATACGGGGTTAAATCCTTAGAAAAATTTTCTACTTATTTGCATATTTGCTTAATCTAAAAGAGTTATTCATAAACTGAATAACTCTTTTTTCTTTTCTATATTTCAGCAGCAATTATTCAATATTAATAATGATCGAAATAAATAATCTTCATAAATCATTTGGCGCAAATAAAGTATTGCGCGGCGTTGATCTTTCAATTAAAGAGGGTGAATCGCTGGCAATTATTGGAAGAAGCGGATGTGGCAAAAGTGTGCTTCTAAAACATATAGTTGGATTGCTGAAGCCCGACGAAGGGTTTGTGAAAGTAGAAGGGGAAATTGTTCACCAAATGAATGCATCTCAAATGTACAGAATGAGACAAAAATTTGGTTTTCTTTTTCAGGGAGCCGCTTTATTTGATTCTATGACCGTTGAGGAGAATGTTGCTTTGGCGTTAGTTGAAAATCAATCCCAAATCTCCCAAAAGCAGATTGACGAGATTGTTGAAGAAAAATTATCATTGGTTGGACTCCCCGGTACTCAGAAACTAAAACCTTCCGAATTATCGGGTGGCATGAAAAAAAGAGTTGGACTTGCAAGAGCGTTAGTTACTAATCCAAAATATATAATGTACGATGAACCAACTACCGGGCTTGATCCAGTTATGTCCGATGCAATTGATGATCTCATTAAATCGTTAAATGAAAAACTTACCGTTACATCAATAATTGTTACGCACGATATGTTCAGCGTAAAAAATACTGCCGATAAAATTGCAATGATGAATGATGGACAGATATATTTTACCGGAACTCCCGATGAATTGTTAAACAGTCGAGATCCCGTTATTCAAAAATTTATTCAAAGAACTGGAATATAGATGAGCAAAAACAAAATCAAATTTATTTGCTCTAGCTGCGGATTCGACTCACCAAAATGGTTAGGGAAATGCCCGTCATGCGAGGAGTGGAATTCATTTACAGAAGAATTAGTTGAAGAAAAAAAAGGAAGTAGCAAAAAAATTAACTCACAAGTAAAAGTTCAAAAACTAAATGAACTTACTTTTCAATCGGAAGAAAGAATCGCAACAAATTTAGATGAATTCGACCGTGTTCTCGGCGGGGGATTAATGCCCGGCTCAGTAGTGTTAATTGGGGGCGATCCCGGTATTGGAAAATCAACTTTAGTTATGCAGGCCGCTTCTAAGATTAATGGGGATGTTCTTTATGTTACCGGCGAGGAATCGGCTAATCAAATAAATATAAGGGCAAAACGACTTAAAATAAATACCGATAGTCTATCAATTCTTACCGAAACTGATCTCGATTATATTTTAAATGCTATAAAAACCGAAGCACCAAAAGTCGTAATCATTGATTCAATACAAACAACATATAAACCCGAATTTGATAATGCCCCGGGTACAGTAACTCAGATTAGAGAATGTACATACGAATTAATGCAAGCGGCAAAAAAAAGCAGCTATGCTGTTATTGTAATTGGTCACGTTACTAAAGAGGGAACAATTGCGGGACCCAAAATTCTCGAGCATATAGTTGATACTGTTTTGCAGTTTGAAGGGGAAAGAAGTCATTCCTACAGAATCTTGCGTGCTCAGAAAAATCGTTTTGGAAGCACAAATGAAATTGGCATCTTTGAAATGCACGACGATGGATTAAGAGAAGTTACAAATCCAAGTGAAATATTTTTAAGCGAAAGGGATCATCAAATTACCGGTTCGGTTGTAACAGCTAGTATTGAAGGAACTCGCCCTGTTTTGCTCGAAGTGCAGGCGCTGGTAACGCCTTCCCCTTATGGAATGCCTCAAAGAGTAGCAACCGGATTTGATTACCGCCGTCTTTCAATTTTACTTGCCGTGCTGGAAAAGAGAGCGGGATTAAAATTATCTTCGCAAAATGTTTTTTTGAATATTGCCGGTGGAATTCGAATTGATGAGCCTGCTGTAGATCTGGCGATCTGCTGTGCAATTGCATCAAGTTTTACCGATAAATTTGCAAAAAATGATACGGTAGTTATTGGAGAAGTTGGACTGGGCGGAGAAGTTAGAAGCGTGAGCAACATTGAAAAAAGAATTCAAGAAGCTATTAAGTTAGGTTTTAAATCCATTGTTGTTCCGGTAAATAATATAAAATCTATAAAACCGACTAATCATATTAAGGTTATTTCCGCATCAGATATAAAAACAATAATTCAACAAATACTTTCATAGAAATCAAAACAAATAATGAATCTCATTTACAACCGGGAAGATGATCTTTCAGCTGAAGAATTTATTCATGTCTTAAATGAATCGGGCTTGGGGGAACGCAGACCGGTAAATGATTATGAAAAAATAACGAAGATGATTGCCAACGCTAATTTAATTATTACAGCCCGGGAAAATAATAAATTAATTGGGGTTGCCAGATCATTAACGGATTTTACATACTGCACATATCTTTCGGATCTGGCGGTTGCCCTCGATTTTCAAAAGAGAGGAATAGGAAAGGAACTTATAAATAGAACCTACGAAGCCTCAAAGCCGGCTAAACTAATATTGCTTTCAGCTCCCGCGGCTGTTGATTTCTATCCTAAAATTGGATTGGAAAAACATAACAACTGTTACATACTCTCCGATATCACAAAACTTAAATAATAATATGTTTTTGAATAGAGAAGATGCAATTGAATTAATGAATAAATATGGCGTATTACAAAAGCCATTCTTATTTATAATCGATTTTGAACAAAAGAACATTTTTTTGTCGGAATTGCAGAATATTTCACCAAATGTTTTGTTTGATATAAATGGTCAAAAAAATTATACAGCTAAGGATTTACACCATTCAAAAATTGAATTAAAGAAGTATCCCGTATCATTCGATAAGTATAAAACAGCTTTTGAAAAAGTAAGTAAAGAAATTTATGATGGTAATACTTATCTGCTTAATTTAACATTTCCAACTTCAATAGAAATTAACCTGACTCTTGAAGAAACATTTTTTATTAGCAGAGCAAAATATAAACTGCTTTTTAATGATGGCTTTGTGGTGTTTTCACCGGAATGCTTTATTAAAATTATTGATGGGTATATTTATTCTTATCCGATGAAGGGTACGATTGATGGAGCAATAGCGAATGCAGAAGCAATTATACTTGCAGACCGTAAAGAGGAAGCCGAACATTTTACTATTGTTGATTTGATTAGAAATGATTTGAGTATTGTTGCGAAAAATGTGCATGTTGAAAAATTCAGGTATGTGGAGAAAATTAATACTCACGAAAAGACTTTACTGCAGGTGTCATCACTAATAAAGGGATCACTTGAAAATAATTATCAGCAGAGTATTGGAAATCTTATTTTTGAATTATTGCCAGCCGGTTCAATAACCGGTGCGCCAAAAAAGAAGACGGTTGAAATTATCAAGTCTGTTGAGCAAACACCACGCGGATTTTATACGGGAATATTTGGAATATTCGACGGGCATAATCTTGATAGTTCTGTTATGATTCGTTTTATTGAAAAGAGAAATGATGAATATATTTTTAAAAGCGGCGGCGGAATAACTTATATGAGCAATGTACAGTCGGAATACCAAGAACTAATTGATAAAGTTTATGTGCCTATTAGTTGAATCAATTAAAATTAAGGATGGAATTGTTTATGATATTGAATATCATAACAGAAGAATGAATGAAACGCGTTTTGCTTTATTCGGAGCTGAAGATAGTATTAATTTAGCTGAACAAATAATTATCCCGGAAACATTCTCGAAGGGATTGGTTAAATGCCGTGTACTATATAATCTTGGCGTTAGAAGTGTCGAATTTCAAAATTATAGCTTTAGAAAAGTTGAAGAGATTAGTTTAATTACAGATGATGAAATTGATTATACTTTTAAGTACGCAGATAGAAAAAAGCTGGAGTATTATGCTAATCAAGTTGCCCCCGCAATACCTTTATTTGTGAAGAATAATAGAATTACAGATACCTCGTGGGCAAATATTGTGCTTTATGATGGAACTATATACAGCACTCCAGCATTTCCATTGTTGAAAGGAACAAAACGGGAAAAGTTAATTCAGCAAAAAAGAATAATTGAAGAAGATATTAAGATTGATCAGCTTGTAAATTATAACTCGCTTTTTATTATTAATGCGATGATAGATTTAGAAGACAATATTGGTGTGCCCATTTCAAAAATAAAGAGAGTTATTAATGAAATTTAATCTTCTGAAAGATGGTAAAGTATCACTGCTGTTGAGGATCATTTTATCTGTTGTCTTTATAGTCTCAGCATATTCTAAATTAATTGTTCCTGGATTAATCGAAATAATATTAATTGATCATGGTATTGCAGCAAGCAGAGAAATAGCAGGTTATTACACGAGATTTCTAATTGGTCTTGAACTGTGCATCGGTATTCTTTTTTTGTTACCATATTACATAAAGAGGATTACAATCCCGCTAACTGTAACCGTTACAGTACTTTTTTCTATATATCTTATATACACCGGATTTATCTTAGGTGAAACTCAGAATTGCGGGTGCTTCGGGGAGATGTTCAAAATGTCTCCCACAGAATCATTAATCAAGAACATAATAATATTAATCATAGTATTTGTTCTTTATTCCATAGTTCAAGAAAAAAAGAAAGGATTATTTATAAATATAATAGTATTGATATTTTCGCTCGGAATTGTATTTGTTGCATCTCCGCTAAAGGAGAAAAGCGGGTCAATATTTTCCAGGTTCACAAACTTTAATAATGGAGAGAGAGCGGATTTATTAAACGGTAAAAAACTTATTGCTGTTTTCGATCCCGATTGTGAACACTGCCAAGAATCTGTTGAGGAAATAAAAAAACTTAAAGATGAAAAAATTGTATTGCCCGATCTATATATTCTATTCCTAAATGAAAGCGGTTCAACACCGGAAATGTTTTTTGAAAAGACAGAAATTTATGCACCATATCATGGAATTACTATTAATGAATTTTTTGATCTGATTGGGAACAGCCCGCCCCGGTATTATCTGCTGGAAGAAGGAAAAATTATTGAGACTTTTGATGATAGTTTTTATGTAAGGCTAAAGAGGATTGGAGTGGATTAGAATAAAAAACGGGTATTTCTAAAAACTACTTTGAAATACCCGTCAAGCTTAAGCAACTACTTTTATAGTTGTATTTTCTTTTCAACACTATCAGAAATATCGGCCGCAATTAAAATTCTACCGCACGATTCGCAAGAATAAACCCGTTTGTTCTGCTTAATTTCTAACTGACGCTGCGGGGGAATGTGATTGTGACATCCACTGCAAGCTTCACGAATAATTGTTACAACAGCTCTGCCGTTAAGCGCTTTACGAATTCTGGAGTAAGTGTTGTAATCCGGTTTTTTTACTTTTGAAGCAATTTTTTCTCTCTTATCAAGCAAGCGCGCTTCTTCTCTTTCGTTTGCCTTAATAATTTGCTTTAACTCGGTTTCCTTTTCTTTTAGGTCTGCCGAAAGAACTTCGAGCTGCGGCTGAACTTCGCCAATTTCATTTTTCAATTTTTGAATCAGATCTTCGAGGGCGTTGCTTTCCGCTTCAAGTTTTTGAATCTGCTCCTCTGCATGATCAATTTCCTTTGTGAGGGCATCATATTCTTTATTGTTTCTAACTTGATAAAGCTGAGCCTTGAATTTCTTGAGATTGGTTTTCAACCGGTCAACATCTTCATCATTTTGTTTACGCTTATCAAGCGATTTTTTCTTTTCCTCTTCTTTGGCTTTAACCTGTTCTTCAATAGATTGCATTTGAAATTTAAGATCATTTACTGCCGCGGGAAGATCGCCCCGCAACTCCTCCAATTCATCAAGATGGTTATCGATCAATTGGAGTTCGTAAAGTGTCGAAAGTCTGTCAATCAATTTATTGCTCCTTATTGTTTATAAAACTTTACGGGATTTGTTGAACCCTTGAACTCAAAAACAGATGTACCTTTATTGTCTTTGAGATAATTTTCAATTTTTTCTTTTAATACTTTTACGCCAAAAATTTCTGTTTCGAAATGCCCGGCATCTATCAATAAAATTTTATTTTCAGCTTCCTGAAACTGGTGATATTTTAAGTCAGCGGTAATAAAAGCATCGGCTCCAACTGCAATTGACTTGTTCAGCAGATCGCCGCCAGATCCTCCGCACACAGCAACAGTTTTTATCTTTTCTTTTCCTTTTGCATAACGGAAAGAACTGCATTTAAGAGATGACTTTACATATGCAAGAAATTTTTTTTCGTTCATTTCATTCTTTAAATGACCGATAGCTCCAATTCCGTAGTTAATATTTTTATTTTGCATAGGGAATACATCGTATGCTGGTTCTTCGTAAGGATGATTCTTTTTGATAGAATTGATGACTCTGCTCAAATTCCATGAATCGACAACACATTCAATTTTTATCTCACTCACCATTTCAAAATTATTCTTTTTCCCAATAGTTGGATTTGTATTTGCAGAACCTCTAAATGTACCGGTACCGCTAGTTCTGAAACTGCACTCAGAATATTCACCGATTATTCCGGCACCCGATTCAAACATTGCTTTTGAAATTTTGTCTGCCGCATCGATCGGCGCAAATACCGAAATTTTGAACTGGGAGGATTGAATTGATTCCAGAAACTCGATATTCTGTAAATTCATTTTTTTAGCAAGCGCGAAGGATACTCCATTTTTTACAAAATCCAGATTAGTATGCATTGAAAAAATGGTAATGTTTTTGTCTAGTGCGAATTTTATTATTTGAGATTTTGAATCGGAATCGGTATCTAATTTTTTTATGGGGGTAAAAATGATTGGGTGATGAGAAATAACTAAGTTACAATTTTTTTGAGCGGCTTCTTTAAGGACTTCAAGGCTGATATCAAGGGATAGCATTACGTTTTTGATTTTTTGCTTTCGAGAGCCAACCTGAAGTCCAACGTTGTCTCTATCCCAAGCAATTCCGGGCGGTGCCCAATCTTCTAGATATTTTGTCAATTTATCAACGGTCATAAATAAAAAAAAATGCACCCGTTTAGGAGTGCATTTAATAAATTTTGAATTCTATATATCCGAACTATAGTATATTTTTGGTTTGATAAGATAATCTCTCATAATTACAGACAAAATATATCATATTTGTGTTTCATGTTCAAGAAGGTTGGCTTTAAATTTGTTAAGAATTTCTCCAACATAGGGTAAATTTTTAGTACTTTAAGTAAAAAGCCTAAAAACATGATAAAAAAATATGAGCAGAGCAAGCAATAATCTTAAAGTTTAACGGGTTCTACCCAAACATTATCTTCTTTTATCAATTCTATTAGCTCGTCCAGCGCGTTTTCTGAATTAACGCTTCTTTTAATTACCTCTTTTCCCCGGTACAATGTAATTTTACCTACTCCCGAACCAACATATCCATAATCGGCATCAGCCATTTCACCGGGACCATTTACGATGCATCCCATTATTGCAATTTTTACTCCTTTAAGATGCTCTGTACGGTTCCTGATTTTATTGGTTACTTCTACAAGATCAAAAAGAGTTCTCCCGCATGATGGGCAAGCAATATATTCAGTTTTAGAAATTCTTGTTCGTGCCGCTTGAAGAATTCCAAAGAGTGTTCTATTGATAAACTCAATCCTGCCATTCTCGCCCGATCTAATCCACACCGCATCTCCAAATCCGTCAATTAGCAATCCGCCAAAATCGGTTGATGAATAAAGGCGAAGATGATCATCATCAATTTCATGGTAGCTGTTTCTAATAACAACAGGGTTTTCTATACCACTATTCACAAACTCAAAAAACATTCTACGCATCTCGGGCATTGCGTGGATATTTTTACTAGCTAAAACAAAGATCACATTTTTTTGATTAGTGAGTTTTGTAAAATCATCTCTGAAAATATCATAAATAGATATTTCAACAAAATTTGCAGCAAATGACTTTTCTGACGCAGCAACAAACTCATCATACTTGAAATAGGGAATTCCAATTGTACGGTCACTTAACGAAAGCCATTTTTTATAGTTGAATATCAGTTTTAAATTATTAGGACTATCGAAAAGCAGTTCGTTATCTCCAAGGAAAAGAAAATCGGAAGCGGTATCATTCATGTTCCATTTATCTGTCGGCGCATCATAATAATAACCGATTGACTTAAATGAATCATAATTTATTTCATTCATCAAGCTGAAATCGGCAATTACTTTTGGTACTGTTGAACCGCCGATTCCAATGACTTCAAATGATTTTCTTCTATTATATTCGAAAGGATTTATTGGCGATTCATCAATCCCAACAATAGGTTCGTGATTAACTCTACTATCATATCTTTTTGCGAGAGATATTGCAACCGGCACTTCATATTCTGGTTCCTCGGTTAATGATACTCTAATCGTATCACCAATTCCATCTTCGAGAAGTGTTCCTATTCCAAGTGCCGATTTTACTCTTCCATCTTCTCCGTCGCCAGCTTCGGTTACACCAAGATGAAGCGGATAATTCATTCCTTCAGCATTCATTTTATTAATAAGAAGCCGGTATGCCTGCACCATTACCTGTGTGTTGCTCGCTTTCATCGAAAGCACTATGTTATGATAATTTTCATTTTCGCAGATTCTCAAAAATTCCAGTGCTGATTCAACCATTCCAAGGGGAGTATCACCATATCGGCTCATAATTCTATCCGAAAGAGAACCATGATTTGTCCCGATGCGCATTGCAGTTCCATATTCCTTGCAGATTTTGACTAAAGGAACGAACCGTTCTCGTATTCTTTCCAACTCAAGCTGATATTCTTTATCGGTGTATTCAATCGTCTCAAATTTTTTCTTATCAACATAATTCCCCGGATTAACCCGCACCTTCTCAACTATCCGTGCTGCAAGCTCCGCGGCATTAGGTGTGAAGTGAATATCAGCAATTAATGGTGTTTGATAACCGCGTACCCGCAATTCCTTTTTAATATTTTCCAGATTGCGTGCCTCATTTATACTGGGAGCTGTAATTCTAACATACTCGCATCCGGCATTAATCATTCTAATCGACTGCTCAACAGTCGCGGCAGTATTCATTGTGTCGGTTGTGGTCATCGATTGAATACGGATTGGATTATTCCCTCCGAGAGGAATATCCCCAATTTTTACTTCGCGGGTTTTGAGTCTTGTGTATTTTGTGAGCGATTCACAATACTTTTTAATGTTTTCGATTTTTGCGTCCATAGTTGATAAAACAAGTTTCAATTAAAAAGAGTTCTAAAGTTTTTTTCTTAAATAGTGTATTGTCGTTTCGGCAAATTCTTTGGAGGCTGTGCTATCCCTTCCGGTAATTACATTTCTTGAAATAACTACCGGGCTATCCAAATATTCAATTCCGCATGATTCTAAAATAGATTTATCGGCTGGATAGCAAACCCCTTTTTCAAATTTGATTCCCGCTTTGGCAAATATTATAGGTGCGCTGCAAATTGCCGAGGTTAATTTCCCACATTCATAAAATTTATATGAAAGTCGCTGCAGAATTTGATTATCCCAATATAACTTTACTCCATTACCGCCAATGATTATCAATCCATTAAAATTATTATGATTGGCATTTAATAAAGCAATATCGTTTTTGATTTTGAGTCCATTCGAGCCAATGCATAAAGAATGAGCATCGGAAACAATAAATAAATTATATCCGGCTTTTTTTATATCGTTTGATATTACGAGGTACTCTGTTTCATTAAATCCGGTTGAAGAAAGAAACATTAATAGACTTTTGTGGCTAGACATAATACTCTGCTAAAATTGAGGTAAAAGATAGAAATATAAAAGGGATTGGGCAATTGTGAACTGGGACAGTTTTCGCTCTGCGTATTCTCCGCGTCCTCTGCGTTTAAAGCTTTAACGCAGAGATTAATAAATATCCCACATGATACTAAATCCCAATTTTATAATTCCATTTACCTTCTTTTCTGAAAGAACAGATTTGCCCATTGAATCAATATGGTTGGAATAACCAAAAACTCTATCGTGAGGAATGAAGTAAGTTATATCAAATGAAAGTTTTGAATCTTTCTGATAAAGAAGACCAACCGCTGTGTGGTTTATTTTTTTCGAGTATCCACCCCGATTGTTACTACCTCCTAACCATGTATTTGAATGATAATTATATCCCAGCAATATTTTCCATCCATCAATTACTCGATAATGAAAGAAACCACCTAGTTCGGGACCTCCATAATTTTCTTCTCCCATAAAGTAACCGGGACGAACTTCCAAACTTATTCGTTCGGAAATATTCCCCTTAATTGAGGCATAAAGACTATATGGAGAGAAATTAACTTCATTCTCGCTATTTACATTTGTCAACGTAAAAGCAGGTTCAAACCTAAAACCCGTTTGAATCGTTTGGGCTGAAACGTTCGAACCAGTAATTACTAATACTACGATTAATAAAAGTGGTTTAAGCATAACTTGCTCTATTTATTATTCAATAAAATTGCTATAAATTAAGTTCGACAGCAAGTTTGAAGAAGGTCCCCAACTTCTCCTCAGACTTGTAATATCCGGCATCAATAATTTCTTGATAACAATTCTGCTAATCCTTATCTGCAGTGTGGTAACACCCAACAAAAAAAGAAAAGCTTTTTGTAATATTGGCACCAACAGATACGCCGGGAAAAATATAAGTTAGACTTCTTGAAGCTCTATCGCTTCCGTGTCCTCTGCGTTTAAAGCTTTAACGCAGAGAGCGCAGAGTTTTTCGCAAAGTGCGCAGAGAAAATATCTAATAGATAATCTTTATATATTAAATTCAACACCAAACTTATACATTGAACCAAGTTTTTCTGTAATTTTTTTATCTCCCCAATCACGTATCCAATAAAAAGTTCTCCGCCATTCCTCATTATTGGAATAAAAATAACCCAATAGAAATGAAACCTTTGGATTTATCCTTATTCCAAAATTTCCACCCCAGAATGAATATGTACGACTCTGGGAAGACCGATTTCCGCTATCATTCCCAATTGTTTGCAAGGCGCTAAAACCTGTTGTTAAAAAAAAACGCTTCCCTAAATTGTATTTGAACTGTATTCCAAGATTCAATCCCACCAAATCAAAATCGCCAATCATTAGTGCTGGCTTAAATTCTAATTGATCACCCTTCCAAATATTAACACCAATTGTATAACCCAACAATAATCCAGCTGTTATATTTGATTCAATTCTGCTGCTTCTGTATTCATCAAAACGCGATTCCTGAGTGATTTCTACATGTGTGTTAAATATTACTGCTTCGGCAAAAATGTTATTCGTTTGCGCGAATGAATTTGTAGTAAATGAAAATAATAGAAGAATAAAAATTAATACCAGATAACTGTATTTATTTGCTCGTTCCATTGATTATTAAGTCTGAAAGGGAGATTCAAATTGAAACATGAAATTTATAATGGTTAAAAACATAAAACCCCCTTTAGATTTGTTGTGATATGATTAATAATTCCGCATTAAAATATAGAGCACAGTATTTATTAGCAATGAAAATTTTATTGATGTATGGTTTAGCAAAGCTGCCGGGAGAAACCCGACAGCCTTAGCTAAATTGTTAGAAAAAGTAATAAACAGCAAAGAGCAATCTCAAATTAGAAACGTTCTTTGTATTCTCAACTTTACCTTTGTTCAGGTTATTTGGTGTGCCATAGGCAGCAGAGGTATATTCAAGCTCAGTAGAAAATCTCGATTTGCCTGAATTCCACTGCACTCTTGGTGAAAGACGGAATACATTTTCAATATTAGTCCCTCTGCCAAAATAGGTGCCGGTTGTGTTATCCGTTGCACCAAGGTTTTTAGTGTATCCACCAAATAGAGCTAATTCAATTTCCTTTCCGGCGGAAACTTCACCCCACACGGAGAATACTGATAATGAAGTGTATTCCTCTTCTCCGGTAATATTGTCGAATGATTTAACTGCATATCCACCAAGCATTAAATGATCGGCTAAATTATTTCCATAAACTGCTTGAGCTTTTATCAATATAGGATCAAAGTTCAATTTGGAATAACCTGTAAATGAAATTGAGTTTATAGAATTATCGGTAACTATTTTTTTTGTTGTAGCTATTCGAGGTGTAAGTTTTTTAAAATCGATTCCCGCACCGAATAAATTGTTGTCCTGATTAATTTGAATTTGGGCATGAAGGTTTGGAATAACAGAATTTCTTAAATAATTGCTGGAAAAACCATCGGGGCCATTGCTCTGAAAATCACGCTGAGATAGAGCCGCTAAAATCAGCTTAATCTTATCAATCGAGTAAGTTAATTTAATTTGAGGATTTCGCGAGAAGGGCTGAAATGGGACACCGGTGTTGAATGAAACTACTCCAGGAAACATTTCAAGAATAAACATTGGATGCCAGGTTTGTCCAGCTAACAATGACAAATTTTCCCAATCAAATTTTACGAACGCGTGGCGAAGCCTGAATCCATTAATATCGCCATCGGTTGTTCCAAAAAATTCACCTTCTATTTGTCCACCAGTTTTTGCTCCGAATGCATCCGGACCGGTGATCTTTCCAGTTAACCGCGATTGAATTGAAAGCATATTAAAACTTGATTTGGCATTAATATCTTTTCCATTTATATCAAGGTTTTCATTTTGAGGATATAGTAAAAAATGTCCTTCCCTTATGGAAGCCGTCTGCCTAGAATCAAAAATAAAATCCGATTTAACAAATCCAGAAAAAGTAATTCCGAAATTTGGCTTCTCGGACTGAGCAAAAAGCAGAGTATTAATTAAAACCAGAAATATGATTTTTTTCATTATAGTTTTCCTGAAATCATAGAAAAATCATTCTGCACCGATGCCGAGATAAGTCCTAAGTTTTTCATCTTCAAACTTATCGGCCGCTTCTTTTTCAGTGGTGAATAATGATACAATAATTCCAATAGCAAATGATGCGGTCATTGAAATAATTGCCGGATTCTTCAAACCAAATATTGCTTCGGGATTATGGAAAATATCTACCCAGACAGTCGGACTTAATATTATAAGTAAAACTGCCAATGTTGAGCCGGTAATAATACTTGCAACAGCTCCTTTTGTAGTAAATTTTTTCCAAACAATTGAGAGAAGCAATGAAGGAAAGTTTGCGCTGGCGGCAATCGCGAATGCGAGTCCTACCATAAATGCAACATTCTGCCCTTTAAAAATTAATCCAAGTGATATTGCCAATGCACCAATAATTAATGTGGCTATTCTTGCAACCTTTACTTCTCCCACTTCATCGGTTTTCCCTTTTTTAATTACATTAACATAAAGGTCGTGAGATAATGTTGAGGCGCCCGAGAGTGTTAAGCCCGCAACTACTGCAAGAATAGTAGCGAATGCTACTGCGGCAATAAACCCGAGGAAAAACTGCCCGCCGACAAATTCAGCTAATAATAAAGCCGCCATATTTCCCCCTTTATCGAAACTACTAACCACATCCTGACCAACTAAAACCATTGCTCCGAATCCGATAAAAAAAGTAAGAATATAGAAATAACCAATAAATCCCGTTGCAACAAAAACGGATTTTCTTGCTTGTTTAGCATCTGGCACAGTAAAAAATCTCATTAGAATGTGGGGGAGTCCTGCAGTTCCAAGTATAAGGGCAATTCCAAGAGAGATTGCATCCCAAGGATTTGTTACAAATCCGCCCGGAGATAAAACTGCATCACCATACTTAATAGCTGCTTGTTCAAAAAGTGTAATTGGATTCATTCCAAACTGCGCCAGTGTCATAATTACTAAAAAAGTTGCGCCGCTGAGAAGCAGTACAGCTTTGATTATTTGCACCCATGTTGTTGCGAGCATTCCGCCGAATAGCACATATGCTATCATTACAACTCCAACTATAATTACAGCATACTCATAAGGAAATCCGAATAAAATATTTACCAAAGAACCGGCACCAACCATTTGCGCGATAAGGTAAAATACAATTGTCATTAAAGATCCAACAGATGAAGCAATTCTAACCGGCTTTTGTCTTAAACGATAAGCAACCACATCGGCAAAGGTGAATTTTCCTAAATTTCTGAGCGGCTCGGCAATCAAAAACATTACTAAAGGCCAGCCGACCAAAAACCCTATTGAATAAATTAATCCGTCGTACCCTTTTAAAGAGACCATACCGGCAATTCCCAAAAATGAAGCCGCGCTCATATAATCCCCCGATAACGCTAAACCGTTCTGAAAACCGGAAATACTTCTATCAGCGGCATAAAATTCAGATGTAGTTTTTGTTTTTTTGGCGGCCCAATAGGTAATCCCAAGCGTTATAGCCACAAAAGAAAAAAATATAATTACTGACGCAATATTAACTTGCCCAAGAGTTGATTGAATTGTATCCAACTTAATCCTCCATTAACTTTTTAATTTTATGTTCGAGGTGTTATTTTTCAAGAATTTCGTTTCGTAATTCTCTAACGGACTTATCATATTTCTGATTAGCCCAGCGGGTGTAGATTCCCGTGAGAATCCATGCAAAGAGAATAATGCTGATTCCTATGGGAAGTCCTAGTGTGATGTATGCGCCGATTTTAATGGCAAGAATTTCTTTATAGAAGGCGATAGTGAGAATGAAGCCAAAATACACAACTAATATTATGACAGTAAGTGTGATTGAAACGGAGAGTCTTTTTTTTACTAAATCTTTAAACTTTTCAGAATTTAGAATTTCATTTACACGGTCCACTTTAATTCCCATAAATGTCTCCTATCTTATTATTGATTATAGTTGATTTTCTTCCCTTCGATTTACCGATTTAAATTAGGTTATTTTTTTTGAACATAAAAGACAAATTTATCTTTTAACATGATGTTTCATCATATACAAATTATTAATCAGGTTAAATCTATCTCACTAGCGTTCCTTTAAAATCGAGATTGATCTTATCCTTTAATTCTCTTAATAATTCGAAATATTTTTTTAATACAATAAGATGCATTTCAGAAAGAATTTGATTAGTTATTAAATTATTAACCG
>Ga0351926_1030_pt1 | contig 19724 bp, 18 predicted proteins | sample BONcelT113001D10_FD_206837 | JGI IMG/M metagenome (GOLD analysis project Ga0351926, IMG submission 206837) | Enriched cells from coal bed in the Powder River Basin, Montana, United States - BONCAT cells T11 rep2 HSBNCT.T11.300.1.D10 ...
ATTACCCATACTTCCCACATGGTCAGGATGGTCGTGAGAGAGCACAATCGTGTCAAAGTCGGATATCGAAACTCCCAGCAAATTCATATTATCTTCCAATGGCGAGGGATAGGTATTGGTCTCGTTGTAACCAAAATCCAGCAGCAGATTGGACTGGTCGGTAGTGATCTGGTAAGCCACTCCATGCCCGCCGGATAATCTGTCATCAGTAAGATCAAATTCATACAATGGCATCACCGTCAGCGATTGCGTGCTGCCCAATTCCACCAGCGACATCTGCGCGGGAGCGGCCATTTCTGGCTTTCCAATTTCCAGGCCAAAACGTGCCGCGGCAAACGCGAATATGACAGCCACCATTACCAAACCTGTAATTAGAATACCCTGGAGAATTTTCTTTACCATACTCTTTCACCTCACCAAAAAATTGTATTTTCTCACAGTGTATAATGATGTAGTTCCTTTGTACCCTGCCAAAAGTTGGGTTAATTTTTATCGATTGGTCAGGGTTAAAATCCCCCACCTGACCAGGAAAGGGAGCCTTATGCAGCCATTCAAATTGGAACGCTATTTCGCCATGCACGAATTCAGCGCGCAGGTTTTGATGAGCAGCTCAGACTGCGAAAGTCTCTCGCTGGAGTATTTGTTATCCCTTGGTGATCCCGAAACCGAACACCTGTGGAAGAAGCTCAGCCTCGGCTACACTGAATCGCAAGGACTGCCGCTTTTACGCGCGGAAATATCCGCCCTCTACCAGGGTATTCACCCCAATCAGGTCATCACCCTGACTCCTGAGGAGGGCATTTATATTGCGATGCGCACATTACTCCACCCCGGTGATCATGTCATCTGCCTGGCACCGGCTTACCAATCCCTCTATCAAATTGCCGCTGATAATGGCTGCAGTGTCTCTTTATGCTGGCTCAAGCCAACAGGTACTGGCTGGCAGCTGGATTTCGAGGAACTCAAAGCCTTGATCCGCCCAAACACGCGAATGCTGGTGGTGAATTTTCCACACAACCCCAGCGGGTTCCTGCCCACGAAAGAATTATTCACCCAGATCATATCCCTGGCTGGGCAGCATGACCTGGTTCTATTTTGCGATGAAATGTACCGCTTTTTGGAATACCAACCGCAGGATTGCTTGCCATCGGCCTGTGAGGTGTACCCTAAGGCTGTCAGCCTGTGCGGACTTTCAAAATCGATGTCCATGCCGGGGCTGCGGGTTGGCTGGCTGGCTGCCCAGAATCAAGAATTTATTAAATCTTTCCAATCCTATAAAGATTACACCACCATTTGCTCCAGCGCCCCGGCAGAAGTATTGGCAGTGATTGCGTTGCGCGCGCGGGAAATTATTGTAAACACCAACCTGCAAATCATCAGAGAAAATACCACTCTCGCGGAAACATTCTTCGCCCAAAACACGGATTGGTTCGTGTGGCTGCCCCCCCTGGCCGGTCCCATCGCCATGCCTGGCTACACCGGTCCCGGCACGGTAGACCAATTCTGCCTGGATGTTCTCAACCAGCAAAATGTGATGATCGTGCCCGCCAGCATGTTTGAAATGCAAGGGAATTATTTCCGCCTTGGCCTGGGGCGCAAGAACCTGCCCGAAGCCATACGCCGTCTGCAAGTTTTTCTGGATCAGGCCGCAAATTTGTGATCTTGAATAAACTGGCAAGCTGAAAGCAAAGCTTGTTCAGTACAGGAATAAAATGGGATATTAATAAAGGCGTGCCGCGCTTCAGGGTACTCTTCTTTGCCAAAGAAAAGTTCCTCAACCGGGACGCCTTTGGCTTTGGCTTCCTGCGCCAGCGCGACCGATTCGGAAAACAACGGATCAACCTCTCCACAGCAGATGAACAATGGCGCGCAGCCCGCCTGGATGTGGCGAATCGGCGAAGCGGTCCGCGCCCTTTCTTTATAAACATGCTCATCCACTCCCAAAAAACCCTCGTGGGTCATGGTACGAATATTCCAAAAGGTTGTATTGAGAACCGTTTCAAAATCATATACCCCAAAAAACAATAGCGCTCCAAGCAGCGCCCCAGCGGGCATGGTCAATTTCACACCCGTCTTCTCGAGCAGCGTGGGTTTATTTAATGCCGCTGCCACCCAGCTTGCCAGGTGTGCCCCGGCCGAATCACCGGCAATGAAGATTTGCTGTGGGTCGCCGCCGAAGTGCGAGGCGTTTTGGTAAGCCCATTCTATGGCAGCGGCAGCATCCGCCAGTTGCGCGGGATACTGGTGTCTTGGACCCAGACGGTAATCGGCATTGATCACCAACGCGCCGCTCTGGGTGAGCTTTTTACAAACTCGGGTGTAACTTGCCTTGCTACCAGAGAGCCACCCGCCGCCGTGAAAGAACACCACCACTGGCTGGCTTTCTCCTGCGAGGTATGGAGTGATCACATCCAATTTTTGTTGGGCGTCTTCGCCATAAGGCAAATCACGCACCTGGCGGCCAATTTCTACTTGATTCCGGTTAAATATAAACTTTTGCCCCAACTGGTTGCCCAAAAAGAGCAGTGGTTTAAGCAGCGCAGCTTTCATGGCGTTCCTGAATTAAATGGGTAGGGTTTTCAATGGCGACAACCTGGTTTGCCCCTTTGCCCTTTGCCAGATACAAAGCCTGGTCGGCCACACTGATCATTTTTTCCAATTCGGCCGCGCAGCCAAACATTCCAGAACAAACCACACCAAAACTGGCAGTAATGCGATCAAACCCGCGTTCCGTTACCAGCGGGGTTTGTTCTATCGACACCCGCAGACGGTTGGCTATTTTTTGGGCTTCATCCAAATTTGTTTCAGGCAAAACCACAATAAACTCCTCGCCGCCGTACCGGCCGATTAGATCTTTGGCGCGTAATGCTGAGCAGCATATATCAACCGCCAGTTTCAGCGCCCTGTCGCCTGTCAGGTGGCCGTATAGATCATTAATGCGTTTGAACTGGTCAATATCCAGCATAATCAGTGAACAACACCCATTACTCAACCTGGAGTCTTCAATCAACTTTTCAGCGTGGTTAAAAAGTGCCGACCGGTTCAACACTCCGGTCATCATGTCGTAGTGTGCCAGATGTTTTAATTGCTCCAATAATAGCACACGTTCGGTAATATCATGCAGGGTGATCACGCGTGCTGAAATTGATTTTGAGCCGCATCGAACTGGCACAACACTCACTTCAAGGTACAACTGGCCGATGTTGAGTTCAACACAATGGTTTTCATTAACCTCAAGAAGTTGTGAATCGGTGTCTAAAATTTTCAACACCTTCTCCGCAGATAGGCCGATCGCATTACCGGCTGAGACTCCCAACATCATTTGCGCGGAAGCATTCAGATCGATCAAGCGATTATTCCTGTCCACCACAACGATCCCTTCTTGCAGAGTGTCTACCACCACATCCCGAGCAAGCAGCACGCTTTGGTAAAGGTCAAATTTAAACACAGCCCAGCCAAGCATGATCCCAGAAATTAAGAATGTGTGGGTGGTGTAGCTTAAATAAGGAACCGGAGTTTTGCCAAGCATCACAAACAATTCCGCCATTAAAGGCGGTAAACTGCCGCAGATCAGCAAAATCGCCTGAATCTTAAGCCTTCCCCGGGCTTTATAAAAAACCTCCAACAGCAAACCCAGGCAGCTTAGAAAAACTATCGTATTGTAAGGTGTAAAGAGAAGATAAAAGAAGGAAGTATAAGAATTTTTCAGCACTGTAAAACTATAAGCAGGACGAACCAAAGTTGTTTGGAATCGAAACAGGTGATGAAACTTGTCTGTCCACATGACACCGATAAAAAACAATGGCAGAATCGCGAAATATGGATAGTATTTTCGCCATTGTGATTCCCGCCCAGTATACATAACTACCAGCGCCAACCAGAAGAAAGAAATTGCAAAGCTTCCGGTATTTTTCACATTATCCCAAAAGATCTTTTGGTCCAAAGTATTGCTCAATATCACTAAACCATAACCCACAGACCAGATCAATGAACAAACCACAACCCGCATAAGAGCCCTGGCCAACCGCTCCACGCGATGAATCCAGCTCAAAGTTAACAAAATTGTCAATAGAATGGAACTGATCACGATTGGAAAGATAAAAATGGTTTTCGCGAGCGACATGCATCCCCTCTAATTTTTAGACTTCGCTGTATTAATCCGCATCTGGCAGCCTGAGCGGATATTTTCTCTGAATATATTTTAACACTAATTTGTATATTTACATTAAAATAGTAATTTTTTGGTAATTATTATTGTGCGATTTTGTACTTTATTCCCCACGAACAAATGTGGACAGGTATAATTATAAAAGTGGATTTTTTCGCTTTCAATGCGTTCCAAATTATCCAATTGTCTTCTTCCTCACGCTCAAATCCTATAGAAAGAGAAGAAAAAATGGCAAAGAAATTAATCTTGGTAGCTGGCAACATAGGTTCAGGCAAAACCTCGCTGACAGAAAGAATTGGCGAGCGCATGGGGTGGCGAACGGCTTATGAATCAGTTTCAGATAACCCCTACCTTTCAAATTTCTATGCGGATATGCGCCAATGGTCTTTCCACCTGCAGGTATTCTTCCTGGGCCATCGCGCCAAACAGCATCTCGATTTATGGCAAGACCCGCGTTCAGCGATCATCGACCGCAGCATTTATGAAGACGCCTACATCTTTGCCCGCGCGCTGCATCATCTTGGGAATTTAAATGAGACCGATTACCAATCATACCGCAGCGTGTTCGACCTGGTACTGCGCAGCCTGCCTGCCCCGGCCTTGTTGGTTTACCTCAAAGCGCCGGTCCCGATTCTGATTGAGCGCATTCGCCGCCGCGCGCGAAACATGGAAACTGGCATCACCCAGGAATATCTGTCCCTGCTGGATTCCTATTATGACGATTGGTTGAAGAATTTTGACCTCTGCCCGGTGCTCACTATCCGCACAGACGACCTGGATTTTGTCAACCAGCCCAACCATCTCGACATTGTCGTCGACCGGATTCAAGAGAAACTCTCAGGTAAAGACGAGGTGGTTTTTCCCAAAAATTAATGTTTTTTCATTTTGAATCTTTTTTGCAACCAATTGGTGATCATTCCGTATATTAGTATGAGAATAGAAACCATCAGGAGCAACCGTGAGTAACCTCGAAGCACACATCCTGCAGAAATTGCGGGAGGGCGATGGAGACGCATTTACTGAAGTAGTGGAGACCTACCAGACACCTGTCTACAATCTCTGCTACCGCATGTTAGGCAACCCTCAAGAAGCCGAAGATGCAGCCCAAGAGACCTTTTGGCGCGCGTATAGCAACATCAAACGATATGATGACAGCCGCAGCTTCGCCACCTGGCTTCTTTCTATAGCTGCACATTTCTGCATCGACCAGCAACGAAAACGGCGCTTGCCGACTTTTTCAATGGAATTGATTCCAGATGAAATAGTCCCTGGTTCCACTCCTGATCCTGAAAAAATTATGTTTAGATCAGAGGAAGAAAGATTGATGCGGCGTGTCCTCTCCAACCTTAAACCAACAGACCGCGCGGCAATTGTGCTGCGCTATTGGTATGAAATGTCTGAGGAAGAAATTAGCGAATCTCTCGATTTATCTGTAAGCGCGGTAAAAAGCCGTTTATTCCGCGCCCGAAGACAACTTGCCGACGAATGGAAAGCCGAGCATCCCGAATCCGCAAACTCTGAAAGGAAATGCCATGAATCACCAGCCTTTTGAGAAATGGATATTCGATGAAGACGATCTGGAGCCAAAGGAATTAAACTTACTCGCGGATCATTTGGATGATTGCCCAGATTGCGCAAGTCTCCAGAGTTCACTTCATCAGGTCGAACGACAAATGCGACTCACCTCAATGGCAACACCAGCTGCTGGTTTTGCCGAACGGTGGAAAGCCAGTCTGGCAGAGCGGCAGGCCCGTGAACAGCAACGCCAGGTGCGAAAATTCCTTATCACCCTTTTCGCGGCCGGTGGATTTTTGATGTTGCTGATTATCGGCCAGTTGCTATTCACCAGCTCTCCCACCGATTGGCTGATCGCTGGAATGGAAATAGTTACTGTCTCCATTGAACGTCTCAGCCGTTTGCAGCAGCTTACTATCAACTTGCTGCAAGTATTACCTCCCGCCATCCCTCTGGCGGTCTGGGTGTTTGTCTCAGTGACTTTTAGCCTGCTTGGCATTTTGTGGGCAGGCACAATCTGGAGACTTTCCACCCAAGGAGTGCTAAATAAATGAAAACATTAAAAAACCTTTTGCTTACCTTGGTTCTAACAACCACCCTGCTCTTCTTATCGCCTATCAATGTGCAGGCGGCTCAATCAACCCCTGAAGGGAAAGTGGTGCTTGGCGGCTTTTTTACATTGGAAAGCGGCAAATCATTAGACGGTGGTCTCCTTGTGATTGGCGGGCAGGTAGTCCTTGAAGAAGACTCTGTTGTTAATGGCGATGTTCTCGTCTTTGGCGGCATCATAACCGCTCGCGGAGAAATCAATGGATCAGTAACCAGCATTGGCGCGACCCTGAACCTGGAAGACCCAGCCGTTGTCAATGGAGATGTGAACACAGTTGGTTCAAATTTAAATAAATCTGATCAAGCAGTCATTAATGGTTCAACAACTTTTGATTTGCCCTCAGATATGGATTTCAACTATTTGCCGGCTCTGCCATTCTCATCGAATGAAAAGCCAAATGTAGTCAATACTGGCGTCAATTTCAAACCTGTGTGGGATTTCATGTGGTCAATCTTCCGCGCGGTAGCATTGGCTGCTTTCGCCGCCGTGTTAAGTTTGTTTATGCAAAAGCCAATTGACCGGGTTGCTGACTCGTTCATGGCACAACCTTTTGCATCTGGCGGGTTGGGATTACTGACCTTGATTGTAGCCCCTGCATTGTTTGTATTACTGATGATCACCATCATTCTGATCCCGCTGGGGCTGATAGGGTTTATCGCCCTTGCGTTAGCGTATCTGCTTGGATGGATCGCCGCGGGTTACGAATTAGGCAAACGTCTGGAGGCACTTTTCAAACAAACCTGGGCGCCAACCATCTCGATTGGCCTGGGCACTTTAGCGCTCACCTTGCTGGCCAGCCTCTTTAACTCCATTGTCTGCATTGGATGGGTCATCCCGGTACTGATTGGAATGATTGGACTGGGCGGTGTGATCTTGAGCCGCTTTGGCACTGCCACATACAGTCCCAAAGGGCCAGACAACCACCCAAATCCGCAGCAAACTGCAGCGGTTGAATAATTACCTTCAAGGTGGGCGCTCAATGGTGCCCACCTTTTTTGATATTCCCAATTAATGAGTTAATTTCCACCATGTATGGGAAATTTAAACGCAAAAGAGGCCGTGCGGCCTCTTTAATTTGTTAATCAAAATACCAGTGTTGCTCGCAAATCAACGTATACACTTTTTCCGGCAAATAATACCGAAAAGGCTGTCCCAAGCGAATCCGCTCGCGAATCTGATTGGACGCGATCTCCAACAAAGGCGCGCGCACAAACTCAAGTTTATTGCTTACCCCAGGCAGCAAATCTTCCAGCATTCGCAAATCAACCTCGTCCGATGGCCGGCGCATTACACCAATGAACGCGCAGCCATCAATAAACTCTTGCGGGTGATACCATTTCGGCAAATCGCGCAGCGAGTCTCCTCCCATGATGTAGCCAACTTCGTCGCGAGGGAAAGCTTCTTTGGCAAGGCGAACTGTGTCAACCGCGTAATGCGGTCCTTTACGATTGATATCAATCAAAGACAACTCAAATGCGGATTCACCTTCTATGGCGGCTTGTGCCAGTTTGACACGCATTTCCAGCGGGCTGATCGGTTGTCCGGCCTTATGCGGAGGGGCTGCAGTCACCATCCACAATAATCGATCCAACCCAAGCTGAAAACGGCATTCTTCCGCGAGGATTAAATGACCCAAATGAGGAGGGTCAAAAGTACCGCCAAAGATACCGATGCGCGCCATGGGTGGTTCCCCTTATTAATCAGACCATTCCAGTTCGTAATCGCCAATGAAGACAGTATCGCCTTCTTGCACACCAGCTTTAATCAACGCATCCTCAATCCCCAAAACATTGAGGATTTTGTGGAAACGGCGTACAGAAGCCACATGCTCCCAATATGTCATCGCCGCAGCGCGCTCAATCGATTTGCCCGTTACGTGATACCCATCTTCATCTGTGAAGATTTCAAAAGCTCTGGGATCTTCTTCGGCGCGGTAAACTGGCAGCTCAGTGGATTTAGTGGGTTCTTGAGTGTCTTGAATGAGCTGATACGCGCGCCACAGCAGTGGGCGTAAGTCAGTCCTTTCAGCGGCAGAAATTGAATAGACTTCATACCCCTTCTTTTCCAGAGTCTTCTTAATGCCTGCCCACTTTTCCTGCACATCTGGTAGATCCATTTTATTGAATGCCACAACCTGAGGTTTGCGCACAAGATCAGGATCAAACAATGCCATTTCACTATTGATTTGCGAAAAATCAGCAATTGGATCTTCTGACATCCCATCCAAAATGTGAATTAACACTCGTGTGCGCTGGATATGCCGCAAGAAAGCATCTCCAAGCCCTACACCCATGTGCGCGCCCTCAATCAATCCGGGAATATCAGCAATAATCATCGTGTGATCGAGGTCCATTTCAACCACCCCCAAATTAGGTTCCAGCGTGGTGAATGGATACGGCGCGATTTTTGGGCGGGCGTTACTGACCGCGGCCAATAAACTGGACTTGCCCGCATTTGGCACCCCCACCAGACCCACATCCGCGATTAATTTCAATTCCAATCGAAGGTTTAGCTCCTCAGCAGGCGCGCCTTTTTCACCCATGCGCGGAACCTGATTGCGGGATGATGCAAAGTGCTGGTTGCCCCGGCCGCCTCGACCGCCTTTACACACGACCAGCCGCTGGCCAGGTGAGACCAAATCACCAATCAGTTCGTCTGTATCATTGTTAAATGCCAACGTACCCGGAGGGACGGGGATAATCAGGTCGCTCGCGGATTTTCCCGACATATTATTTGGGCCTCCCGCGGCACCGCTGTTGGCTTCAAACCGCGTTTGATGGCGAAAATTGGACAGTGTATTCAAGGTGGGAACAACTTCCAAAACCACATCACCGCCTTTTCCACCATCGCCGCCATCCGGGCCGCCGCGCGGCACATATTTTTCCCGGTGAAAATGGACCATCCCATCTCCACCTTTTCCAGATTTTACAAAGACACAGGCTTCATCTATAAACATTCTTACTCTCTTGAGTCTCACAGGGATCAGGCAAGCCTGATCCCTGTGAATCACATTGCCAAACTAGGTTACTTATTTACCAAATTTTTCTTTCAAAACGTCCACAAGAGACGGCAAACCAATCTCCTGCAATTCATAGCGTACGCGCTGCATGGGTTTGTTAACCTTCAAAATGCGGGTCAGGTCAATCGGGGTTGCCGATACAACCATATCGACGTCAGCATTATTTATGGTGGTTTCCAGATCTTTGACCATGTCTGCGCCGTAGCCCATCGCCGGTAGAATCTTCCCGGTGCCTGGGTACTTTTTGTAGGTGTCCAAAATCGAACCCACCGCAAACGGGCGCGGATCAACAATTTCTGCTGCGCCAAAGCGGCGCGCGGCTACCCAGCCAGCCCCGTAAGCCATTTCGCCGTGGGTGAGGGTTGGGCCGTCTTCAATTACCAAAACACGTTTGCCGCGAATGGCAGACGGGTCTTCCACAAACAACGGCGAAGCGCCTTCGATAATTAACGCGTTTGGATTGGTGGCATATAGATTTTCGCGCACCGTAATCACGTCTTCTGGTTTGGCAGTATCAACTTTGTTGATTACAAATACATCTGCCAGCCGCAGGTTGGTTTCACCAGGGTAATAACGCAGCTCATGCCCTGCCCGGTGCGGATCTGCGACAACGATGTACAGGTCGGTCTTATAGAATGAGAAGTCATTGTTTCCGCCGTCCCACAGGATAATATCCACTTCCTGTTCAGCCTGACGTAAAATGCGCTCATAATCCACACCCGCGTAGACGATTACGCCGTTATCCAGATGGGGTTCATACTCTTCGCGCTCTTCAATGGTGCATTCATGCTTGTTCAAATCTTCGTAGCTGGCAAACCGTTGAACAGCCTGTTTGGCAAGATCTCCATACGGCATGGGATGGCGAATGGCGGCCACTTTGTAGCCCATTTCGATCAAGATCTTTGAAACCCTGCGGGTGGTCTGGCTTTTGCCTGAACCGGTACGCACTGCGCAAATGGCAACGACAGGTTTGGAAGATTTAATTTGCGTTGATCCAATCCCCATCAGCCGAAAATCTGCACCAGCAGCATTCACAATGGATGCTTTGTGCATCACATATTCATGCGGCACATCACTGTATGCAAAAACAACCTGTTCCACTTTGTACTCATCGATCAAGCGCAGCAATTCATTCTCAGGGAAAATCGGAATTCCTTTCGGGTACAGTGAACCCGCTAATTCGGCGGGGTACTTCCGACCTTCAATATTCGGAATTTGGGTCGCGGTGAATGCCACAACTTCGTAATCTTTGTTGTCGCGGTAGAAGGTATTGAAATTGTGGAAGTCGCGCCCAGCAGCGCCCATGATAATTGTACGGATTGGGGTCATTAATCAACTCTCCTTGTGTGTTAGATTTTGATTGAATGCAACTCCCCTCCTAGTATTGGAGGGGCTTATGCGGTTTGCCCAATCAAACCGCGTATTCCCAAAAATGGCAATTCTCCGACTTACATCACATCCGGCGCTTGAATGCCTAACAACCGCAAGCAATTCGCAATCGCCTGGCGAGCCGCTGCCACCAACCTCAGGCGCATATCACGCACTTCTGGCTCGGCTTGCAAGACCGGACATTGATTATAAAAATCGTTAAACGCTTTCGCCAGGTCAAAGGCAATATTCGAAATCAACAACGGCCGCATTTCTTTGGCTGATCGTTGAATTTCATTTGGTATTTTGGAAATGATATTAATCAATTCCACCTCGACTGGTGCTAATTCATATGTTGGAACAAAGGAACCCGGAAGGTCGCCGCTCATTTTCTTCAAAATGGAATTAGCCCGCACATAGGCGTATTGAATATATGGAGCCGCCTGTCCATTGAAATCCAAAGCGGCGTTCCAATCAAATGTTACAATTTTGGTGTTATCGCGATTCAGCATTGAATACTTAATCGCTCCTAACGCAACCGATTGGGCAATCTTAACCTGGTTTTCGGCGGAAATATTAGCATTTTTCTCTTTTACAATTTCCAATGCCCGCGCGGTCGCCTCACGAATCAAATCCTCCAGCAGAACTACTGTGCCGTCTCGAGAGGACATGGTCACATTTCCAGGTAAATTAACAATTTCATAAGCCAGATGCTGCATACGGTCAGCCCATTCATACCCCATTAATTCCAGCGTTTTAAATATCTGCTGGAGATAAAGAGACTGGCGCACATCGATGACATATACCGAACGGTCCAATTTGTATTGGTCAAATTTCTTGATCGCTAGCGGAATATCTTTTGTTGCATAAAGCGAGGTGCCGTCTGAGCGTAAAATAACCAGCACCCGGTATGTTTCTTCCAACCCCAATATTTCGTCCAGAGGAATAATCACCGCCCCGTCAGGGCGTTCATCTCGCGCCAGCCCTTTTTCAATCAGGCCATCCACCAATTCCACTCCCGAGTCTTCCACTTCGCTCTCATAGTAGAAATGGTCAAAACGCACGCCCAACAGATCATATACCTGTTGAAAGCCCTGCATGGACCAGTCGCGGGTTTTTTGCCATAAAGCGGTAACTTCTGGGTCGCGCCGGCTCCAACGGCCAAACAAAGCCCGCACTTGCGCTTCAACCTGGGGGTCTTCATAATACCGGTCTGCCTCAGCATAGATATTGCCCATCCATCGGGTAACATCTTGTTCCGGCTCTTCTCCGGCATGGTTCGTGCTGTAATTCCATAACCATTTGATGACATGCAAACCGATGTCTCCAATGTAATTAGCGCGTACCACGTCAAAGCCAGCCGCTTCCAGAATATTGCAAACGGCGTCGCCTAAAATTACATTGCGAAGATGACCAACATGAAAGGCTTTATGGGTATTGGGCTGCGAAAATTCCACCATTACCCGCTCATTTTTTTGTTCGCCAAACCCGAACTTCTCTTCAGTATCCAGCACAGTGTCCACAATTCGCTGAGTATACTCACCTGTGGAAAAATAAAGGTTCAGATACCCTCGAACCGCTTCCAGCTTCTCAAACCCCTCTGGGCTGCCAATATAGTCCGCTACCTGCTCAGCAATCTCCTGCGCACGTTGGGCGACATTCATCTTGATCCCCTTCTCCTTGCCTTCCTGCGAAGCAAGCGAAAAGAACGAGGTGGAAATGCCCCAATGCCCGCTAAATGGAATCCACTTCCATTGGACATCCGGTTTGGGAAGGTTGTTCGTTTGACAATACTCATTAATTTTTGCTTCAATGCTAGATTGTTCGGCTTTAAACATGCTGCTCATTCCTGTGTTTCAAATAAAAAATTTACTCTCTCTTTGCCGGTTTGTCCAAAGGAGCCTTATAAATCTATGAGATTATATCATAGAGTATGCTCTATGAATTTCGGACTGGTTGAGTTTAAACGCAAAAGCGGGAGTTACCTCCCGCTGATTGCAAATAATGATTTTCTTGCCCAAACAACCAGCCTGCGTGGAATTATTCCATCGCGGCAAGTTGTTTCATCAGGCGACTTTTGCGGCGTGAAGCATTATTTTTGTGCAGAACACCCTTTTCAGCGGCTTTATCTAAAGCGCTGACAGCCTGGCGCACCAAAGTTTCGGCGGTATCTTTTTCGCCGTTTTCAATCGCCAAACGCGCTCTCTTAATAAAAGTGCGGGCTGTTCCGCGGTAAACCCGATTGCGCACGCGGCGCTTTTCGTTTTGCTTATTTCGCTTGATCGCAGACTTAATATTAGCCAACTTATTCCTCCAACTAGCTCAACCGACTATTTTCTTTGCAAGCTGGTATTCTACCCGAATGCCTAACTTTTGTCCAGTTTTATATTTGTTGCGGAGGAGAATTATACCACATGTACAAAAGAAAACAGGGAGGTTTTTAAGAAAAACCTCCCTGAAATTCACAAAAAACGTACGGCTATTTGTCTGCCAATGCAGCCAATCCTGGAAGCATAATCCCTTCCAGCATCTCAAGCGAGGCGCCGCCCCCGGTAGAGATGTGAGTAATCTGATCAGCCAGACCCGATTGGTTAATCGCCGCGACAGAATCACCGCCGCCCACAATTGAAACCGACTTGCTGTCCGCCACTGCCTTCGCTATGCCAAAGGTGCCTTTGGCAAAGTTCGGCATCTCAAACACACCCATCGGTCCATTCCAAACAACCGTACCAGCAGACAAAATCACTTTCGAGTAATTTTCCACGGTTTCCGGGCCAACATCCAGGATGCGCCAGCCTTCCGGTACTGGGCCCATCTGGGTTACTTTGGTCTCAGCTTCATTGTCAAAAGCGTTGGCAATCACAACGTCTACGGGCAGCCGCAGCTTCTGACCGCCATTTCCCAACAATTCGCGAGCCGTATCGAGCGCTTCATCTTCAACCAGTGAATCGGCAACCGGGTAGCCCTGTGCTTTAAAGAAAGTGTTTGCCATACCGCCGCCAATCAAAACCTGGTCGGCAATGGTTAGCAAGTTCTTGATGACGCCAATTTTGTCGCTGATTTTCGCGCCGCCCAAAATGGCTACAAAAGGACGGTCTGGGTTGGCAATTGCCTGTCCCAAATAACGGATCTCTTTTTCAAGCAAGAAACCGGCCACCGCTGGGATGTAGTCCGCCACACCTACGGTAGAAGAATGCGCGCGGTGTGCTGAACCAAACGCGTCGTTAACGAACACATCGGCAAATGAAGCCAGTTTCTTTGACATTACCGCGTCGTTCTTGGTTTCACCAGCTTCAAACCGGGTGTTTTCCAAAACCAAAATCTCGCCTGGTTTCAAAGAAGCGGCTGCCGCTTCCGCAGCAGGTCCAATGGTATCTTCAGCAAATTTCACTTCTTTGCCCATCAATTTACCCAAATATGCCGCGACAGGTTTCATCGAATACTCCGGCATCGGAGAACCCTTCGGGCGTCCCAGGTGCGAACAAAGAATTAATGCCGCGCCTTCATCCAGGAGATAATTCAAAGTCGGTAAAGCGGCTTGAATTCGGGTGTCGTCTTTGACCACACCTTCTTTGAGGGGCACATTGAAATCGACCCGCACCAGCACTTTTTTGCCCTTTACATCAATGTCATTAACAGTTTTCTTGTTGAACATATCGCCTCCATTGAATTGGAATAAAACATAATGCGCAATCTGACTGATTATGGAAACAGCAGATTACGCATTATGCGCATAATTAGAACCTCAAAAGACTAGAGTGATTTAGCCATCTTGGCAGCCAGGTCGGCGGTGCGGCAAGAGTAACCCCACTCATTGTCATACCAGGTAACAATCTTCACCATCGTGCCGTCCATCACCATAGTGGATGGGCCGTCAACGATAGATGAGCGGGGATCGCCCTTGAAGTCCATGGATACCAATGGTTCCATGGTGAAGCCCAGAATACCTTTGAGCGGGCCTTCCGCGGCGGCTTTGAAAGCTGCATTCAGTTCTTCCACCGAGGTGGGTTTTTCCAGCTCAGCCACAAAGTCCACAACTGAAACAGTGGGGGTGGGAACGCGCAGCGAGAAACCGTCAAATTTACCCTTGAGGTCGGGGATTACCAGCGCCAAAGCGCGGGCAGCACCAGTGGTGGTGGGGATGATATTCAACGCGGCGGCGCGGGCGCGGCGCGGATCTTTGTGCGCCAGGTCCAAAATGCGCTGATCGTTGGTGTAACTATGGATGGTGGTCATCATACCGCGTTTAATCGTCCAGTTATCATGGACAATCTTGGCCGCGGGGGCCAGACAGTTGGTGGTGCAGGAAGCATTGGAAACGACAACGTGCTTGGCAGGATCATATTGTTCATCATTTACGCCCAAAACGATGGTGATATCCTCATTTTTTGCGGGAGCGCTGATGATCACTTTCTTCGCGCCGCCAACTTCGATATGAACCACCGCGCCGGCTTTGTTGCCAGAAGCGAGTTTGTTGGTGAAAACACCGGTCGATTCAATTACGATATCCACGCCCAGGTCTTTCCAAGGAAGTGCTGCCGGATCTTTTTCGGAAAACACTTTAATCTTCTTGCCATTTACAACCAGGTCATTTCCATCGATTTCAACAGTGCCAGGAAAAGCGCCATAGTTAGTGTCATATTTGAGTAAATGCGCATTGGTGGGGGTGTCAAACAGGTCATTGATTGCAACAACTTCCAGCTCCGCCGGATAGCGTTCATTAATTGCTTTCAAAACCTGGCGACCGATACGACCAAAGCCATTGATACCGACTTTAACAGACATCTTGGAACCTCCGTATTAATATGTTAGTGAAAAATCACACTATTATTTTACCATGTATGGCAAATGTACATAGTGGATTCTATACCATTCTAAACATCTAAACAATATATTTTAAGGTTAATATTCATCTTTGGAAATTAACGGGCCAGTTCTCTCATAGAATAAATCCATGATCGTTTTGGCCAATTTGGCAGAATCGTGCCGCCACGGATTTTCAAGATCGATCAGATCTGTGGAGTAAATTGAGAACTTTTGCTTCAAATCTTGCTCAGTTTTAACCCATTGCGGACCATCTGGCAATTTCCCCTCAAAACGATTATTGCTGATTACCATGTCAAACAGGCGTGTTCCAATATGTTTTTCCAAGGTGGAAAGGTGATCGCCACACTGAAAGCCGTCTGTTTCACCGGGTTGCGTGGCAACATTACACACAAAGAACTTAAGCGCCCGGCTGGCACGCATCGCGTTGGCCAGATCCGGTACAAGCAAATTTGGCAAAATACTGGTAAACAGGCTGCCCGGTCCCACGATGATCAATTCGGCTGAGAGCAATGCCTGCAAAGTGGGCGGAAATGCCTTGGGACTATCCGGCTCTAACCACACCCGCTCAACCCTACCTGCCGCTTTGGGTATTTGTGATTCTCCATGGATTTGTTGAACCACACCATTTTCACCAGGCAGTTTTACATCGGCAACCAGGCGTACATCGTGCAGCGTAGCCGGAAGCACCCGCCCTTGCACCGCCAGCACCCTGCCTGTCTCGGCGATTGCTTCCTCAAAACTTCCAGTGATATCTGTCAGTGCGGTAATCAACAGATTCCCCAGCGTGTGTCCATTAATCCCCGCGGCTGTGGAAAACCGGTATTGAAATATTTGGGTGAGCAGTGCTTCGTCACTGGAAAGCGCGGCAAGGCAATTGCGAATATCCCCTGGGGGAAGAATCCCTACCGTTCTTCTCAGTTCACCTGATGAGCCGCCATCATCCGCGACAGTCACAATCGCGGTGATGTTGGTGGTGTATTCCTTAAGACCTCTCAGCAAAGCTGAAAGGCCGGTACCCCCTCCGATCACCACAATCTTGGGGCCGCGGTCTTTTCTTCGATAAGCGGAAACCGCGTCATACACGTGTTTTCCAGGGCGCATAAATGGCTTTAGCAACGCCCTGTTTAACCCCCAATTGCCAATCAACACCAGCGAAATCCCAAAGCCGCCAAAAATAACCGCGCGTAATGTGCGGTCTAAGAATCGCAAAGACAACAGGGAAATCACCCGCAGCCACCAAGTGGATGAAGGGTTGCTGCGATAGACATCCAATAACAAAAAAGCAAAACCGATCGCGATGAGCGTTGTGCCTGCCAGAATCACAGCAATCCAGCGCTTAACGCCCAATCCAGGCAAAAGCCAGCGTAAGTCTTTCTGAAAAACTTGTAACAATCGATTGTACCAAGGCTTATCTGGGTATTTCATCATAAACATCATACTGGTGATTTTGATTTCCGTCAACGAAAAGTTGTGCTATAATTTTTGCCTATGCAGGTCATCCTATCAGCAGATATTGGCGGAACGGGTATTCGCGTGGCTGTTTACCCTTTATCTGGAAGCCATCATACCCTTGCCCAAAAACGCATTCCAACCAGGGGAGAAGGCTCCCCAGTGGATCGTTTAATTGGTTTGTTGGAAGAATTATGGCCTGCTGAGCACCAGGTAATGGGAATTGCCGCTGGGGTTCCCGGCCCGGTTGATCCATTTTCAGGAATCATTTTCACCGCCCCCAATATCGCCGACTGGAAAAACCTGCCCCTCGCACAAATACTTAGTGACCATTTCCATGTACCTGCCTTCATCGGCAACGATGCCAATATGGCTTGCCTGGGTGAATGGAAATTTGGCGCGGGCCAGGGGCACAGCGATATGATTTACATCACGGTCAGCACCGGTATCGGTACAGGCGTGCTTTCAAATAACCATTTACTCCTCGGTGCAAAAGGCCTTGCCACTGAAATGGGACACTCGGTGATAAATCCTGAAGGCCCACTGTGCGGATGTGGTCACCGTGGACATATTGAAGCCTATTCTTCTGGCACTGCCATTGCAAACTATGTCACAGAACAAATTCGAAATGGACGCGAGTCCTCACTGAATCACCATCACAGACCAACTGCCAAAGAAATTGCCGATGCCGCTCTTTCAGGCGACTCGCTCGCTCAAGAAGCGTTTGACCGCGCGGGCAGGTATCTGGGAATTGGTATTTCAAATTTCTTGCACACATTTAATCCTTCGATAATTGTGTTGGGCGGCGGCGTTTCTCAAACTGGCGATTTAATTATGCGGCCTTTACGCCGCGCGATGGAAGACCAGGTTCTGTCACAAGAATATTTAAAGGACCTCATCATTGCCCCGGCAGAGTTGCAAGATAATTGCGGTTTGTTAGGCGGTTTGGCATACGCCCAAATTAATCTGAAATAGCAGCCCGATCTTCACTTTCGCTCCCCATCTTCCCCCATCCATTATCCATCCCCAATTTCAATTGCCGTTCGCAATTGAATAGATATAATTTAATTACTGTATTGTTCTTCATTAAGTTCGCTTAGACGCAAAGGAGACTTTCCGGTTATGAAACATTACCAGCTTCCTGGCCCTAACGCACGCGCGATTTTAAACCGCGACGATGCGGTAATTTCACCCTCTTACCCTCGCGGATACCCTTTTGTGATGGAACGTGGGAGGGGTACCGAAGTATGGGATGTAGATGGGAACCGTTTCTTGGATTTTGCCGCTGGAATTGCGGTTGTCTCCACCGGACACAGCCACCCAAAAGTGGTACAGGCGATTGTCGATCAGGCCAGCCAATTTATTCACATTTCTTCAGACTATTACCATGAAAAATGGGTGCGTCTTGCAGAGCGGCTGGATCAGATTGCGCCTTTTCGCGAAGATGCGGTCTCCTTTATGACCAACTCGGGAACAGAAAGCGTCGAATCAGCCATCAAGCTGGCTCGCTACCACACAGGCCGGCCAAACTTTATCGGTTTTTTAGGCGGCTTTCACGGTCGAACGCTGGGGGCCGTTAGCTTTACTGCCAGTAAGAACAGTTATCACCGCGGCTTTTACCCCCTGATGAACGGCGTTGTCCACGCGCCATTCCCTGATCCTGACCATCCGATTCTGCACCATAAACCAGGTCAGGATTACGGAGAAGCGGTTGTGGAATACATTGAAAATCAAATCTTGGAAAAGATCGTCCCACCCGAAGAAGTGGCCGGAATTCTTGTCGAGCCTATCCAGGGCGAAGGTGGATACATAATTCCTGCGCAAGGTTTTTTCCCGGCACTCAGGAGATTGTGTGACCGGCATGGTATTCTATTAATGGTAGATGAAGTGCAGGCTGGCATGGGGCGAACCGGAAAATGGTGGGCGATACAGAATTTTGGGGTCGAACCCGATATTGTTTGCACCGCCAAGGGAATTGCGTCTGGCATCCCGCTCGGCGCCATGATCGCCCGAAAAAGTATTGTCACCTGGCCAAAAGGCTCGCATGGCAACACATACGGTGGCAATCCAATTGCTTGCGCGGCCGCCCTCGCTACATTGGATTTACTGGAGCGGGAATACATTCAGAATGCGGCTGAAATCGGAGCGTATGCCATTATGCGGCTTAAAGAAATGCAAACCCGCCACCCAGCCATCAGCGCCATTCGTGGAATAGGTTTGATGATTGGGGTCGACCTCACTTCAGAGGATTCTACTGTCATTTCTGATAAGCAGGTTCGAGATCAGGTTGTCCAGCACACATTTGAACACGGTCTGCTTACATTGGGCTGCGGAACAAACACTATTCGAATATCTCCTCCTTTATGCATTACCCGCGCAGAAATGGATGAAGGGTTGGAAATATTCGAAGAAGCAGTTCATTTAACGGAGAATTATGCTGAATCCATTATTGCCTGATATTCGCGTCCGTCAAAGAGATTATCTTTTAGAAATTTCCAGAGCGCTTACCCAGGAATTGGACCTGGATATTCTGCTCGAACGGGTGCTTAAAAATTCAATGGAAATGCTCACCGGCTTTGCGGGGATGATCACCTTGCGCGGCAGCACCGGTGAATGGCAAATCTCCGCTTCGCACGGGCTTCCAAACCCTTTTCTGCAGTTCATAAAAAACTTGCTGAGAGAAATTCCAGCTGAAGCCCTGCGTCCTGAAGATTATGAGCTTTCCGAAATCAATACTTTTCTACAAGAACTATCCCGCTCAGGAAATA
>Ga0351926_1031_pt1 | contig 19307 bp, 18 predicted proteins | sample BONcelT113001D10_FD_206837 | JGI IMG/M metagenome (GOLD analysis project Ga0351926, IMG submission 206837) | Enriched cells from coal bed in the Powder River Basin, Montana, United States - BONCAT cells T11 rep2 HSBNCT.T11.300.1.D10 ...
CTTGCAGTCGTCCATCCTGGTCGATAGCACCATCAAGGAGAGCAGCGGCCAAGGCTATCTTGCCGCGGGCCACCGAGCCTTCGCGGCAGGTTTCCAAATAGACCGGGCAATGGGCCTGACAGGCACCGCAGCGGACGCATTGAGCCATCTGCGGCGCATATTCTTCAAGTGTTTTTTGCAAGGCCATAACGGATTAGGAAGGTTGGATCGGGGAGCAGGTTTCCAGTGCACTATCCGGGAAGATTTTGCCAGGATTCATGATATTGTTGGGGTCCAGAGCCTTTTTTATCGTTTGCATGGTGGCCAGGGTCGCTGCGTTCAGTTCCATGCCGATGAAGGGGGCCTTGGCTGTACCGATGCCATGCTCGCCGCTGACCGAGCCTCCCAGTGCCACCGTGGTGCGAAAGATGTCGTTTAGGGCCTGGTGTACCTTCTTCTCCATACCTATTTCGGCTAGGTCCACCATGACATTGACATGAATATTGCCGTCGCCGGCATGGCCGAAGTTGATAATGGGCACCCCGTAGCGGGCCGATATAGCTTCAAGAGCCCGGATCATGTCAGGCACCTTGGAGCGGGGGACGACGATATCCTCGTTGAATTTGTCCGGGTTAACCCGGCGCAGGCTGGGGCTGATGCTGCGCCGGACCTTCCAGATAGCCTCTGACTCGGCCTCGGTTGTCGCAATCCGGGTTTCCAGCACCCCCAGGGGTTGGATAATCGAAAGAATCTTCTGGACCTGCCCGTCAAGCACTTCGCAATCGCCATCGACCTCGATGATCAGCACTGCCCGGCAGCTAAGCGGCAGGTCGAGGGACATTGCCTGGCGCACGCAGTCGATTGCGGACCCATCCATGAACTCCAGGGTGGTGGGGATGATCTTGCCTCGAATGATGGCCGAAACCGCCTGGGCGGACCCGTCGATGGTCGCAAAGGCGACCAGCATGGTTTTGCGGGCCTCTGGTTTAGGCAGCAGGCGGAGAATGATTTGGGTGACGATGCCGAGTGTCCCCTCGGAGCCGACTAAGAGCCTGGTCAGGTCGTAGCCGACCACGTTTTTCATGGTTCGGCCGCCGGTGTGGATGATCTCGCCAGTGGGGGTTACCACCTCAAGCCCTAAAACATAGTCCCTGGTGACCCCGTATTTGACGCAGCGCGGACCACCGGCACATTCGGCTATATTGCCGCCCAGGGTGCTGAAATCCTTGGAGGCAGGGTCAGGCGGATAAAAGAGGCCGAGTTTTTCGACTTCCTTCTGCAGTCGTCCGGTAATCACCCCCGGTTCGACGACGGCAATCAGGTTGTCGGTGTCGATCTCCAGGATACGGTTCATCCGGGTGAGAACGAGGACTATGCCACCCTTGACCGGCAGGCTGCCGCCGGTGAAGCCGCTGCCGGCACCACGGGGCAGGATGGGGATCAATTCGGCGTTAGCCAGTCGGACAATCCGGCTCACCTGCTCACTGGTGGTGGCATGGACCACGACCTCAGGCAAGAATTGCTGCTGGGTGGCATCAAAAGAGTGGGTTATCCGGTCAGCCGTGTGGGTCGAGACATTGTCTTGGCCGACGATGTCTATCAGATGATGCAGTATCCGGTCGTTCAGCATGAAGTCAGTTCTTCCGCGGAATAAAAAAATCAGGATTTGTTGGTTGCCGGCAGGTGCACGGTCATCTGCGGGAAAGGAATATCCCAGTTGTTGGCGTTACAACACTCAACGCACCATTTACCAAAAGCGCGTTCCAAGCGCTTCCAGGCAGCGGCCTGCTCACCCTTGAAATCAGCCAGCACCACAAGGTCGAGTGATGAGGCGCCAGCCTGAAGAAAGTCCACCTGCAGACTGAGACAATCATCACCGTAACCATTTTCGTCCAGTTTTTTCTGGAGAAAGGCCTTGAGCGTCTGCGGGACCGTGGTGGTGATCTCCGCCTGGAGATGGTAGGAGAGGCCAAACGGTACCTTGATACTGTAATTGCGGGAAAGATTGGCCGGGGCTAAGCCGAGAAAGGTGCTGGTAGGGTAGATCGTCCGGCGGCCGCCGAGTTCAACCAGTTCGACCTGTTCGAGGGAAAGACTGGCCACCTTGGCAAATATTTTGCCGTCAATAGAGATCCAATCCCCCTTTTTACAGGGAAACCAGGGTTCGTCGATGTTATAGGGCCGGGAAATGAGGCCGACCATATTTTCGATTGGGATGCGCAGGTGCATGCCTAGGGCCGGGTTGAACAGCTTGCAGAAGACATTGAGTGATTCCACCTTCCAGGGCACGCCATTATAGACGATGCGTTCTCCCTCCCGGATCGATCCCATGTTGAGCACCATTCTGACCTGCTGCCACATCTTGGGCAGGGCCTGGCGGACCGACCAGGCCAGGCCAAGGAAGAGGATGAGGGTCATGCTGAGCAGAAACCAGTCCTCGGCGGTATAAAGCACGAATATCAAGCCGCAGATGGCCGAAACTACTGAAAATATCTGGAAGAAGATATCGAGGATGCGCAAATGGATGGGACGCTGTTCTTTTTTTGCGCCGGGAAGCACAGAGAAAAGGAGGCGAGTGAGCAGTTTGAAAGTCAGGATAATAACGATAAAGGCGGTGAAGGCAATAGCCAGGTATAAGCCGCGGGTACGAAAAAATTCCCGTACGGAGTTGCCGGAATTTTTAAACAGGGTGGTATCCTTATTTTCCAGTTTGGCCAGTTCCAGTTGGGCCAGCTCAAGTTTATTGCGAATCCGCTTCTCTACATTTTGCCAGGCGGGCAGTAATTCCACCATGTTGGCCTTGATTTTGGGGTTCTTTGTTTCATGGAGGAGTTTATTGAGATTTTCAACCGCCTGGTGCGCCGTGGCCGCCTGTTTGGAGTAATCGCTGATCGTCTCCTTGAGATGGGATTTATGCCGGGCGCGGGCGGTTAACTGCTTGAGTTCTTTGATGCTTGGTTCCAGAAGGGAATTGAGCTCATCTTTCCAGCTGAAGGTTATTTTTTTCTGTTCGGTAAAGATGGTGGGTTCTACCCCGGTAGCGATCCGCTCGAAATCCCCACTGGCCTCAGATAACTGTTTGTCTAGCTTGGTCAGTTCTTCCTGCAGTTCTTTTTTTTCGGTATCCGAAATACTCGTTTTTAGTTTTTTGTTGGTAACCGTTATCTGTTGTTTGATATTTTTCTGGAGATCGAGCAGAGAGGCCAGCATATCCAGAGACTCGGTCCCTTTCTCGGGTGAGGCATCCTGATACACCTGTTTTTTGGTCAGGATGGACTCGATTTTAGTGGGAGGCTCAATTTCTTCAGCAAGCATGTTGGTGTATGCAGCAGGGCGGATGCCGGCGAGCAGGGGCGGGATGGTAAGTATCTGGCGGACGGGTTGCTGCCGTGAAAAGTGAGTGACCCAAGACAACGGCTGCGGTTTCGAATGTACCGGCTTTTCAGCAGCGGGTGCGAGCAGGGGCGGGACGTTGTTAAGGTGTCCGGTAGTTTTTTTCGATGAGACGATCTTGCCGGGCAGCGTTGATTTACTGCTGTCGGATTTTAATGTTTTACCGTTAGATTCAGCTGATGGCAGTTCATTTGATCCTGCGCGCACAGTTGTTTGTGCTGTGGGGGATACTGCCTGAACGTTTTTGAGCGGTGGGATAATAGCTTGTTTCGATGCGGCGTGTTGTGCTGTAAGCAGGCGCAGCCAATCGAATGATGTGTGCGCCGGTGCGGATTGTTGTGGTATGGCCAGCAGGGGTGGAGGTGCAGGCTCGGGGGAAACGGTCTGGTTTTCGGCAAAGGCTGAGGAAGCCAGGGCAAGGAGTATCGAACATAAGAGAGATATACGCATGATCAGGTCAGTGAGGGTGTCGGCAATGGGTGAAAAGGCAGAAGCGCCAGGTTTTTTTCCTGGTACCGGTCAGGGAGCCAGCCGTTCAATCGTCCAGCTGTTATCGGTTTGGTGAGTGTAGAGAAAACGGTCATGGAGACGGCTGGTCTGTCCCTGCCAGAACTCGATGCTGGCAGGACGGACACGGTAGCCGCCCCAGAAATCGGGCAGGGGGATTTCCCCGTTGAGAAATTTGGTTTTGATCTTCTCCAGTTCCATCATCAGCAACTGCCGGGAGGAAAGCACTGAGCTCTGCTGTGAAATCCAGGCACCGAGTTGGCTGTCGCGTGGTCGACTGGCGAAATAGCGTGCCGATTCGGCAACGCTGATTTTCTCGGCAATACCGGTGATAGCCACCTGGCGAGCCAGCTTGACCCAAGGGAAGAGCAGGGCCACGTGCTGATTTTCTGCGATCTGCTGGGCCTTGCGGCTGCTGTAATTGGTGAAAAAGACAAATCCTTCACGGTCAAACAACTTCAGCAGTACAGTCCGCAGGGTCGGTTGACCGTCCGCACCGACCGTGGCCAGGCTCATGGCGTTGGGCTCAGATAATTCGGCTTTGCAGGTCTCGCTGAACCAGTGTGCAAATTGACGGAACGGGTCGGGGTCCAGCATCTCCCGGCTGAGGACTTGATTCGCATATTCTTTGCGTAATTTTTCGATATCCATAATAATTCTTTGCTCTCTGTTTGTTGTTGGGTATCGCTGCTCTCAGCCACAACCTACAGGAAAAACAGAATAAAATGATAAAATAGATAGGCTGGTGGTGAACGGCTGTATGTTGAACCCCAACAATGCTGCAACGGTAACCCTGTCGGGTAGGATACGCTGATCTCTCTACCAGGTCAACTCTGTCGTGCGAATACTTTTTGTATCGTATCAGGTGGTGTTGCAAGAGAGCGACGTGAATCAGGCCGCAGTCATGGCCGCAAGGATAACAGGCAGGGCCGAGGCGCTTGGTTCCTGGACGAAGAAGCCTCTGGTGCTGTCTTCGGCCAGTTTGGCAAAGGGGTTTGATTCAATGTTGATATCGATAATAACTCCGTTACGTTGATACACCTCTCGGGCCACCTGATTAGGCAGGTTGGTGGCGCCGGCAGTGCCGACTACGAGCAGCAGGGCCGTTTCCTGGGCAGCCTTGAGCGAACTGTAGAAATGGTAGTGGTGCTCGTTGTAGCTTTCGTCGAATAACAGAATGTGGGGCCGGGAACGTGCACCGCAGAGCGGGCAGCGCAGGTGCTGCCGGTCGATTTCAGTGAGGCTCTCTTCTTTGGATTTGGGGTGAACGGCCTCGGGGATAGGGTAGACGGACTCACTGCATTCCAGGGAACAGCGCATATAAAAGACATTGCCGTGGATCTGGTAGGTGCGCGCCAGGGTGTTGCCGGCACGCAGGTGAAGGCCGTCGACATTCTGGGTGATCAAGGTGAAACGGTCGCCGAACTGCTGCTCCATGGCAACCAGGGCCAGATGGCCTGGATTCGGTTCAGCCCGCCGACAGACTCCCATGCGGTACAGATACCATTTCCAAACCTCGTCCGGTTGCTGGGAAAACATGTGGAAGGTGGCCATTTCCTGGGGCTGGTAGACTTTGGAGCCCACCGTCCAATATCCTTCCGGTCCGCGAAAGGTGGGAATGCCGCTCTCCGCAGAAATTCCGGCCCCGGTCAGTGCTGTGATTCTGCCTGTTCCTCCCGCGATCTCCCGAAGCACACTGCGAATTTTTTCATGCATGGCTTTTCTCCGAAAAATAATGGGCGTGTCGACCTGTGTCGGCTGCCGTCTTTGAGCACTGTTTTCTTCGGTCATCAATCTGTATTAAGTGCAGAATATCAGCTTTATCAAGGGAATTATCCGGCCAAGGAATAGTTGTTGTCGAATTTTTTGGCAGTAACTCGCAGAAAGATTGCTGACCGCCTTGTAAAAGCCGTCTTTCCTCTCTTCTTTGAAGGCATTGTAAAGATCAGAAGTATCCTTCAGCACTTGTCGTTGTGTTCAAATCAAGCCCATTAATTCAGGGTTGTGGTATATTTTTATTATATTTGTGTTATATTATTGTTGTCACCAACAGTTAGGCGGCAAGGACGGTGAAACATGAAAACACACTTGTTTATTTTGGCAGTCTTGATTGTGGTCTGCAGTGGTTGCGTACCATACTATTATAATGATCCGTATTATCATTCCTACGGTTACGGATCCTATACCTACCCGTACAGCCCCCCTGCTGTGTACGTTAATCCCGGGGTGAGATTCTATGCGCCGCTGCCCTATATCGGTTATGGCTACCATGGTTACTATGGCGGCTATCGCTCGTACCATGGTGGACACAGGTACAGATATTGATCTGCTGTCGCGCTTCCGGTTCGCTGCTGAGGATGGTGCTAATCATTACGTATCCAGGTTGAAGCAATACCAGGGGCCCTATACCTGTACTATCGCCAGCTAGAGATGCAACTTGCAGACTGAGTCATCTCACCCGTTTCTCGGCATGGTCCAACCGTTTTGATGTACCGTTTTTTGCCCATGCCAGCCTTTACCCATCCCTTTTTCTTGATATGTTATGCTAGATAACGATTCATCTCTGCGGCTCAAACTCCTTCGTTTTCCTCCGATCATCGGTGTCATTTACATCCATGGCTATGCAACGACCGTTAATTATGCGGGCGGTGAGATTGGCACTGCCAACATCAATGGACTGACCGATTTCATCCGCATTTTGATTTCTCAAGGTCTCGCGCGGATAGCGGTTCCGCTCTTTTTCCTGATATCGGGGTATCTCTTTTTCGCCAATTTCCGATGGTCGGAAAAGACGTACCTCAACAAGATACTGTCCAGAATCCGCAGCTTATTGATTCCTTTTCTGTTCTGGAATCTCCTTGCACTGGCCCTGATCACGCTTGCGCAAGCCTTCCCGTCGGTTCAGTTCATGCCGTTTTTCACCGGTGAAAATAATGTGATCGCCAATTTCACCTGGTTTGATTACCTCAATAACATCCTGGGTCTTAAATGGTATCCCTTCGCCTATCATTTCTGGTTCATCCGTGATCTGATGCTCCTGGTGCTGCTGGCTCCGGTTATCGCCGTGATCCTCCGCTTTGCGCCCTTTCCCTATTTTCTGGTGCTCTACCTGTGCTGGGTCAGCAGTACCTGGCCGGTCTACGAGCCGATAATCATGGGCTGGATTCTTGGTGTTGTGCCGGTTTTCGTCCCGGCCGCCATGGGCCTTTTGTTTTTCTCCGCCGGAGCCCTCTGCGGTATCAACGGCAAGAGCCTTTTTGCACTTGATAGGTACGGAGTCGCTGCCTGCATTGCTTTTGTCCCGATAGTGCTTGCCGATACCATCTGGTACACGGCCTGGTTCAATGTCTACCTGCATCGGACCGGGCTGTTGGTCGGGGTGGTGGCGGCACTCTACTCAACCAAGCTGATACTCCACCATGAACGGCTGACAAACTGGATCGTCACCCTCGGCGGGGCGAGTTTTTTTGTCTATGCGGCCCATGAACCAGTGCTGAGGATTGTCCGTACGCTCACCTTCAAATATATACCGTTTGATTGGCCCTACACCATGCTGGTGCTCTATCTTGCTATCCCGATGGTGGTTGTGGTTCTTTTAGTTTGGTGTCACCGGTTGTTGACTATTCTCTGCCCTCGCACCCTCAGCGTGATCACCGGCGGGCGGTGATGTGACAGGAGGGTGGGGACTGGTTTCGGAATCGAACCAAAGGACTCCCCTTTCACAGGTAGCCCAAATGGGGTTGAAGCCCGCGTCCGGCACAAGCCAACTCAACCAGTCGGATTGTTTTTAGAGAGAGGCGATCGGATTGATCAACGGTATAGAAGCAGCGACAAAGGCTTGAGATGTTTGTTGCATGGGATTATTGCGGGCGATTGTTGCCCGAGTTGTCATTTTCCTGTTTGATTTCATCGTACATCTGGTGCAGGTGCACCGGGGCGGTCTTGCGACGCAGGCGAAGGTTGAGCATCTCCACCAGGAAAGAGAAGGCCATGGCGAAATAGAGATAGCCTTTGGGCATCGCATGTCCGGTTCCTTCCGCCATCAGGGCCACACCCACCAATACCAGAAAGGCCAGTGCCAGCATCTTGACAGTCGGATGTTTTTCGACAAAATCGCCGATCGACTGGGCCGCGAACATCATGACGCCGATGGCGATGACAATCGCCGTCACCATAACCCAGAGATGGTCAGCAAGTCCTACAGCGGTGATCACCGAATCCAGAGAAAAAATAATATCGATGATGGCAATCTGGGCGATAACCAGCGGTAATTGGGAGGCTATATGCTTGGGGCTGTGGATTACCTCGCCGCCCTCCAGGCTATCGTGGATTTCAGTCACTGCTTTATAGAGAAGGAACAGTCCGCCAAACAGCAGGACCAGGTCGCGGCCGGAAACCGGGTGTCCCAGGATTTCAAACAGTGGTGCCACCAACCGTGCCAGCCAGGCTACCGACATCAGCAGAAGAATGCGGGTGCCCATGGCCGCCAGCAGGCCGAACTGTCGGGCAAAATGACGCTTTTCTGGTGGCACCTTACCGACCAGCAAAGTCAGAAAAATGATGTTGTCAATGCCAAGGACTATTTCCAGCACCGTTAGCGTCAGCAGTGAGCTCCAAATGTTAATATCCAACAACCATTCCATGGTGATTCTCTTATAATTATTAACTGTTTTTGTAACTACTGAAGGAGATTGTCGGCAGGCGTTGAGCTAGTTTGCGATTACACAGCACCGGATGAGGCCCGCATGGGTGCTCAATTTCGATTATTGCAAGAGCAGGGGTGACGCCTGTCTAGTTAGATTCGTTCAAGGATTTTTCTGCTGGTATGGCGAGGCTGTATTGTTCCGAACTTTTGCAGCATCCGTTGATAGACCGATTCAGGAACGTACTCATGGACAACCTGTTCCCATCCTTCCGAGCCGACCAGTCCTTTGACCAGGCTGGAGCTGACCTCTACCAGATATCGTGGCGACATCATGAAGAGTGTCTGGATCGTATCGTTCATGTTACCGTTGACGTACCGCATGCCCCGTTCGTAGGTATAATCCTTTTCGTTCCTGAGGCCCCGGAGAATATAATCAACCCCAATTGATTCGGCGTATTTCACCAAAAATTTGTTTTCGAATTGGACCACTTCCACATTCTTGAATGCAGCGCATATCTCGTGCAGCATGGCGATTCGTTCGTCAGTGCTGAAGGTGTATTCCTTCTGGGAGTTTTCTCCCACCGCGATATAAAATTTTGAGAAGAGTTTGGAACCTTGTTCGATCATCCACAGATGGCCGTTGGTCGGCGGATCGTAACTTCCAGCATAGATTCCTTTCATGGAAAATCCTGCACATACGTTATGGATGGTCATTGTCCGCCAGGCCCTGGTCGCACAGGGTGACAAGCAGCCGATCGTTTTCAGTATAAAAGGACACGCATCTGTTTTTTATACCTGAGATGCGCCCGAGGTATCAACGGGCACTGTCAATACCACACGGTTCCTCTTTTCGACGAGCTAAGATCTCCTGTTATTGCGGTGGTTACGCCAGAAAACATGAAAAAGCATGTCGAGTGCTGGTAAGCTATAGCAAACCGGCCTGTTGCCCGTCAATAGTATATTCGGAGGAGAGAAGAATAGGGAACTGTTTGTTCGATAAGGGAGCCGCAAAGGTTTGCACTCGATACCGTTGTCGGTAGAAAGCCCCTTTTCTGCAGGGTAGTATGCTCTTTACTCCTTCTCCCCACTCTCAAACCCAGGCAATTCCAAAGTGCTGACTTTTGGTTTCTTCGGGGTGCCAGTAATGTCGGTGACCCTGCGGACGGTGCGGTTGGCGATCCGTTTTCCCTTGGCGCTGGCCCCCTTGATCAGAAAGTCGTCCAGGTCGATTTCCACAGCATTGAATTTGGCGCGGGCTGAGGGCGCCAGGCTGACCCGCACCCTGAACCCTTCCTTGCCAATGAGCAGCAGCAGAATGGTCGAGCGCTTGTCTTCCTCGAAGAGGCGGTATTCGCGGTTGAGGATGAATTTTGGGGTGGCGAACCGCTTAGCATAAGCAAGATTTTCCGGACCGTGACGATAGATCAGGTTGAACACCAGGTCACTCCGCACGACTCCCATCCAATACAGGTCAGATCCAACAAAGAGCTTATCGGGCACCGGCACCACTTTGTAGAGACCATCTTTGAAGAGCAACAGGAGACGGTCATATTCGGAACAGCAGAGTTCGATATCGTTGGCCGTATCCTCGGCCTTAATTTTATGCCCTATAAAGCCGTTCTCCCGGTGATAGGCAACATGGAGATCGGAAATCGCCGCTGAACGGGCATCGACCGCATCAAAGGTGCACAGTTCACTGTGACGGGGAAAGAGCGGGCCGTATTTGGCGATCAGCGCTTCGATATAATTGATGGTATAGCCCACCATGTCGGTGAGGTGCTGCTTGATCAGGGCAATAGCCTTTTCAATCTCCCGGATCTCTTTTTCCTGGCGGTTGATGTCAAAGCGTGAGATGCGGCGGATCTTGATTTCCAGCAACCGTTCCACATCATCGCTGGTGATTTTGCGCAGCAGTTCCTCAGCATAGGGCACCAGGGCCTGCTTGATAGTGCTGATGACAGCCTTATAATTGATTTTTTCCTCGATCTGCTTGTACAGCCGTTCCTCGATGAAAATCTGCTCCAGTTTGCGGGCGTGCAGTTTTTCCTCAAGCCGGCCCAGATCGATGGTCAGTTCGCGTTGCAGATTATTGAGCAGCCGATCGGTGTTGCGCCTCAAAATATCCTCGACTTTGTGCTGTCGCGGCATATTTTCCTCAATCGCAACCAGGCTGGGAGAAACGCTCAGCTCGCAGTCGGTGAAGGCATAGAGGGCATCGATAGTTTCTTCGGCCAGCACGCCGCGGGCCAGTTTGATTTCAACTTCAACCTTCTCGGCGGTGTAATCGTTGATAGAGGCAATTTTCAGCTTGCCGGCCTTGGCCGCCTTTTCAATCGATTCGATCAGCGACTCGGTGGTGATGTTGTAGGGCAGTTCGGTGATGACAATTGTTTTGGGATCCGGCTCCGTCATCTTTACCCGGCAGCGAATCCGGCCGTTGCCGTGGTCGTAGTTGGTGACATCAATGATGCCGCCCCGGTGGAAGTCTGGATAGAGGACGATTTCCTGGCCACGCAGATAATCGACTTGAGCCTGGAGCAGTTCCGTAAAATTATGGGACATGATTTTGGTGGCCATACCCACGGCGATGCCCTCGGCGCCGAGCAGCAGCAGTAACGGGATTTTGGCCGGCAGGCACACCGGTTCCTGCATGCGGCCGTCGTAGGAGTCGACAAACTCGGTCAGGTCTTTGTTGAACAAAGTTTCACGAGCCAGCGGCGACAGGCGGCATTCAATATACCGGGGGGCCGAGGCCTGGTCGCCGGTGAAGATGTTGCCGAAATTGCCCTGGCGGTCGATAAGGAAACCCTTGTTAGCCAGATTGACAAGAGCCGCGAAGATCGATTGATCGCCATGCGGATGCAGTTTCATGGTCTCGCCGACGACATTGGCCACCTTGTGAAAACGGCCGTCATCCATGTTGTGCAGGGTCTGCAGCAAACGCCGTTGCACCGGTTTGAGGCCATCGTCGACATCGGGAATGGCCCGGTCGCGAATGACGTAGGCGGTGTAGTCCAAGAAATTGTTGTCAAACATCTGGTGCAGCTTGCCGCGCTGCGGCTCGATCGTTTCGCTCATATCGGCCTCAATATCAGATGATCCATGATATACTGCTTTCGTTCAGGGGTGTTTTTGCCCATATAAAACCGCAGCACCCGGCTCACTTCGCTTAAACTGTCGATCCGCACTTGTTTGATCCGCATATCGGCCCCGATGAACTGCTTGAACTCGGGCGGTGAAATTTCGCCCAGGCCTTTGAAACGGGTCATCTCAATACTGCGGTCGGCTCGGCTTTTGCCTTTGAGGGCAGTGATCGCCTCTTCCATGTCCTGATCAGAGTAGCAGTAAAAGGTTTTTTCCTTGTTGCGCACCCGAAAAATCGGCGTCTCCAGGATGTAGACGCGCTCCATCTTGACCAGCATTTCAAAGTAATGCAGGAAGAATGTGAGCAGGAGGTTGCGGATATGGAGACCATCGACGTCAGCGTCGGTGGCGAGGATGACCTTGTCAAAACGGAGGTTGCTGATCGAATCCTCGATATTCAGCGCCTGCATCAGTGAGTACATTTCTTCATTTTTGTAGAGCACGTCCAGCCGCTGCCCCAACACGTTCATCGGCTTGCCCTTGAGGGAAAAGACCGCCTGGGTCATAGGGTCGCGGCTGCTGACGATGGAACCGGCGGCCGATTGACCCTCGGTGATAAACAGCATGTTTTCGCGGCCGGGTTTGGAGGCATTGCCCCGCGAGGGATGATACTTGCAGTCTTTCAGCTGCGGGATCTTGAAGGCGATTTTTTTGGCCTTGGCCTTGGCGTCACGGCGGACCGACTGCAATTCGCGCCGCACTCTTTCGTTGCGCTGCACCTTGTCAACAAAGACCTCGGCGGTTTCGGGATACATGTAGAGATGGGTGACCACCGCATCCTTGACCGTATTGACGATGCCGGTGCGGATCTCGGTGTTGCCGAGCTTGTTTTTGGTCTGCGACTCGAATACCGGCTCCTGTACCTTGACCGAGAGGATGCCGACGATACCGTCACGGACATCATCACCATTGTATTTTTTGCCGGTGAATTCATTGACGCCCTTGAGAATACCTTCGCGGAAGGCGGAGAGATGGGTGCCGCCCTCGCTGGTGAAGGTGCCGTTGACAAAGGAAAAATAGGATTCGTTATAGTCGTCGGTGTGGGTGAAGGCAAATTCCAGGGACTTGTCGGCGAAATGGATCGGCGGATAGATGCGTTCGCTGTTGACTTCCCGGTCAAGCAGATCAAGCAGACCGTTTTTCGAGAAAAAGAGGTTGCCGTCAAGATAGAGGCTCAAACCGGCATTCAGGTAGGCATAGCGCCAGAGCCGCTGTTCCACATACTGCGGGTCGTACTGGTATTCGGGAAAGGCTGCGGTATCGGGGAGGAATTCCACCAGAGTGCCGTTCTTTTCCTTGGTCTCCCCATCCTCTTCGTGCTGCAGTACGCCCTGGGAAAAGACCGCCTGTTTATAGCTGCCGTCACGGAAGGCGGTGACGATGAAGTTGGAAGAGAGCGCATTGACCGCCTTGGTACCGACTCCGTTGAGGCCCACCGAAAACTGAAAGACCTCGGTATTGTATTTGGCACCGGTATTGATCACTGAAACGCATTCCACCACCTTGCCCAACGGGATGCCGCGGCCGAAATCACGGACCCGGCAGCGGCCGTTCTCGTCTATGGCGATATCGATCCGTTTGCCGCAGCCCATGATGAATTCGTCGACCGCATTGTCCAGGATCTCTTTGAGCAGGATATAGATACCATCGTCCGGGTGGGAGCCGTCACCGAGACGACCGATGTACATTCCTGGCCGTTTGCGGATATGCTCGAGCGAGCTGAGGGTTTTGATTTTGGATTCGTCGTACTGATGGTCGGTCATAAACGGATAGTATACAAGTGAAGATAGAGATTGTCGTGTCAAGGAATCAACTTTCAAGCGGGCGCACTGTACCTGTCTCTGCCGTGCAAGTCAAAAAATAAGCGTCCCGTTGTTGCGCATAAGTTGTTATGGGTCACTCCATCATGTGGACCCGTTCGCAGTCCGGGCAGACCCAGGTCGGGCCGTTGCTGATGCCCCATTTATTTTCCTCGAAGCAGGGGGGGCAGATCTGGAAGCCGCAGCCGCAGTTCCAGCAGAAGGGCTTTTCCTCTTTGCAGCAGTGGCAGCGGAACTCTTTTTTTCCACGACGGCCGCGCTTGGGTTTAGGCTCGCTGGCTGTCATCGGATTACTCGCTCTTGGGCGGCAGCAGTTCATGCTCCATCCAGTGCAAATAGCTCTCGCCCCCGGCAACAACGGGCGTAGCCAGGATCTCAGGGACCTGGTAGGAGTGGTGCGCCCGGATCGCACGGCACAGTTCGGGAAAGAGATCGCGCCGGGATTTGATGGTGCAGACCTGCTCTTCGCTCTGTTCGATTTTGCCCTGCCAACGGTACCAGGAATTGCACGGCGCAATCTGGACACAAGCTGCCAACCGTTGTTCCAGCAGGTGAGCTGCCAACTGTTCCGCCTGGGGTCTGTCGGCCACCGCAGTGACCACCTGGATGTAGGGTGTCATAGGTTTCTCCTCGAAAAAAAGGGCGTTTACAAAACATGACTCTGCTCGGACTGGAATAATTTTGTAAAGTAGAATATCTTACCAATGCTGGCTAGAAAAAACAAATATCTGCTTATTCCTCTTTCTGTTCTACAGGTGACCTTATGCTTTTTGCCGTGGATGTTGGAAATTCTCATACCGTGAGCGGTATCTTTGATAATGGCCAGCTGGTGGGCCACTGGCGGCTCCAGTCCCGGAGAGACCGCACCGCCGACGAACTGGCGATCCGCTACCACGGTCTGTTCAATATGGCCGGTATCGATCCGTCCAAGATCACCGGTTTCATTGTCGCCTCAGTGGTGCCGACCCTGGAAACCAGCTGGCTGCATTTTGCCCGGAGCTATCTGACCAAACTCAAACATCCGCCGCTTGCGGTCAACCACAACCTGCAATTCGGGATGAAAATCGCCACCGAGAACCCGGCAGAGGTCGGTGCGGACCGGATCGTCAATGCCGTGGCCGCCTGGGATCGTTACCACAAGCCGCTGATCGTCATCGATTTCGGCACGGCCATCACCTTTGACTGCGTTAATGGTGAGCCGGCCTATGTTGGTGGCACCATTCATCCGGGTATCGGCATCTCGCTTGATGCCCTGGCTACCCGCACCGCAAAACTACCGCGACTCGATATCGACGTCACTCCGGATCATCCTATCGGCACCACCACAGTCAAGGCCATCCATTCCGGCATGCTCTACGGCTTCGGCGGCCTGGTTGACCGGATGGTCGAGGTTTTGAGCAAACAGCTGACCCCCGACCAGGAACGGGCCGTGGCCATTGCCACCGGCGGCATGGCGTCGCTGATTAAACCCTACAGCAAAACCATCGACGAGATCGATGAGGAGCTGACCCTCACCGGCTTGCATCTTATCTATCGGATGAACAGCGAAGATCATGAGTGAGCGGCCGATCCTGCCACCTTTGCTGAAACGGGGCGACACCGTCGGCCTTCTTTGTCCGGCCGGTCCGGTCCGTGACATGGAACAGCTGCAGGCGGGTATCCGACTGATCAAAGATATGGGTTTTAAGGTCAAAATCCAGGGTTCGATTTAACCGCAGGACGGTTATCTCGCAGCCAGCGATGCCCAGCGTGCCGAAAACCTGCACACCTTGTGGAGCGACGAGGAGGTCAAGGCGGTGCTGGCGATTCGCGGCGGGTTCGGTTGCCTGCGGCTTATCGATCAACTGGATATGGAGCTGTTCCGCCGTCATCCCAAATTACTCGTTGGTTGCAGCGATGTCACCGTGCTGCTCAACGGTCTGCTGCAGCACGCAGGGCTGGTTTCCCTGCATGGGCCGGTGGCGATCTCGCTGGCCAGGAGCGACGAGCAGAGTGTGATCTCGCTTTTTTCGCTGCTGACCGGTAATTTTTCGGAACGAATTAAACCCAAAGGGCTGGAAATTCTCCGAGGCAGCGGCATGGGCAGAGGTCGGTTAGTCGGCGGTAATCTGACCTCCCTCGTGCATTTGCTTGGCACTCCCTGGGACAGCAGGTGGGACGATTGTATTCTTCTGCTCGAAGACACTAACGAACCGATGTATCGGCTGGACCGGATGCTCACCCAGCTGGCTCTTACCGGGCGATTGGAGCGGCTGGCCGGGTTGCTGCTTGGCACCTTTGATACGGGTAACAACGATCGGCAGGCATCGCTTCGCCTCCAGGAAGCAGTCTGGAGCCGGGTCATGGAGTTGGTCGGGCCGGAATTTCCGGTCTGGGCCGCTTTTCCGGTAGGTCACCAGGAGAAAAACGAGACCTTGCCTATCGGCATGGAGGCGATCATGGAGTCCGGAACCGGTACGCTCAGGTTGTTGCCCAAATCAGTTGCCACCGTCTGAAGCAGGGGGCGGTTGATTATGTTGAAACGTTCTATTTTGACGTTTTTCTGGCTGTTTCTGCTGCTGGCCGTCTATTTGGCCAGCCTCTTGCTGCTGCTGATGGTCAAGGGTCAACTGGACCAATCGACCTGCTTCATGGCGTTTAGCATCTGGGTGGTGCTGGCGGCACTGTCGTTTCTCCCTGTCCTGGGGATGCTTATCAAGAAGATTTGGTTTTTCCCCGGCACCGGTGAGCCGGCGACTTTGGAGCAGTTGCGAGAGCACCTGTTGGCCATCAATGCGATGGCTGGTCCCGTGCAGGTGATAGGGAAGAAAAAGAAACTGATTGTGCGTTGGCGACATGAGGAGACGCAGTGGTGTGAACTGTTCAGCGATCTTGGCATCAGCCGTCTCTATGAACTGCACTGCCGGTTTGATTTCTCTACCCGAACGGTGCTATTGGCGGATCGGATACGTACAGCTGATTTTCTGATCTGCCCTGAACGCGTGAAAATCGGTTTTCTCCGCATACCTCTGCCTTTTCTCAGGGTGCGACCGGGACGACTCGGCACCATCGAGCGGTATATTACGACCGCACCAAATGAATATCGTTTTCACCCCAGCGAGATCAAGTCGCCAGTCATAAGTACGATTCTGGCCAGCGGTTGGAATGTCAGGTTTAGTCTGTTTTGAAGGTGTTTGGAGGTTTTGGGTCTTATGCAAAAAATACGTGTTCTCTTTCTCTGTACCGGCAATTCCTGCCGCAGCCATGGCTGAGGTGTGGGCGAAACATCACGGTGATATAGGTTGAAAAACAGCCTGATCATTGGGTCAAACTTCTGAAGTATTGTCTTTATCGTCCTGGCTCTGGAGTTTGCAACGGCAAGAACTGCACACAGAGGTACATCGCAAGAGAAATCTGTTGTGGCAGCTTATGTGTCGTGTAGAATAAATTGCATCTGGATGGGTTGTTCTTACAATGAACTTGCTGTTCAAGATATGAAATTCAACCAACAAAAGGAGTTTGACGATGAAAAAAGCGACTTTGTTTTTGATTTTTCTTTTGCTCTTTGTTGTACCTGCCACTGCCGCTGTTCATCCTGACGCAAAAGGTTGCAAGGATCATCCGCTCTTCAACCGCATGTCAGGGGTATGGCTTTACAATTGCGCCCAGAAGGATTTCGACTTTTTCAATTTTCCTGTCGAAAAAGGAAAAACCGAGCGTGTAGAAGGAAGAAAGTCGATCTTGACCTACTACCCGGAAGCAAACCTCCCCTCCAAACCAAGCGAATTGCAGGTGCTCCGTAATTATGAAAATGCAGTGACGAAATTAGGCGGAAAAGCTGTCTTTGTCGACAAAGCAAGAGAAACACTGAGGCTCGATAAAGATGGCAAGGAATACTGGATTGAAATTTGGGCTGAATTTACCGGTAAATATGGAATGACGATTGTCGAAAAAGAAGCCATGAAGCAGGATATTGTCGTCAATGCCGAGGCTATATCGAATGATCTGAAATCCACGGGCCATATAGCAATTTACGGCATATTGTTTGACACCAACAAGGCAGATATCAAACCCGAGTCAGCGCAGGCTGTTGGTGAGATTGCCAAACTCCTGCAGAAAGATCCCGGATTGAAACTCTACGTGGTCGGGCACACCGACGCAACCGGTGTCCTCGACCACAACTTGCGCCTTTCTCAGGAAAGAGCTGAGTCGGTTCTGCAGGCACTCATTCGTACGCACGGCATTGCTGCGGCACGACTGCGGTCATTTGGCGCTGGCCCTTTTGCACCTGTTGCCTCCAACGACAGTGACGGTGGTCGGGCCAAGAATCGTCGCGTTGAGTTGGTAAAACAATAGACCTGTCATGTGAGAGGATTGTATCTCTTGCAAACAACCACTCCCTCCCATCGGCCATCATTCAACAAGGAGTCAACGCATGTCCATTGTATTTTCCCCATGGCTGATCTGGTTTTTAGCCGGTATAGCCGTCATGCTCGCTGAACTTGCCGTTCCCGGCTTTGTGATCATTTTCTTCGGGCTGGGCTGTTGGGGCGCTGCAGTCGCGGCTGCCATCGCCCCGGATGCGTATTCCATCCAACTGAGCACCTTTCTGATCGTAGCGCTGACCTCGCTTGTAACCCTTCGGAAATTGGCGATGCGTATCTTTGTGGGACGAAGCGAAGTTTCACAAAACGATGACACGGGGAATGTGTCTGTCGGCTCCCGGATCAAAATCGACCAGGATATGGAACCCGGGCGTGAAGCACGGGTGCGATACCGAGGAACCATGTGGAGCGCTGTTGCTGAAGAGCGAATCTCCGCCGGGTCGGAAGCCGAAATCATTGGGGTCGACAAGGCCAACAGGTCTTGTCTCAAACTCAAGGCCGTCAATCGTCTTTAGCTATCGTTTGCTCAAATGATGCTACCCGCCTCGTTCCGTCATCCGTCGGGTGATATCACTTTTCAGAGCATAAAAAAATAAAGGAGAATCCGTTGTTATGACGCCAACACTCATTGCCCTCTTCGCCGTCGCCGTCCTCGTCATCATCACGCTTGTCAAAGGAGCGGTTATCGTCCCCCAAAGGAGCGCCTACATTATCGAGCGTCTTGGCAAGTTTGACCGCACCCTTGAAGCAGGTTTCCATATTCTGATCCCATTTGTCGATCGTGCCGCATATGTCTTCGGCCTCAAAGAACAGGTCGTCGACATCCCCGCGCAAATTTGTATCACCAAAGATAACGTGAGCGTCGAGGTGGACGGCATTATTTATTTGGAAGTGCAGGATGCGCACAAGGCGGCCTATGGCATTGACAATTACCTCCGCGCTGCCTCGCAACTTGCCCAGACGACCCTGCGTTCTGCCATCGGCAAGATCGATCTTGATAAAACCTTTGAGGAGCGGGAGAAGATCAACACCGAAGTAATCGATGCCATTGATCAGGCGGCAATGTCATGGGGGGTGAAGGTCCTTCGCTACGAGATCAAGGATATCACGCCGCCGGTATCGGTGAAACAGGCTATGGAGGCCCAAATGACTGCCGAGCGGCAGAAGCGGGCTGATATCGCCACCTCCGAAGGTCTGCGGCAGAGCATGATCAACCAGTCCGAGGGTGAGAAGCAGAAACAGATCAATGAGGCCTCGGGCAAGGCAGAGCAGGTCATCCTCATCGCCGAAGCGGATGCGAAACGAATCGAGCTTATAGCCTCAGCTACGGCTGAGGGCATCAATAAGGTAGCCGCAACCATTAAGGAACAAGGGGGCATTGAGGCGCTCAACATGCGGTTGGCCGAACAATACATCAACCAGTTCGGTAACCTGGCCAAAACAACCAATACGATC
>Ga0351926_1032_pt1 | contig 18819 bp, 16 predicted proteins | sample BONcelT113001D10_FD_206837 | JGI IMG/M metagenome (GOLD analysis project Ga0351926, IMG submission 206837) | Enriched cells from coal bed in the Powder River Basin, Montana, United States - BONCAT cells T11 rep2 HSBNCT.T11.300.1.D10 ...
GGATAAAATTATTTCAAGCGTAATTGAATTCGGCGATGGTTTTTTCCCGCATTTCGCCCGGTTACGCCACTCTTTAGATGTAGAAATAATCGAACTGATAATCAGCTTCGCGGCGGTCAATCCGGGGCAGGAGTTACGGGAGTATTTGTTTGATTTTGTTGATAATTATTATGATAAGTATGCTATGTTGCAACATTACTATCAGGGCAGACACAGCCAATCCGGTTATCAGCTCAATTTTTTAAAGACGGATATGGATGTTTTGCTCGATAAGGCATGTCTGGTTTTGTCAGATTTTTATTTTAACGATTTTGCCGATAAACGTTACTACAACAGCAGTTATCCGATTATCAAGCGTCACGCCTATACCGCCCTCTCCAAAAAGATGAGCAAGGAAAGTTTTCTGCTGCTGGCTAATCGCTTAGGGGAAGATGACCAGGCAAAAGTTTTGATTAGTGCGTTGACACGGATGATTAACGACAACCCTCGTTTTTTGTATATTGTCGAGGAGATGTTTTTAACTGACAATAATCTCCAGGTACGGGGGAGGCTGGCCCAAATTCTCTCGAACAAGATTGAGTATTACATTCTCAAGTTGCCTACCTCTAAAAGGGGCAACTCTACAGCTATTATTCAGCAAATTATCCGAGATGGTGAGATTAGCGAGATCATCGGATTTTTGAATAAAAATCGGGATTTAGAGATTGAAAATATTCTCGTTAAAATTATTAAGGAAACTGTCACTCTGGGGACGAGCGCTTATTTGGATATCAGCACCTACCTTGATCATCGCATTTTGGCTAAATGCGGGATTCCGCAATACCAGCAAGAGGTTCAAAGTCGAAAGAAAGAAAAAGACAAGGCTCTGATTCGAACAGTGGCGATTTTTACTTTTCTCTCGATTGCTATTTTCCCTTGTATATATGTCCTTCGTCGCTACGGGATGCTGCAATCTCAAGAACCATACGCAAATTTAACCCAATATGTTATCGATTTCAATTATTATCTGGCATTTTATTCTTTAACCATCAACTCAATTTATCTGGGCTTGCTGCTCCTATCCTACGCCAATTTGCGCCGTCAGTCCGTCCTGTGGAATATCAAAAATATTTCGATGCTTTTTCGCAAGGGAATGCTGCCTAGCATTTCGATTATCGCTCCGGCTTTCAACGAGGAAAAGAACATTATCGCCAGTGTCAACTCGCTTTTGAATCTAAAATACCCGGACTACGAGCTGATTGTGGTCAACGACGGGAGCAAGGACGACACCTTGATTTCTCTCATTGAATATTTCGAATTGATCCGAGTCGACCATATCTACGAGGGGAGCCTAGCGACAGCACCTGTACGCGGTATCTATAAAAATCCTTCCTTTCCCAAACTTATCGTTGTCGATAAAAGCAACGGAGGTAAAGCCGACTCCCTCAATGCCGGAATTAATATTGCTCAGGGCACATATTTTTGCGGCATCGACGCTGATTCGCTGTTAGAAACTGAAGCTTTGCTGCGGCTGGCCTCTGTAACATTGGACGAAAGTGTGGAAACACCGGCTTTGGGCGGTAATATTTTCCCGATTAACGGTTGCCAGGTGGAGCGGGGGATGTTGGAGAAGATTGCTTTACCGAAAAACCATCTGGCTTGTTTCCAGACAATCGAATACATGCGTGCTTTTATGGCTGGCCGTTTAGGCTGGCAATCCATTAATTGTTTGCTAATCATTTCCGGGGCCTTTGGTCTTTTTCGTCGGGATAGGATTATAAGCGTCGGCGGTTACCTTACTTCCAAGGGGGTATATCAGAAGGACACCGTTGGTGAGGACATGGAGCTGGTAGTGCGGATTGGGCGATTGATGCGGGAACAAAAACAAAAACATGTTATCGGGTATGCTTTTAACGCTAATTGCTGGACCGAGGTGCCGGAAGATTTAAAGAGTTTAAGGACTCAGCGTTTTCGCTGGCACCGCGGGCTAATTGACATTTTGTATTTTCATCGGCGGATTTTTTTCAACCCGGTTTATGGCAAAACCGGGTTTATCGCCTTCCCCTATTTTCTCATTTTTGAGGCCATCGGACCGCTGGTGGAAATTCAGGGATATCTGATGGTGCTGTGTGCTGCCCTCCTGGGCATCCTCGATGCCAAAATTGCATTGTTGCTTTTTGTTACTACCATCCTTTTTGGGATAATTGTTTCCCTGACATCGCTATTGATTGCGGAGCGGGATGCCGAGTATTTTGGGCCAAGAGAGCTATTTCGTCTTGTGCTTTATGCTGTGGTTGAGAATTTTGGATTACGTCAGTTAATTAGTTTTTGGCGTGTGTTTGCTTTATTTAATCTTATTTTCAGTCATGAGAGCTGGGGCCAGATAAAGCGAAAGGGGATATGATGTGATGCACCGAAAAGTAATTATCTTTCTGACTCGACTCTTTTTGCTGGGGGTTACTTTGGTCTTTCTGGCTTTATTCTTTGTCCCTGCCACCAAATATGTGATCATGGGGGAGCAGAAATTGACCGCCAAAGTTGTGGGGGATTCTGCCACATATGCGTGGTTGGTTCGACATAGTAAGTTTCCCGCGCCGGCTGCCGGTACTACTCCGGACATTCTCTTCGTTGCCGATGCAAGTGAGGATTTCAGCCAAGACATTGGTGACAATCTGGTTTTCGGGGAGCAGCTTTTGGATGGGCCTAACGCCGATATGGTTCAGCACGTTTTTAATTTTGATGCGACTGGCTTTGTCGGCTTTGCCGACGAGAAAGGGCTTCGTATCGAACAGGGCAAAATGACTTGGGAGTTGGTTCAGGGGGTGGATTATGTCGGAGAGTTCGGAATTAAGTCTGCCGAAGGAATTTATCCCTTCCATGGTTGGTTTGAATTTGTCCGTGGCGACAATGTTATCGACTATTATCATTTAAATTTGACGGATACCGGTCGAGAGAAGTTGGCCGAGCTAGGGCTGGAAGATAAAATACCCTTAACGGTGGCATATTCCTCGCCTCTCTACGATGCTTACTATTGCACCGGGCGCATTGCTCCGAAAAAGGTAAGCATGCCTTTCTTTGTTGCTTGGGCGGAGGTTCTATTTAAAAACAAACAGATCTATGAGAAGCAAAGTAACGAGGCCTATTTTTGGCAACAGCATTACGACCAGCTACGGGAGACCATTACAGCCGGACGTCAATTTTCAAATCTGGGTGTGTCGGCACGCGAGCCTCTCTTTGTCACTCAAGGGAGACGGATGCTGAAGCTCGACTCTGATGGAGAGTACCAAGATTTTTTCTTTAACGGGGTCAATGTCGGTGTTGCTTTGCCGGGGCAGTTTTTTACTGATTTTTCTCGTGACGTTGAAGTTTATCGATTTTGGCTTCGGTCTATTGGTGAGATGAATGCAAATACGGTACGGATTTATACGCTGCTACCGCCGGAGTTTTATCGGGCGCTTTACGAGCACAATCAAGTGAGCTCAAACAAGCTGTATTTGATGCAGGAGATCTGGCCGGAGGAAAATCCGGTGGATCACAACTATCTGTTGCCGGGGTACAACGAGGATTATCAGCAGGAAATTGAAATCGTCGTCGACGCTGTCCACGGCTCTCGGGTGGTTCCGCAACGCGATTATCGAGCCTTCGGGGTTTATTCTTATGACGTTTCTCCTTATTTGATTGGCTATCTGGTGGGCCGAGAGCTGGAGCCTGAGGAAGTAATTGCAACTGATATGCTGAATCCCGAATATACATATCCCGATGGTCGTTATATTTTTGCTGAGGCAGCAGCATCTCCGACGGAGGCATGGCTTGCGGCTTCGTGTGATTATGCTTTGGCGTACGAGGACTCGGTCTATGGCCAGAAATCTCTTGCGGGTATTGTTAATTGGCCGACGCTAGATCCTATCGACCATCCCAGTGAGTGGAACGAGCAAGGAGACAAAAGCTTGCAGTACAACGATAAGGCTGTTGTAAATATAAATCATATCGGCCTTAATCCTGATAATGCGGCAGGCTTTTTCGGAGCCTATCATATCTATCCTAACTATCCCAATTTCATGAATAACGAACCGGCTTACAATGCCTACCAAGATGGGCAAGGCCGTTTCCGTTATGGAGGGTACCTTCGGCAGTTTATGGAGTTGCACACGAAATTCCCGGCGGTTGTCGCGGAATATGGTCTTTCTAACAGCAAAATCACTGCTCACGTCAGTCCTGATGGCTATAACCACGGGGGACTGGATGAAGCGACCCAGGCCGCAGGAACGATACGGATGGCGGAGGCAATCAAGCGGGAGGGCTATGCCGGGGCAATTATCTTTGAATGGATGGATGAGTGGGCCAAGAAAACTTGGATCACCGAACCCTACATGATTCCTTACCAGCGGCATGCTTTGTGGCATAATGCCATGGATCCCGAACAAAACTATGGCATTTTAGCGGTAGAAGGCCTTGCGACCTTGCAGGAAAAGACCCAGGATTCTTTGACAGTGCGGCACAATTATACTTACGTGCAGCTAGAATTAACGGAAAACGCGGCGAATCCAGGGAAAGACCGGGTGGTGTTGCTTAGTACCATCGGCGACGACAACCCGGAGTTTAAGATTGTGATTCCTGCCGGACAGACACCGTCAATTTTGGCAAGTGCCCGCTACAATTGGACGCGGAATATCTTTGTCGGAGGTAGCCCAGAGGCGGAGTTTCAGCGGATGATCTTGGTCACCAATCCTAGCGGCATCGGCCAAAACGGGGAAGTCTATCCGGCCATTAGCATCGATGTCAGCGACTTGCAGCCCTATGTCCATACTGCGGGGAATAAGCTGCGCATCGATTTACCTTATACTCTAATTGGTGTCAGCGACCCATCTTCTCTCCAGGTGATGAGCGGGGTAGCGGCTAGCACAACGACCGAAGGAATTTTGGTAATCCTGCAGGAAGACGGAGCTCAAACGGCAGCTATCCGCTATCTATGGGAACCATGGGAAAAGGCGGAATTCACTTATCGCTTCAAGCAGGTTTATTACGATTTGATGGACTATTTTAAGGAGTAATTTTCGAGAACGTCTAAAAAATCCAGCTGCCACATGTTTTGTTTTCTTAGACCCGTCGGCGCCGGAAGATCATCTTCCAGTAGGTGCCGGCGGGGTTTTGCATTATCTGGAGCAAGTCCCAGCCCCGGTTAAAGCTGGCGTTGAGAATGTCTTCAAGGTCCAAAGTCGTGGCTGGCAGTCCGTCGACTACGGCATGGCGTCCTTCGGCGACTTCGAGAAGTTTCATCGCCCGCTCCACGTTAAGCCGCAGTTTTTCGACCTCGTTTTCTTCATTCTTATCGTTTTCTTCTGCTAATGTCTGCACCAATTCACTCACCTGCCTTGTATTTTATTATAAGACATAGGATAATTTCAGCAATGAGAAAAAAGCACTTAAGATTAAAGGAAATAATTTTACCCGCCGGGGTCGCCCAGATTGCTGATCTGCTCGCCGATGCCGGCTTAAAGGTCTGGCTGGTCGGAGGCGCTGTTAGGGACTTGCTGCTCGGCCGGCAGCCACGGGATTACGATTTGTTGACCGACGGACAGATTCCTTTGCTACAAGAGATTTTCCCGCGGACAATTCGTTTTGCTGCGGCGAAGCGAACTTTGTTGGTTCCGTGCCAGGGATTGGCGGTCGAGGTGAGCTCGCTGGCCGGGATGGAGCTGGGGGAGGAGCTGCGGCTACGGGATTTTACCTATAACGCGATGGCGGTGCGCCTCTGCGATGGAGAGCTTATCGATCCCATGGGGGGCGAGTGCGACCTTCGCGATGGGTTGTTGCGCCCTTGCCAGGCGCCGGAGCTTTGTTTTAGCGAAGACCCGGTCCGCCTGTTGCGGATGTTGCGGCAAGCTCATGATTATCAGCTGCGGATTGATCCGGGGACTGCCGCTGTGGCTAAAGCATCGGCAGCATTATTGGGCCGCATCAGTCAGGAGCGTTTGCGGGATGAATTGACGCGCTTGCTACATCGGGAGCAAGGTGCGGGGAAAGGGATTGTGCTGTGGCAGGAGTATGGTTTTCTGGCGAAAATTCTTCCGGAGGTAGCTGGACTCTGGGGTGTCGAGCAAAGTCCGCCTCACCAATATGATTGCTTTTGGCATACGATGACCGCCCTTGATCTGGCGCCGTGTCAACTCGTCTTGCGCCTAGCGGCGCTCTTCCACGATGTCGGCAAACCGCCGACGGCTAAAAAAATCGAGGGGAGCTGGCGGTTTTATGGTCATCACCAGCAGGGAGCGGCCATGACCGAGCAAGCGCTGCGCCGTTTGTGTTATCCGGAGAAGACGGTGGCGACGGTGAGCGCTTTGGTCCTCAATCACATGTTCGTTTTTGAAAAGGAAACGCAGGATAAAACCCTGAATCGCTTGATCCGTAAAATATCTCCGGTTAAACTCGAGGATTTGGTGGCTTTACGGTTGGCTGACTGGCTTTCGATTTATCCGGGGGGAGATGTTTCGCTTTACGATGAGATGTTGGCCCGGGCTAGCGAGCTGGCGAGCAGCGGCCGAACGGCCGGGGTGTCGCAACTGGCCCTAAAGGGTGACGATGTCATGGCGATTTTAGGAATTACCTCCGGACCACGAGTGGGAAAAATTTTGGAGAACTTGTTGGCGCAGGTGGATGACGCACCGGAGCTGAATACGCGGGAAAAATTGACGGAAATACTCCGTAAAGACTAGATTTATACTTGGGTAGCAAGAGCTAACAATATTTCGAGGAGGTAGGCTGATGCCAATTGATAATCGGTTGCGCGAGCCCCATACAGACCAACTGTTTCAGGCTATTTTGTCCCTAGAGACATTGGACGAATGCTATCAATTTTTTGAAGATGTCTGTACTGTCAGCGAGCTAAAAGCGATTACGCAGCGGTTGGAGGTGGCGAAGATGCTCAAAGAAGGCCGGACTTACGATCAAGTTATTGCCCAGACTGGTGCTAGTACAGCTACAATCAGCCGCGTCAAGCGTTGTCTAAATTATGGGGCCGACGGCTATCATCTCGTGCTGGACCGTTTGGCCGTAGCGGATGTAGTAAAGGAGTAGACGATGTTAAAGCTAAGCAATTTGTTGGTTATTCTATGTGGAGCAGTTTTTTGCTTTGCCGCTTGCACATTTGGACAAAGTAGCGCCGATACAGGAGGGTATCTCGTTACCTATCAGGTGATTCCGAACCCACCGCAAAAACCTTTGGCGGGCTATGTTGTGTGCATCGACCCCGGGCATCCCTCGGAAGTCAACGACGGTTTCGCTAAACAAAACGGAACCACTGAAACGGACATGAATTGGCAGGTCGCTTTGCGCTTAAAGCGCATTCTCGAAGGTGAGATGGGGGCGACAGTGGTGATGACCAGGTCAATTCTTAAGGAGAAGGTGACAAACCGCCGCCGAGCGGAAATTGCGAACGAACACCGGGCCGATGCTTCGATTCGCTTACACTGCGATAGTGAAGCGTCTAAAACCAGACGGGGCATCGCTGTTTACTACCCCGACAGGGCTGGCAAGGCGGCTGACGGGAAAACAGGGCCGGCGGCGCAGGTGATTGCGGAGTCAGCCCGCCTGGCAGCCGGGATTGATACTGGCATTAGAAATATTTTACAGGGCAAGTTAAGGCATGGCGGGGTTAAAACAGATTACGCGACGGCGATTGGCAGAAAACAGGGAGCGCTAACAGGGTCAATCTACAGCGAAGTTCCGGTCGCCCTGGTTGAAATGGTCTTTTTAAGTAATCCTGACGACGCTGCTTTTATCAAGAGCGCCGCGGGGCAGGAGCTGTTAGCGGCCGCTTTTGCGGATGGGATTGCGACATATCTCAAAACTCTCCGCTGATTTGACAGAGAGGCGGAGTCGTGCTATGATTTCTGCACTTGTTTAACGTTTTAATACTTTAACACACTAAAGGATTGATGAAAATGATTATGCGTAATGGAATCTATCAACTTCCTCTGGGAATGCGGGACATTCTTCCCGGAGAAGCGGGCATCAGGCGGGGAGTCGAGACTGCGATTTTGGAACTGTTCAGTGCTCATGGGTATGGTTATATCGCAACACCGATTCTGGAGTATCTGGATACTTTTTGCGGTTTTGACGACCGCATCTGCAGCGAAATTTATAAGCTGGTCGACAGAGAGGGAGCGATTTTAGCTTTGCGTCCTGAAATAACTGCTTCGGTGGCGCGGATGGCGGCTAATAAATTAACGGGCGAAGCTTTGCCCTTGCGACTTTGCTACAGCGGCCCGGTGTTTCGCTATGAAGAGCCTCAGGCCGGAAGATTAAGAGAGTTTTGCCAGGTGGGGACGGAGCTGATTGGCTGCGCCGGACCCTCGGCCGATGCCGAAATTATCGCGTTGGCTGTGGAAACGATGCGCTCAGCGGGTCTCCATAAATATAGCTTGGGATTGGGAAATCTTGAGTTCATCAATGCTTTGGTCGAGGAGAGCGGCTTGACGGATGCGGAGCGTGATATGCTCAAGGGAGATTTGTCGGCTCGCAATCTTGTGTCCTTCCGGCAGCAATTAGGGAGCAGTGGGGTATCTCCACGAGAAAGAGAGATTTTCGAGGAACTGCATACAATGTGTGGTGGTAGGGAAGTAATTGCGCGAGCCGAAAAGCTGACCCATTCTCCACGGGGCAAAGCAGCCCTGGCTTATCTTGATCAGGTTTTCGTTTTGCTTGACGCCTTGGGAGTTGCCGAGCATGTATTAATCGATTTAAGCATTGTCCGGGATTTAGACTATTACACGGGAGTCGTTTTTGAGGGCTATGTGCAGGAGTTGGGCTCGCCACTTTGTGGAGGTGGACGCTATGACCGTCTCCTTGACAAGTTCGGCAAGTCGATGCCGGCGACGGGATTTGCATTGGGCCTGGATCGCCTGATGCTGGCTCTGGGACATCAGGGTGTGCAGCTTGAGGAACCTGGTGTTGACTTGCTAATTGCATCGGACGCGGCGCATCGGCCGGCGGCGGCGGAGCTGGCGCGACAAAAACGGCAATCAGGACAGCGGGTTTTATTAGATCTGGAAGCTGTTGATCAGGTAACAGCATTGGCCCGCGCCGCAGATCGTGGTATCGAGGAGACAATCTGGCTGGGCGACAGCGGTGATTGTGCATAAAGGACGCGAGTAAGTCGGGGTAGCTAATTGCTTTTTGTCCAGGTGGGTGCAAGGGTTGCTCGATGTAGCTACAGTGACGGGCTAGAGACCGAATTATGCACTGAATTAGTGCACTATAGAAAGGGGCATAATCGATGGCTGAAGCGCTACGGTTGGTCATGGCAAAGGGTAAAATATTCGATGATGCGAAAAACTTGATGCTGCGGGCCGGCTTTAATGTCGATAGTATTAATGATGGCCGGCAGATGATTTTTGAGGTTCCCGAGGAGAACTTGCGGGTGATGGTGGTCAGGCCTACCGATGTGCCTGTCTATGTCGAACATGGCGCGGCGGATTTAGGAATTACCGGGAAAGACATTTTGCTGGAAGAAGGACGGGATGTATACGAACTGCTGGATTTAAAGCTGAGCCCATGTCATTTTGGTTTGGCCGCTCCGGTGGATGATGAAAATGTCCTCGACAAGCAGTTTATTCGCATTGCAAGTAAGTTTCCTCGGGTTTCGCAGCGGTTTTTTGCCGATCGCGGGCAGCAGGCGGAAGTTATTAAGCTACATGGAGCGGTCGAAATTGCTCCGATGGTGGGTTTGGCAGATGCGATTGTTGATATTGTCTCTAGTGGCCGCACTCTAAAGGAGAACAACATGAAAGAGATTGCCTTTATTGCGGATATTACTGCTCGCTTGGTAGCGAATCGGGTTAGCTATCGGACCCGGCTAGAGGAGATAATCGCTTTTGAGAAGAGATTGAAAGCAGTCATCGCCTAAAGGCATCTGTTATTTTGCTTTTGTTTGCCATTTTTTGTACAATACAGTGATACTTTGCCCTAGTAATAATTATCAGTTAGTTGATCAAATTTAATCCCAAAAGGGGGCCGACAATGCTTAAGATTATAGATTATCAAAAGAATCCTCAGGAAGTTTATCAATTGCTTGCTGGACGGGCGCCTTACGATGCTGAGGCACTAGTCAGTGCCGAACAGATTTTTTCGGCGATTCAGGCAGAGGGTGACGAGGCCTTACAGGGGTATTGTCAGCGGTTTGGCTGGAAAAGCCCTATCGAGGCGATTGTCAGTCAGGATGAGATTGAGACTGCCTACCGGCAAGTGGATGCGGATTTTTTGGCAGCTATCCGCTTGTCAATTGAAAACGTCCGGCGTTTTCACGCTCGGCAGATGCCGCAGGGAGGTTTGGTTCCCGAGGCAGATGGCACAATCCTCGGTAGCCTGTATCTGCCGGTAGATCGAGCAGGGATTTATGCGCCGGGGGGCACCGCTGCATATCCGTCCTCAGTGGTAATGGGAGCCGTTCCGGCGATTTTAGCCGGAGTTAAAGAGGTAGTTTTGGCCACGCCACCGGGTCCGGACGGACGCGTCAATCCGGCCACGTTAGTCGCGGCCGCAGAATCAGGAGTGCATGAAATATGGAAGCTTGGCGGAGTTCGGGGCATTGCCGTGATGGCGATGGGGACCGAGACTTTTGCGCCGGTTATGAAAATTGCGGGGCCGGGGAATAAGTATGTGACGGCGGCAAAGCGGATTGTATATGGGAAAGTGGACATTGATATGCTGGCCGGTCCCTCGGAGATTCTCGTCATTGCTGACGCGACTGCCGACCCAATCTATATTGCAGCTGATTTATTGTCTCAGGCTGAGCATGATGAGATGGCCGGATCGATTCTCGTCACCGACTGTCCGGATATAGCGTTACAGGTGGCAGGCGAAGTCGAGCGCCAGATGGCCAAGCTGTCGCGTCGCGAGATTGCCGCGCAATCTATTGCTACTTTTGGTGCCGCGATTATTGTTAAGGATATCGATGAAGCATGCCAACTGGCTGATGAATTTGCTCCGGAGCATTTGGAGATTATCACAGAAGACCCGATTGCCTGGGTGAGCAAGATCAGGCATGCCGGCAGTATTTTTTTGGGGCCCTGGACGCCTGAACCCGTCGGAGATTATTTGGCCGGGAGCAATCACATTCTGCCGACAGGGCGGACGGCCCGCTATTTTTCCGGTTTGGGGTTGACCTTCTTTTTGCGCCGTATGTCGGTAATTGGCTGGAGCAAGGAGCGGCTGTTGTCCCAAGGTCACCACATCGTCACACTGGCGACCGTGGAAGGTTTGGATGGTCACGCTGCTGCAGTGAAAAAGCGCTTAGAGAGGATGATGGATTGAGATGCCGGAAAGACATTGCCGTGAGGCTTTAAAAACCTTTAAACCTTACATGCCTGCCCAGGAGGACGGGTATATTCGATTGAACGCCAACGAAAACCCGTTTGCTTTGCCCGACGAGGTCAAACAAAAAATTGCCCAGGCGATCGTGCAGTGTGAAGTGGGGCGTTATTCCGATTCCAACGCGACTTTGCTCCGGCAACAGATAGCTGCCTATGTCAACTATCCTGCCGAGGCGATTGTGGCGGGTAACGGCTCCAGCGAGTTGATTCAGTTGCTGATGCATGCTTTTTTGGGATCGGGGGAGCGGATTGTCGGCGGCGATCCGACTTTTACGATGTATATGGTTATTGCCAGGGTTGCTGGGGTGCAAAGTGTCGAGGTTCCTTTACTGGAAGATTTTTCGGTGGATGTCGAGGCGATGATAGCTACTGCCAGACGAGAAGAAGCTAGGATGATTTTCTTGTGTACGCCGAATAATCCGACAGGTAATCCGATGCCGCGCGCTGATATTCTCACGATTATCGATGAGACGGATTGCCTGGTGGTGGTGGATGAAGCGTATGGCGAGTTTGCTTCCGACAGTTTTTTGCCGTTGGTGGAGCAACATCCTCGGGTGGTCGTTTTGCGCACCTTATCCAAAGCTTTTGGCTTAGCTGGTATCCGGGTGGGGTATGCTGTGGCTGGGGAAGTGGTCGCCAGGGAGTTAAACAAGGTTCGCTTGCCCTACAACCTGAATAGCTTGTCACAATTGGCTGCGACAATTGTGATGCAACATCCCGAGGCTGTCAGAGAGCGGGTGGAGATGATTAAAGCTGAGCGGCTGCGCCTTGAGAAGGCCCTCTTTGCCTGTCCTGGTGTTACCCCGTATCCATCGGAGGCTAATTTTATTCTTTTCAAGACAGCGCGTAGCGCCCAGGAAGTAGACGCGGTACTAAAAAGTGATAAAATACTTGTCAGGGATTTTTCATCACATCCTTTATTGCCGGATTGTTTGCGGGTCACTGTCGGAATGCCCGCGGAGAATGATGCTTTTATTGCGTCCTTGCAGAGGGCGATGAGGTGAGAATATGAGTAATCGAATTGGAACGGAAACAAGAAAAAGCCGTGAAACGGAAATTGCTGTGGAACTTAGTTTTGATGGCACGGGTCGGGCTGTTTTGAACGTGGATAACGGTTTTTTTGGTCATATGTTGGAGCTGCTGGCTTTTCATGGGGGCCTTGATCTCCAAGTGACGGCGAGCGGGGATACTCATGTCGACGATCATCATTTGATTGAAGATGCCGGTATATGTATTGGTAAGGCTTTGCGCACAGCGCTAGGTGACCGGGTGGGGATTGCACGCTATGGCAGTGCCTTGGTCCCGATGGATGAAGCTCTTGCTGAGGTGGTTCTCGATCTTGGCGGCCGACCTTATCTAGTTTTTAATGGCGAATTTAGCCGCGAGATGATGGGGGATTTCTCTTCGGAAATGGTTGAGGAATTTTTTAGGGCAATTACGGTCCATGGCGGGATTACTCTGCATATTAATTTGCGTTATGGCAAAAACAACCACCACATTGCGGAAGCAATTTTTAAGGGATTTGGCCAGGCTTTGCGTCGGGCAGCGGCTAGAAATGCGGCGCTGTCGACGGTGGCTTCGACTAAGGGAATCCTGGATTGAGGGGGAAATAATTTGGGGATTGCGATTGCCGATTATGGTATGGGTAATCTTTTCAGCGTGGCCAAGGCCTGTGCCCGCGTCGGTCTGGAAGCTTTTATTACCGCTGAACCCGAGCGGGCCCAAGCGGCAGATGCGTTGATTTTACCAGGCGTGGGTGCTTTTTCGGATTGTAACGATAACCTTCGCCAAAGTGGCCTTGACCAGGTTGTGATGGATTTTTATCAACAGGACAAGCCGGTCTTGGGAATTTGCGTCGGGATGCAGTTGATGTTTGAGTATGGCGAGGAAGACGGACTTTACCAAGGTCTAGGGATTTTCCCCGGGAAGGTTGTCCGCTTTCAGGCAGGCCGCAAAATTCCGCATATGGGCTGGAACACGCTACAAAATCCGCATAATGATACTCCGATGGATTTGATTTTTGCTGACTTACCGTGTGACCCCTACGTCTATTTTGTTCATTCCTACCATGCTGACGAGGCAAGCCTTGAGTATGCTATCGCCGTGACAGATTATCAGGGGGCCGTCTTTATTTCTGCAGTGAGGCGCCGAAATTGTTGGGGCTTGCAGTTTCACCCGGAAAAAAGCGCGGATGCCGGATTGCAGATCCTTAAAAATTTCGGGAGGGAAGTTAATTGTTTATAATACCGGCGATTGATTTAAAAGAAGGGCGCTTAGTGCGCCTGGTGCAAGGGGAAGCAGCTCGCGAAACCCGATATGCTGTCGAGCCGCAAGATGCGTTGGCCGGCTATCTAAAGGCCGGGGCGACGCGGATTCATGTCGTTGATTTAGATGGGGCTTTTCAAGGTGAACGTATTAATGCTGGCCCGATTCAGGCTATTATCACCGCTTCTTCGGTTCCGGTGCAAGTCGGGGGCGGCATCCGGGATATGGAGAGCCTGGCTGAGACGATTGCTTGGGGTGCGGATCGGGCGATTATCGGGACGGCAGCGGTGGATAATCCGCAGTTTGTCGCCGATGCCTGCGATAGTTTTCCAGGGAAAATTGCGGTTGGGGTCGATGTGCGGGATGATTTTGTCGCAGTACATGGCTGGACGCAGAAAAGTAAGTTTCGTGTTAAGGAATTTGTCCGCTTGATGGAGGCTGCTGGCGTCAATGTTTTTGTCTTCACCGATGTTTCCCGGGATGGTACTTTGGAGGGGCCGAATTTGCGGGCAATTGATGATTTTTTATCTGTCTCGAGGAGCGAGGTTGTGGCGTCGGGGGGTGTTGGGAATATCGGCCATGTTAAGGAACTTTTAACGCGGCAGAAGGATGGAGTTTTGGGGGTCATTGTCGGCAAGGCACTGTATGATGGACGGATTAGCTTGGACGAATTAATCTGATATGGATATATATTGACATTAAGGATTGACTCTGATTACATCAATCATGGTCATTTATGAGGAGAGCGCGATGTTAGCTAAACGGGTTATTCCCTGCCTGGACGTGAAGGATGGACGGGTTGTCAAGGGCGTTAGTTTTGTCCAATTACGCGATGCCGGTGATCCGGTGGAGCTGGCTGCCAGCTATGACAAGCAGGGGGCGGACGAGCTGGTTTTTTTAGACATTACAGCTTCAGCAGAAAAACGGAGCACGATTGTCGATGTTGCCCGGCGCACGGCTGAGCAGGTTTTTATCCCTTTTACAATCGGGGGAGGTATTAACGACCTCGATACAATTCGCTTGTTGTTGTCCTCAGGGGCTGACAAAATCTCAATCAACACTGCGGCAGTCAAGGACCCTGGCTTTGTTCGTCGGGCGGCACGGAAGTTCGGCTCTCAGTGCATCGTTGTGGCAGTCGATGCCAAGCTTGGCCCTACTGGGCGTTGGGAGATTTATACCCATGGCGGGCGCGAAGCTACTGGTATCGATGCGCTGGAATGGGTTAAAAAGATGGAGGAATTTGGGGCCGGAGAGATACTTTTGACCAGCATGGATACTGACGGGCATAAGGATGGTTACGATTTGCCGTTGACACAGGCGGTGGCTCAGGCGGTGGGTATTCCAGTAATCGCTTCCGGAGGGGCGGGTCGTCAGGAACATATCCGTGAGGTGTTGACGGATGGCCTCGCTGATGCGGCTCTGGCTGCTTCAATTTTTCATTATCACGAAACGACTATCGATCGAGTGAAGAATTATTTACGGGGTGAAGGAGTGTGTGTCAGAAAATGATGGATTTCGCGCTGGAAGATATAAGGTTTAACAGTGATGGCTTGGTGCCGGTTATTTGTCAGGATGTGGCAACGGGTGCGGTTTTGATGATGGCTTATGCCAGCAAGGAAGCGATCGAATTGTCTTTGTCGACTGGCGACGCTTGGTATTATAGCCGTTCTCGGCAGGAGCTTTGGGAAAAAGGAGCTACTTCAGGAAATCGGCAGAAAATTATGCAGATAGCGCTGGATTGTGACGGAGACGCTGTGCTTTATAAAGTGGCTCAGACGGGCCCCGCTTGCCATACCGGGGCTTATTCGTGTTTCTACCGGAGTAAAGTATTGGAACAGGAACACGAAGTTTTCTCAGTTGGTAAGCTTTACGATCTTATTGTTGAGCGCCAGCATGAGATGCCCGAGGGTTCTTATACAAGTAAGCTGTTTGCCGGGGGGCGTGACCGTATTTTAAAGAAGGTGGGCGAAGAGGCAGCGGAGGTTATTATCGCTGCCAAAAATGACCTGCGAGACGAAATGGAATGGGAAATTTCGGACTTAGTTTTCCATTGTCTCGTCTTAATGGCCGATGCAGGCTTGACGCCTTCAGATATTATCCGAGTTTTGGAAAAGCGTCACCAAGCTTAAAGGCAGATAGCCTTTCACTTTGAGGACTATGGGAGATTCACTGGAAATTGAACACAGAGAGGTGGCTGGCACAAATGGGGAAAAAAGGCAAATTAGACACAGATAAGAAATTGTGTAAGCTAGCAAAGGATGATGCGGCTGACACTAACTTTGATGAATATGCGGCTCTAGTCAGCAAGCCGCGATTTATTTGTCGCAAATGCGGCAGGGCGGCCAAGGAAAAGGGAAATTTATGCAAACCGGAAAAAATTAGCGATTAGTAAATTAGGAGGGATGGCAATTGCCATCCCTCCTAATTTACTAAATATTATTCTTTGGTTTTTCATTGGGGGCGTTATTTTGCCACGCTGCGTATAGGCCCGCCCTTTCCGGGAGTAGCAAGGCTGATCTTTCCAGCGAGCGGCGCATTCCACGGATGAAATTGCCTGAATCGATGCCTGCTGGTTCAAAGGACCATAATGCAATGCGGGCATCAGGGGCAGGTAAAAATTCCAAAATATTTTCCATCCAAGGAGGATGCAAATTAATTCCGGCGTTTTCAGAAGCTTTGATTAAATTGATGGTTTCATTGTTGACGCGCCGAGGCTCCATGTTGATGGTATACAATCTTTCAATGCTTTCTGGGCTAAGAAGGAAGCTGCACTTATAGGCGATGTTTGGGTTATTTGGGGCCTGGAGTGCGGTCAACATCACTTCGTTCGGCATTTTTAAACGGGGGGCAAAGCCAAAAGAATGACCGTCAAGACCAATATTTAGAAAAAGAGGGGGCAATGCTTTTTCGGCACAAGGAATTAAGGCAATAAAAATCGGACAATGGTAAACGTCCTCTTTTTTGCCGATGTACAAGCAATGCCAAAAATTACGCATTCGGGTTTTTGTTTCTAGGGTCCCCTTGGTTATTTGGTAGGAGAATCCACTTTGCCCGAGTAGTCTACCTCCGTCGGTATAGCGGTTCCACCCTTCTGCGGCAGCATGTTCCGGGGTTAGGGGGGCGACTAGTCGCGTGAGAGTTTTAGCGATTTGTTCAAGCTTTCGGACAATAAGCCACAATCCGATTAAACCGGTCATGGCTAAAGCAATATAGGCCGATAGTGGGTAAAATATCTCAGGCCACGGCCCATGGTATGCGCTTAGGGCAAAGAAGAGGCAGTTAAAGCCAATAATTAAATGGAGGACAAAGCTGGCCACACCGGCGATGCTTAAAAAGGATTGGCCAAAAGAATGGTCAAAGGGGATTAAAGCGTCGATTGCTTGGGCAAAGCACTCAGCATCTTTTTCGGCATTGGAACATTCGCGCAGATTATTGAGGTTACGATTGAACTCATTCAATTGTTCCTCGGCACAGACGATTGCAAAGACGAGGATGATTGAAAGGATAATCGCCATCGAGGCAACTGTCGGGGTTAATGTGTATAGTGCGGCGGCGAAATCTTTTTCTTTAAGATTAACTTGAAGCGCGGCAATAATGACGATGCCACTAAAACCAAAAATAGCAAATAATAAGGGAATGTAGGGCACTTCATGCCACTTGTTTCGGTTCAGCAATTTAATCCATCTCCTAATGTCGCAACTCCAGAATAGTTCTAGCGATATCTTTATTATAATTCAGCCGCATTCATCTTGAAATATGCTATTATTATAAGATGAATGCTTGGCACCATGAAATGATAAAGGAGTTGTTTGTTTGATGGATTTTTGTTCCGGATTGAATCCCAACCAAGAAGCGGCGGTATGTCATACAGAGGGGCCTTTGCTTGTATTGGCCGGTGCCGGAAGCGGCAAGACCAGGGTGCTGACACATCGAATCGCGCATTTGGTCAAGGATCTTGGTGTTTCACCGTGGTCGATTATCGCTATTACCTTTACGAATAAAGCGGCTAGCGAGATGCGGCAACGAGTCTCGGATCTTTTGGGTAATCAAGCCGGTGAGATGGTTTGGGTCAGTACTTTTCATTCGGCCTGCGTTCGCATATTGCGACGTGAGCTAGCTGGCATCGGGCTTAATCCTCATTTTACAATTTATGACAGTGACGACCAGCAAAAACTGATGAAACAATGCATCAAAGAGCTTGATTTTGATGATAAACAGATGTCGGCAAACATGGTGCTTTCCCGTATCAGCCGCGCAAAATCTGAATTGATTTCGGCGGCTGCTTACGATACGACAGCCGAAGATTTTGTCGACGAAAAAGTGGCACGCTTATATTTACTATATCAATCGAAGCTTGAAGCAGCAAACGCTTTTGATTTTGATGATTTACTGATGCGGGTAGTTAATATATTTCAAGAGTATCCCCGGGTATTGGAGTACTATCAGGACAAACTTCAGTATGTGATGGTGGATGAATATCAGGACACGAACCGTGCGCAATACGAGTTTTCCCGTTTGCTGGCTGGTAAGCATCGCAATATTTTCGTCGTCGGTGACGACGATCAATCGATCTACGGATGGCGGGGCGCCGATATTCGCAACATTTTAGACTTTGAGCAAGATTTTCCTGATGCCAAGGTAATTAAGCTAACGGAAAATTATCGCTCGACGAAGACCATTCTCGATGCGGCCAACGGCGTTGTGCAGAACAACCGTAGTCGAATGGGCAAGGAGTTATGGACTAAGGGGCCGGAAGGGGAAAAAGTCGCAATTTCAGGAGTTGCCGATGATTTGATGGAGGCCTTAGGCATTGCCCGGGAGATTGATCGGTTGGTGCAGGAAGAAGGCAAAAAATATAGCGACGTTGCGATACTGTACAGGATGAACAGTCAATCCCGCTCTTTGGAAGAGCGCTTCGTGATGCTGGGCATACCCTATCAGATTGTCGGAGGGGTGAGATTTTATCAGCGCAAAGAGGTTAAGGATATTCTCGCATATTTACGGATGCTGATTAACCAAGACGACGATATTGCTTTTGCTAGAGTTGTCAATGTGCCGCGGCGCGGTATCGGAGACACAACCCTTTCAGCTTTGGCGAAGTTTGCCCGTTTGCAGGGTGGCAGCCAGTGGCAGGCGTTGGGTAAGCTGGATGACGAGCCGACAATTCGTGATCGCGGCCGAAAGTCATTGCTGGATTTTTATCAAT
>Ga0351926_1034_pt1 | contig 18465 bp, 17 predicted proteins | sample BONcelT113001D10_FD_206837 | JGI IMG/M metagenome (GOLD analysis project Ga0351926, IMG submission 206837) | Enriched cells from coal bed in the Powder River Basin, Montana, United States - BONCAT cells T11 rep2 HSBNCT.T11.300.1.D10 ...
CCGTATTTGGTCCCAATCGTCGCGACCTTGAACGGCTCGATCAGATCGGCCGGCAGGCTGCGCAACAGGTTGAACGGCAAATAATCGTAACGCTGGTAATCGTTCCACCGCGCTCGTCGCGCCAGGAAGGGCAGCAATGTCGTACGCACAGTCTCCGTAAGCGCCGGGCGCACGCCGTACAGGTAGAACTTGCCGGTTGTCTCGGGGGCGAGCGCCAGCAGCGCATCCACGAGATCGAGCTCGCGCTGATAGGCCGGCGGTTCACTCCAGGCGGCCGGTACCACGATGCGATCCCCTTCGACCAACTCATCGCCACGCACCGGCACGACCTGGCCGGAACGGAATGTAAACAGTGAATGATAAGCTGTAATCTCGACCGTGCGGCCGGTGGCGAGATGGACCCGGTAAATCGGGCTGTTCACGCGATGCCGGAACAGCGTCGAGATCGGCCGGAACGCCAGACGATAATCAGCCTGAGAAAACGCGAGCGCCTGCAAATCGGTGATGTCGCGCAATGTCTGAATGGTCTCACCGGCCACGACATCCCCGGCGCGGCGCGCCATTTGCTCATCCACCAATACGCCGATCGGTTTCAGGCGGATTTGACCGTCCGCCAACACGATCATAGGCGTGTCATAGGTCAGACTATTGTCCACAACTTCGTAGACCGTATGATGCAGCGCCTTGATATCGGTGCCACCGATGTACATGCCCGGCCGGCGGCGCACCGCCTCCAGCCCCTCGAGCACCTGGATATCGTCTGCCGTATAATGATTCGGGCGAGTATCCTGTTCTGCCACTGTCACAACTCCTCAACCGGGAAACAAGGAAACAAGTAGACAGGGAAACAAGGCGCGTTCCCCTTGCCTCCTTGTTTCCTCGTCTACCTGTCTACTTGCCTACTTGTTTCCTCGTCTACTTGCCTACTTGTTTCCCCGCCTGCTGTTTCTCTACCGCGGCCAACCATTGCTTCCGCAACCCACCGTAATACGTGAACACCGCCAACAACATAGCCGTCGCCAGATAGGCGTTGCCGGCCAGTGCGACGAGACCGCCCGCCGGGGTCTGCCCGATGATGCTCCACACGGCCCGAAAGCCGACCAGCAGCAGGTTGATCAGGCTGATCAAGCCCAATGTCGCCGTGATATTGCCACGCATCATCGTGGCGCCCTGGAGCATGGAACGCCAAACCGGCTGACGCTCGAAGAGCAGCCCCTCGCTCGTGAAATAGAGCGACAGCAGCATCCACAGGGTGATCCACAACGTGACGCCGGCCACAAGCGCAAACATAAGCCCCGTTAGAGGGCTGCCCGAGAGCAGCAACAACACCACCGCGGCCCCCAGCGGGAGCCTGAGCGCAAACATCAGGATCCCCAGAAACAAACAGAAACCGATCAACTGGATGACCTGCATCGCGCCTTGCGTCCAGCCGCCGGCAGCCGGCGCGACTGGCGTGGCCGGCGTCGTTGCCTCCGCGGGACGCAACACGGCGGAAGCGATCCAGCGCAGCCAACACACCGCGACGACCTGCGCCACCACCCATAGAACTGCAATCAGCAGCATCACGGTCAGAAAGCTCTGCGCTTCGATCGGGGGCGCTTGCCACGGCGCGGCAGCCAATTTCACGGGTTGCGGCACCAGCCCGACCGGCGCGAGGAGCAATTCGCTGATGAAATTCAACCGGCTGACCTGATCCATCGCGACCGCGCTGGGCGGGCCAAGCCAACTCCCGGCCAATGTATCCAGGAGATTGACCTGCGCGCCGAGCTTTGTCATGCCCTCCCGCACCGTCTCCAGCATCTCCGCCATCACTTCGAGCTGGCTGGCTGAGTAGGTCGCGCGCACGAGCGTTTCCCAACCGCGCAAGAGACGCTGCATCAGGGCCGCGATCGAAATCTTCGGCGCCAGCCAGAGCAGCAGGTCAATGGTGAACGGCACGATCAACAGCCACGGGCGTCTCGCTGCCGTGACCAGCCCGGTTGTCAGGGCGTCAATGATACTGAGGCGCGATATCGTTTCTTTTTGCACCCCCCTATTCTACCACAAAACCAGCGATTCGAGAAAAGCAGACGCCGCGTCCGGCACGGAGTAGCACATACATTCTACGAGCTGGGCCAATTCCCAGTTGACGCATCCCAGACGATCAGGTAGAATGCCGGCAAGATGACCATCATCGCACTGACCACCGACTTTGGCCTGACCGATGGCTATGTGGGCATCATGAAGGGCGTGATCCTCAGCATCGCGCCCCATGCCTGCCTGGTGGACTTGTCTCACGACATCGCACCCCAGGATGTCCGGCAGGCCAGCCACGTGTTGGCGCGCGCTGCGCCCTACTTCCCGGGCGGAACGATCCACCTGGCGGTGGTAGATCCCGGCGTGGGAAGCCATCGCCGGCCCCTGCTGGTGATCACCCAACGAGCGCGCTACGTCGGCCCCGATAACGGCATCTTCAGCCACGTCCTGGGCCAGGGAGACGCGCAGGCCTGGACGCTCGACCAGCCGCGCTACTGGCTGCCCCAGGTCAGCCAGACATTTCATGGCCGCGACATCTTCGCGCCGGTTGCCGCGCACCTGGCGGCCGGCGTTGAACCGGAGCGGCTGGGGCGGCGCATTCACGATCCGGTCTGCCTCGCGCTGCCCGAACCGTGCCGGCGCCCCGATGGGCGCATCCGCGGCGAGATCGTCTATGTGGACCATTTCGGCAACCTGATCAGCAATGTGCCGGCCGACTGGGTGGCGCGGGGCGGCTGGTCATGCCGGATCGCAGGCCGGAGCGCGCCGCTGGTGTCCGCCTACGCGGAGGTGGCCGACGCCGCGCCCGCGGGCTTGGTCGGCAGCAGCGGCGCCGTGGAACTTGCGGTGCGCAACGGGAACGCTTCGCGAACCTTCAACGTCGGAACTGGGGAGAAGCTCGAACTCTGGCCGATGGCATAAGATCAAGGAGACAGTTCAATGGAGAGGCTTGTCATTGAGGGCAATCACCGGTTGACGGGCGATGTGACGCCCGCGGGCAACAAGAACGCGGCGTTGCCGCTACTGGCGGCGACCCTGCTCACCGACGGCGAAGTGACCCTGCACAATATCCCGCGCATCGGCGACGTGGGCACGATGCTGCAACTGCTGGCCGAGCTGGGCGTCGCGATTCGCGACGAGGGATCCACCCTGCGGCTGTGCGCCAAAGCAGCCCGCTTCGGGGCGCCCCGCCCCGAGCTCTTCCAACAGGTGCGCGGCGGGATGCTGTTGGCCGGCCCGATGCTGGGCCGCTTCGGCCACGCGGTGATCCCGCTGCCCGGCGGCGACCGCATCGGCCGGCGTCGCGTCGACACGCACCTGCTGGCGCTGGAAGCCCTCGGCGCGCAGGTCGAATTCAACCACTACAACTTCACCATGCGCGCGGCCGGTCTGACCGGCGCGGATATCCTGCTCGACGAAGCCAGCGTCACCGGCACGGAAAACACCATCATGGCCGCGGTGCTGGCGCACGGCACGACGGTCATCCGCAACGCGGCTTCGGAGCCACACGTGCAAGACCTCTGCGCGCTGCTGAACTGCCTGGGCGCCCGGATTTCCGGGGTCGGCAGCAACACCTTGACGATCGAGGGCGCCGAGAAGCTGGGCGGGGGCGAGTTCACCATCTCGCCCGATTATTTGGAGGTTGGTAGTTTCCTGGGGCTGGGGGCCGTCACGCCCGGCGAAATCCGCATCCACGGCGTCGTCCCAGAGCACATGCGGATGATCAATTTCGTCTTCCGCGAGCGGCTGGGCGTGCGGATGCAGATGCAGGGCGATGTCCTGACGGTCGCCGATGAGCAGGATTTGCGCATTCGAGAGGACATTGACGGCGCGGTGCCGAAGATTGACGACGCGCCCTGGCCGCAATTCCCGGCCGACCTGATGAGCATCGCGCTCGTGGTCGCCACGCAAGCCAAAGGCACGGTGCTCATCCACGATAAGATGTTCGAAAGCCGGCTCTATTTCGTGGACAAGCTGATCGACATGGGCGCTAAGATCATCCTGTGCGACCCCCACCGCGCGGTGATCGTCGGCCCGGCCGGCCTGCGGGGCCAGGAGTTGAGCAGCCCGGACATCCGCGCGGGCATGGCGCTGCTGATCGCCGCGCTCGCGGCCCAGGGCACCAGCACGATCGCCAACGTCGGCCAGATTGACCGCGGCTATCAACAGATTGATCAAAAACTGGCCGCGCTCGGCGCGCACATCCAGCGCGTCAAAACATGATGGGGAGCCAGCGCGACTGATGGTGTCCGGCCGGCTGATGTGCGGAGCGCAGGGTGCGCATCAGCCGGCCGGTGGGGAGGGTCAAGTCGGTTTGTCCTTGCTGCCGCCGGCCTGGTTCCCGCCGGGCGAAAACAGGGCGATCAGACGGTCGAACTGCCCGTAGATGAAGTTCTGGCGGAACCCGGCCAACACGGCCACGAGATAGGGAACCAGACGCGCGCCCGCGTTGGCGTCCGACGGTTTGACCTGCAGGAGCAGGAAGCCGCCCGACAACAAGAGGAAGACGATCCCGCCCAACACCGTCCCCATGATCGGCTGCACCAGATACCACATCAAGTACTGCCGCTCGAAGTCCTGCTGATCCGAGATGTGCCACCAGAGCGCGTAGAGGGCGCCGATGATCCCGCCGATGCCGCCCCACATCAGCGTATTCCAGAACGGGAACATATCATTCGCAGTGGCACCCGTCATGGTACCCGATCGGGTGAAAAACTCCGTCAGCGGCGCCGCAAACACCAGGCCCAACAGGAACAGCGCCAGCCACAGCACCTCATAGCCCAAGATGCGCGGCCCGTACCGCGTCGCCTGGATGCGGCTCTCCATGGTGCGCGACATCGTGACCTGCACCTGCATCATGCGCGACTCGACCGCCACGTAGCTTTCGGGGGACTCGATGAGGATCTGGCGCGCCTCATTCAACAGCGTGAGCATCCGATCCGCGTTCGCCGGCGGGCTGCTGAAGTTCGTGGCGACCTGCTTGTAGAGATCATCAATGCGGCCATGCAACGTTTTCTGCCAGGCGGGGTCCAGGTTCGTATTCAACCGATTGATCACGACCGTTTTCAGATCCTCGGCCAGCGTCAACGCGGCCGGAAGCTGCTGCACCGCCGGCTGCATCCCCGTCACCGGCGGCATCACATCGCGCTGGCCCGGTAGCGCGGGCACGATAACCTGCGTGCCCGGCTGCCCAACCGTAATCAACTCGCCGGCCGGACCGACGGTGACCTGGGGTTCGGCCGCGGGTGGGGTCGAATCAATGATGACCGCGCCGATGCGGATGGGCGGCTGACCGGGCCGCTCGCCGCCCACCGGGGCCGGCCCGGCCGGCGTCGTCGTTGATCCGGTGACCGGCGCGTCGGGCGCGGGGCCGACTACCGGCGGCGTCACGGGCGCCGGCGTGACAGGCAGCGGGACGCTCGGCGTGGGCACGACCGCCTCCACCACCGGCACAACCGGGGCCGGCAGTTCAGGCCGCACAACCGGCGCCGGCGCCGTCCCGCCAAGCGCGGCATCGGTCACGGGCAGCGGCATGTCAATCGTCTCTTCAGCCAGCGCGGCCGGCGCGCTGGCAAGACCCGGCAGGACGCCGCGCCGGCCCCAGCTTGCGGCAGGTGGCGCGCCACCCGCCAGCCCGTACTCATCCTGCGCCGCCGATACCCCGCGGGCGGTCATCATGGGAGACGCCACCTGTAGGTCTCGCTCCTTCGCCGTCGGAATCGCCGACAGGCTCTCGATGGGCGGCGCGCCGGCGCGCACCTCCTCGTCGAGCATCGCAGCCAACTCGGCATCAATGTCCGCGGCCGGCGGCGCAGATGGCTGATTGCCGTCAAACAGCGCATCCAGGCCACGACCGCGCACATGACCCGATCCGCTCGCACTACTCCCCGTTGTGGTCATGGAATGATCACCTCCGCAAGCACACGATACGCCCCGGCGCCTTCATGCTCCGGCGCAAATTCGAGCATGGTTCGCCCCTGGGCCGACGCCTCGGCAAACCGGATGCTCTTCTTGATGTAGAAATCGAAGACGCGCTCGCCAAACAGCGACCGCGCCTGCGCCAACACCTCTTCGGCGTGGCGCGTGCCGGTCTGATACATCGTGCCCAGGATGCCGATGATCGTCAGGCCGGGATTCAACCGGGCCTGCACCCGCCGGACAGTGTGCAACAACGATGAAAGCGCACGCAACGCGAAGTATTCGCATTGCATCGGGATCAGGACGCCGTCGGCGGCCGTCAGGGCGTTGATGGTTAGCAGCCCCAGGTTCGGCCCGCAGTCAATCAGGGTAAAGTCGTAGTGCGGCGAGAGACGCGCCAGGACATCCTTCAGGATGGACTCTCGGCTGAAGGCCGAGATCAACTCGATCTCGGCCGCCGCCAGGTCAATGTTGGCGGGCAAAAGGTCAATCCCCGGGCGCACAGTCTGCACCAGACCGGCCGCCGCAGTCGCATCCGGCTCGACCAGGGCGTTGTAGATGGTGCGCGACAGCGTGTCGGCCTGCACGCCCAGCCCATAGGAAAGGGAGGCCTGCGGGTCGAGATCCACGGCCAGGACGCGCCGGCCCTTCTCGGCCAGGGCCGCGCTCAAGTTGATCGTGGTCGTCGTCTTACCGACGCCACCCTTCTGGTTGGCAATGGCGATGATCTGGCCCATAACCCCCCATCCATCGGTCGGGCAACCGCAAGTCCATCAAAGTGACCAGATTATAGCATATATCGTCCAGAAATGCATCTATCTCATTCACGCGCCGGCTGCACCCCAGCCCAGCGATGATATAGCTCATTGTCGAGACCGATCCGCGCAAGCACGCGGCCCACTGTCCCGGCCACGATATCATCGAGCGTTTGCGGCCGGCCGTAGAACGCGGGCACGGGCGGGAAGATCACGCAGCCGATGCGCGCCGCCTGCAACATCAATTCCAGGTGGCCGGCGTGCAGCGGCGTCTCACGCACCATCAGCAGCACGGGCCGGCCTTCCTTGAGCTGCACATCGGCCGCGCGGGCCAGGAGATCATCGGTGTAGGAGTGGGCGATGGCAGACAGGCTCTTGATGCTGCACGGCGCGACGATCATGCCCGCGGTGACGAAGGAACCGCTGGCGATTGCAGCGCCGATGTCGCCGGGGCGATAGACCACATCGGCCAAGGCTTCGATCCCGCGGGGCGTCCAGTCGGTCTCCTGAACGATCGTGACGCGCGCCGCCTGCGACAACACCAGGTGCGTTTCGACATCCCCGGCGGCGCGCAATGCCTGCAACAGGCGAATCCCGTAAATCTGCCCCGACGCGCCCGACATACCGACGATCAGCCGCTTCATTTCGTCCCCCAGTGGATCGCCACCGTGCCGAGCATCGCCAACCGATACTGTACATCGCGCAGACCGGTCAACTGCATCGTGCGCGCCAGTTCGGCAGGCGGCGGGAAGACGGCCACCGACTCCGGCAGATAACGATACGCATCGCGCTGGCCGCTGATCAGCCCACCCATCACCGGGACCAGTCGGAAGAAGTAGAGGCGGAACAACCGGCCAAAAATCGGCGTGCGCGGCAGGGTCAGCTCCAGACAAACCACCTTGCCGCCCGATTTGACTACACGCACCTGCTCGCGGAAGGCCGCGGCAATGTCCACCACGTTGCGCATCATGAAGCCGGAACAGGCCGCATCGAAGACACCGGCGTCGAACGGCAGCGCCAACGCATCGCCCTCGATGAAGGGGAAAGTCAGCCCCGCATATTTGCCCTGGCCGGTGCGCATCATCTGGGGGGTCAGATCCAACCCCACCGGCCGCGCGGACGGATCGGCGCGCAGCGCTTCGAACGCGATATCGCCCGTGCCCGTGGCGACATCCAGGAGACGGCCGCCCTGCGGCAGTGCGCACAGCTTGACCACCGTGCGGCGCCAAACGGCATCGCGACCCAGGGTCATCAGCCGGTTCATCAAGTCGTAGCTGCCCGCGATGGCCGTGAACATGCGCCGGACATAGGTCCGTTTTTCCGACACGGGGGGAAGCACAGTTGTTGGTTTTGCGGATGCCACAGGATTCCCGCCTCTCGATCAAGAATTGTGCGTAAACATCCACGGCGCCAGACGCCGCTCCAGCCGATCCACGGCGAAATAGAGCAACAGGCCGAGGGCGCTCATCGCGATCACACCGGCATACATCTCTGGGTAGGCCAGCCGCCCCCAGCTTTCGACGATGATATAATAGCCCAACCCCGAAGTCGTGGCAAACGACTCCGCAAAGAACAACACCGCGACCGCCGTCCCGATGCTGACGCGCAGCGCAGTCAATGCCGCAGGAACCGTGGCCGGCAGATAGACGAACCGGAAAAGCGCCCGCCGCCCCGCGCCGAGCGAACGCACCGAGTAGATCAACTCCGGCCGGAGCGCGGCCGCCTGGTCGCGCACCACCACCAGGATCGGGAAAAACAGGATCAAGAAGATGATGAACACTTTGGACGTATCGCCGATGCCGAGCAACAACAAGATGACCGGCAGAAAGACGATCTTAGGCATTGGATAGAGGATATAGATCAGGGGAGCGAAGATCCGGTCGAGGCGCTTGCTTTGCCCCAAGGCCAGGCCGGCCGGCACCGCCAGGATTGTGGCAACGGTGATGCTGCTGATCACGCGCCAGCCGCTCACCAGGAAGTGCCGCCCCAACCCGCGCTGCAACTCGCGCCCAAACACTTGGGCGACCGCCAACGGCCCCGGCAGCACCTCGGAGCGCAACAGCCACGCCAACAGTTGCCAGGCCAGGAGCAGGCTCAACGTCGCAAGCAGCAATTCTCGTCGGCGCATCTTCTCAACGTCTCAAAGCACCACGCACCCCGGATAGTCACCCCGGCGCGCCCCAAGACCATCCCGAAGGCAAAATAATGACCACGGTCATTTTTATTTCGTGTCCTGACCCGCCGCCAAGACCGCACGCAGCTCGGTACACTTCTGTTGGTAGGCGGGCTGGCCCCGAAAATCCAGTGTTCCCGCGCCGGCATTCTCGACAGCATACGTTTCACGATTCGGCGCGCGGCCGAGCACCAGGATGCGCCGGCCCAGGTAGACGGCCTCTTCGATGTTGTGCGTGACGATGACCGTCGTCACCCCGGTCTCCTGACGCAACTCCAAGGTCAACCGCTGCAGGTCTTCGCGCGTGAGCGCATCCAGGGAAGAGAACGGCTCATCCATCAGCAGCAAGTTCGGCTGCTGGAGCAGGCTGCGCGCGATGGCAGTGCGCTGCCGCTGCCCGCCGCTGATCTGGTTGGGATACTTGTCGCGCTGATCCGCGATGCCCAGCCGCGCCAGCCACCGATTGACCTGGTCTGGCGTGATGTCGGGGCGGGGATAGGGGCGGGGAGTGTCGCCCGGCACGCGCTTATCGCGGTAAAACTGGCCCATCCGCATCACCAGTGCGGCGTTTTCCCACACGGTCGCCCAGGGCAACAAGCCGAAATCCTGAAGCACCAGGCCGGTGCTGGCCCGCGGCCGCGGCACGGGCTGACCGGCCACGCTGACGTGCCCCGCGCCGGGCCGGCGCAGCCCGGCCGCAAGATAGAGCAGGGTGCTCTTGCCACACCCCGACGGCCCAATCACCGCCCAAGCCTCGCCAGGCTCGACCTGCCAGTTGAAATCCTGGAAGATGGGCGGCTGATTGGGGTAGGCAAATGTGATATGCGAGAAACAGATCATGCTGCGACAAGCCGCCCACACGTGTCTACTTCGGCAAATAGGTGCGATCCACCATCTCCCCGTAGGGCACATCCCGGCCGACCAGCCCTTTGGCGCGCATCCAGGCAAGCACATCGGCCACCTCGGACTCACTGGGCAGCCCGCGGTCGGGGAAAGGCGGCATCTTGTAGCTGTTCTCGATAGCCTTCGGGACCCGGCCCTGCTCGATCAAGAGGCCCTGGTACTTTTCGGGGTGGGCGTTGATCTCTTTGACGGCCTTCTCCCAGGCTACCAGGAACTTCCGCACGCTGTCCGGCTTGTTCTTCAGCGCCTCCATGCGGAACGCCAACACCGATTGGGAGAGCTCGGGGCGCTGCGTGTCATCAATCACCAGCCGGGCGCCCGCGGCGATTGCGCCTTGCGCCAACGGATCGGGCAGGGTCGCCGCCTTCAGGTTGCCGTTCAAAAGCTGCTCGAACCGCACCGGGATCGCGTTGACCTCCTCACCCTTCACCTCTTCCGGTTTCAACCCCGCGCCTTCCAGGAGGCGGCTCGTCAGGTATTCGATGACCGTGTTTTGGCTGATTCCGATCGGGATCCCCTTCACGTCGGCGGGGGTTTTGATCGCGCTGTTCGGCGCGGCCAGCACGCGGAACAGGGGCGCGGCCGGGAAGGGCCGCCGCGCCGTGTAGACGGCCTTGACCTGGGGGGTTTGCTTGTTGAAGATCCCCACCACGACCAGGTCGGTCAGCATCCCATCCACCTGGCCCGACTGCACCAGGGCGTTCTGCTCCTGCGGGCTTTTGACGGGCACCCCCTCGACTTCGATGCCAAGCTCCTTGAAATAGCCGTTTTGCTGTGCTACGAAGATTGGGATGGTGTCCAGCACCGGGATCAACGAAATCTTCAGTTTTGTATCTTCTTGGGGAGCCTGCACGCACCCCCCCAACACGATGAGGAGCACCGCCAGGATAGACAATAGTTTGAACTTCGAATTCACCTCAACCCTCCACAAAACAAAAAACGCCACAGAGCAAAACTCACTATCGGCTGGCTGTCATTCTGAGCGGGTTGACCCCTAACCTCTGGCAACGATGAGCATCCAGCGAAGAATCTCCTTGCCAAAACGAGACCCTTCGCTGGAAGCTCGCCGTAACACGATTCACGGGACAGACCCGCTCAGGGTGACGACAGTGAGTTTTGCGCTATTGCCGAAAAACGCTACCGCATGCCAACAGGTGCTACCGAAGCGCGTGGCACGCTGGACACGCCGCCGATCACGCCGGACCCCGCGCGCTACTTGCGCGTCTTGGACGACCCCGCGGGCTTATTGCCGGCGCCCGACGACCGATCCGACGGCAGCTCGCCCGGCGTGGGCCGGCTCCGCCGCCACGGCACGATAGGCGGCTCGATCACTTCCGGCTCCTCTTCATCTTCTTCTTCGTCATCTTCCCAGTCATCCTGCCACGTCGCCGGCTGGACAGGTGAATGGGATAATTTGTAGACCACCAGGGTCAAGCCCGCGGCGACCGCCAGCGCGATGAGGGAGCCTTGCCATTGCGTCAGGTCAAACCAGCGGTGCAGCAACAAACCGACCAGCGCGACACCGACCGAGCCAAACGCCGCTGCCAACAGGGCGATAACGATGAAAAGGACCGCCACAACCAGGGTAGCAAATAAACCACGCATATCTCTTTCCTTCTTGGCTGAAATTCGACGCACGACCGTCTTCAACGTGCGATCTTACACAACTCCGGCATTATACCACCACGCCATCATAACATATGTGACAGCAATACCCGAAGACCGATCAATATCAAAATGACCCCGCCGATGACCTCCATGCGCTTGCCGAAACTCTGCCCCAGCCGGTGCCCGACCTTCAGGCCGAACAACGAAAGCCCGCCCGCCATCAACCCGATCACCAGGACGGGGCGGAAGATGTTCGTTTGCAGCATCGCCAGGGTCAAGCCGATGGCGAAAGCGTCAATACTGGTCGCGATGGAGAGCAGGATCAAGGCGCTGCCTCGCGAGGGGTCTTTGCTGTGGCTCTCGCTGTCAGCATCCAACCCGGAACGGATCATGCGGACGCCGACGAACCCCAGCAGGCCAAACGCCAGCCAGTGATCGAACGCCGAAACGAGGCCGGCGATCTGTGTGCCGACCGACCAGCCCAACACCGGCATCAACGCCTGGAACAGCCCGAAATGAAAGGACAACCTGAACAGCGGGCGACGCCCGCTGGCGTAGCGGGTCGTACCGATGCCCAGCGACACCGCAAAACAGTCCATCGCCAGTCCCACCGCCATCAGCAGGATTTCAATGAGGGTCATGAACACGTTCTCGTCATAGATTCGTGTCGCGCCGGCGTGAGCCAGGCCCGCGGCAGGGACAATCGGCGCGATCCGGCCGCTTCTGCCCAGCCCTGGCGCCCGGTTCGCGACGCACCGCAGCACTATACAACCGACGGGATAACTCGTCAAACCCTGCCTACCTGCGATTTGGGCGATTTGCACAGCGCTAAAGCCTTGTGTTACAATCAGCGTCACACCCCGCTCTTCCTCCGCAGTGTTGCGACGAGGGCCCGGCAACGCACCTGCCCGGCGGCCGATCAACATCTCACCTGCGAGGACACCTATGCCCGCCGATCCGATTATCACGTTCGAGAACGTCAACAAGTTCTTCGGCCATCACCAGGTCCTCAACGATGTCTCCTTCAAGATCTGGGAGGGGGAGGTGATCGTCGTCTTCGGCCCGAGCGGCGGCGGCAAGTCAACGATGATCCGCTGCATCAACCGGCTAGAGCCGATCAACAGCGGTCACATCATCGTGGACGGCATCCCGGCCCATGACCCGCGCACCGACATCAACCGGTTGCGCGCCGAGGTCGGCATGGTCTTCCAGCACTTCAACCTGTTTCCACACCTCACCGCGCTGGACAACATCACCCTGGCGCCGATCAACGTGCGCAAAACACCGCGCGCCGAGGCCCAGGCCCAGGCGATGAAATTGCTTGAACGCGTCGGAATCCCGGAGAAGGCGCACGCCTACCCCGCCGAGCTATCCGGCGGCCAACAGCAGCGCGTGGCGATCGCGCGCGGCCTGGCGATGCGGCCCAAGATCATGTTGTTCGATGAGCCGACCAGCGCGCTCGATCCAGAGATGATCAAGGAAGTGCTGGACGTGATGGTCGCGCTGGCAAAAGATGGCATGACGATGGTGGTGGTGACCCACGAGATGGGCTTTGCCCGCCAGGTGGCGCACCGGATGATCTTTCTGGATGGCGGGCACATCATCGAGACGGGCACGCCACAGCAGGTGTTCAACAACCCGCAGCACGATCGGACCAAGCTCTTCCTGAGCCAGATCTTGCAGCACTGACTGGGAAGCGCTACCCTTCGACAGGCTCAGGGTGCGTAACTCACCGACAGCGTTGCGCTCAACCCAGCGGAAAGGAGGCGGCACATTCGTTGAACGTTCACCCAACCGGACTTGAGCGACCCATCCATTTCACTCACCCCAGGAGGAGAACCATGCGAACGCTTCGTCTACTCGTCATCGGAATTGTGATCGCCGGCCTGATGGCGGCTTGTACGCCCATGGCGCCGGCCGGAGGAAGCGGCACGGGCAAAGCCTTGCCCAAGGCCGCAGAAGGCACGCTGCTGCGCAAGATTCAGGATCGCGGCAAGCTCGTCGTCGGTGTCAAGTACGATGTCCCCATGTTCGGCCTGCTCAACCCCACCAGCAACAAGGTTGAAGGCTTCGACGTGGACATCGCCAAGGAGATCGCGGCCACCATCTTCGGCAACCCGGAAGCCATCGAGTTCAAGGAAGCCGTCTCCAAGAACCGCATTCCCTTCCTGCAGGATGGCACAGTGGACCTGGTCATCTCCACCATGACGGTCAACGCGGAACGCGAGCAACAGATTGATTTCTCGAACGTCTACTACCTGGCCGGACAGTCGCTGCTGGTGCCCAAGGCCAGCGCCATCGCCAGCATCAACGACCTGGCAGGCAAGAAAGTAGGCACAGCCAAAGGCTCGACCTCGGAGAAGAACATCCGCGAAAAGTCCCCCAAAGCCGACGTGCAGCTCTTCGACGGCTACGCCGAGGCCGTGGCGGCGATGGATGCGGGCCGGCTCGATGCGGTTACCACCGACGACAACATCTTGATTGGCTTCCAGGCCAAGGAGCCGAACAAATGGAAACTCGTCGGCGGGCAGTTCACCAAGGAGCCCTACGGGATCGGCATCGCCAAGGGGCATCCTGAGACGGTGGAGGTCATCAACAAGGTCTTGGCCGAGTTGAAAAAGAGCGGCAAGTGGAAAGAACTCTACAAGAAGAATATCCCCACCACACCGCCCGATGCGCCGATTGATAGCTGGCGCCAGATCGTCGGCCAGTAGACGGACAGGAATCAGGGGGCAGGAGGCAGGAGTCAGGAGTCAGGAGACAGGAGTCAGGAGTCAGTATCTCAAGGGAGCCGGTCGTGGCAACTCACACCCGGTTTCTGACCCCTGATCCCTGACTCCTGACCCCGGAAGTCTCGCTTATGAACGCCGAAAGCTGGTATCTACTCTTACAGGTGGGGCTGGTCGCCACGGCCGGGCTATCGCTGGCCGCCGGGGCCATCAGCCTCCTCCTGGGCACCTTTATTGGCATTTTTCGCGTATCGCCGGTGGCCCCGTTGCGCGTGCTTGCCAACGGGTACGTCGAGTTTTTCCGCAACATCCCCCTGCTGATCTGCCTGGCCTTCATCTTCTACGGACTGCCCAAGGCGGGCATCACCTTCCCGATCTTCGAAGCGGGTGTCATCGGGATTTCCGTCTACACCGCGGCGTTCGTCGCAGAGGTCGTCCGCGCCGGGCTGCAATCCATCAGCCACGGGCAGTTCGAGGCCGCGCGGGCGTTGGGTCTCTCTTATGTGCAGATGCTTTGGCTGGTTCTGCTGCCACAGGTCTTCCGCATGGTGATCCCGCCCCTGGGCACCATCTTCATCGCGCTGGTCAAGAACACCTCCGTCGCTAGCGCGATCGTCGTGCCGGAGTTGATGTACCAGGCCGAGGTGATCGCCGGGCGCTACTTCTATCCCGATGTCTTCCTGATCGCCGGCGCCCTGTATCTGATCATCACCCTGCCGCTGGCGCTGCTGGTCAACGTGGTAGAGAAGCGGCTGCTGAGCGGGCAGCGGAGATAACGCCATGCAGACCAACCTCCCACGACCGAAATCCCGATTCACCGAAGATCGGCAAGCCCTGATCGGCGCCTTGATCCTGATCGCGGCGCTGCCGTTCCTCTTCGGCATGATCCCGATCGGCGGGCTGCTCACCCTGCTGCCGGCCGCCTGGTGGCCCGCGCTAGGGTTAACCGACGCGCACGCCGAGGCGCTGCAAACCGCAATCGCCAACTGGAAACCGTTCATCGAGTTCGGCACCTGGCGCTTCCTGGCCCTGGGGCTGGCGATGACGGTGGGCGTGTCGCTGATCTCGATCCTGTTCAGCCTGCCGCTGGCGACCCTGGCTGCGCTGGCGCGGCTCTCGACACGCGCCTATGTCCGCTGGCCCACCATCGCAGGCATCGAGATCGTACGCGCCTTCCCGGTGCTGATCCTGATCTTCTACGTCTTCACGCAGTTCTCGCGCGCCGCGGAAACCACCGGGGTGGGGCTGCTCAAGACAAACAACGTCACGATCTCCGTGATCGTGGCTCTGACCCTCTACACGACCGTAGTCAACGCGGAGACCATCCGGGCGGGCATCCTCTCGCTGGACAAAGGCCAGACGGAAGCCGCGCGCTCCCTGGGCCTGACCTACAGCCAGGCGCTGCGGCTGGTGATCTTGCCACAGACGTTCCGCCGCGTCCTGCCGCCCCTGATCGCCCAATTCGTCACCCTGGTGAAAGACACCTCGCTCGGCGCAATCATCGGGCTGCTGGAGATCTATCGCCGCGGGCAGATTTTATATCAGTACTTCCGCAACCCGCTGGAAACCCTCTGGGTCATCTCCATCATCTATTTCGTCGTGAACTATCTGTTGGGTCAGGCGGCGGAGCGCATCGAGCGCAGGTTCACCGGCTCGCGACGCGCCACGCTGTAGCTGGCGCACGCCGGTCAGACGCGAGATCGCCCGCGGGTAGAGACGTTGCATGCAACGTCTCTACCCGCGGGCGATCTCTACCGGCGGGGCACACCCAACGGGGAGAATTATGGCAATACCGCAAAACTCGCGATTGTCACCCTGAGCGGGTCGGCCCCGTGAAGTACGTTGCGGCGAAAATCCAGCGAAGGGTCTCGTTGCGGCAGAAGATTCTTCGCTGGTGTCACGCCGTAACCAGAGTTCTGGGGTCGGCCCGCTCACGCAAAGCGTGACGTGCAGCCGCTAGTGACTTTTGCGGTATTGCAATTATGGATCCACCTGCTTGGGTGTACGCACGAAGGAAAGCTGCGACCCCAACATCATCTTCGTCTGAGCATGCAGCACGGGCAGCCCCAGCATGACGAAGGACGCGACCGGCATCACCCCCCAGCCCAGGACCTCCATGATCAATGTGGAGAGGCGCCAGTGCCGGACATCCGAAGAAAGCCGCACCCGTTCGGCGATCCACATCCCCCACAGCGCCATGGCGCCCAGGGTGTTGGCCGCCTGCCACAGAAGCGGATAGGGAACCCCGGTGGGCAACGTAATGACCGGATTACCATACAGCAAGAAAGAGAGCAGCGTCCCCACCAACACCATGCCGCTGCCCACGCTGAAAATCAGGTGATCGTGCAAGCTCTTGATGAGCGGCAGGAGCTTCCGGCCCAGCGGCATCCCCTTCACCCGGCCCCACTGTTGGAGGATGTAACTGGCATCCTGACACCCCCAGCCGTGACGCAGCTTCTGCTTGTAGAAATTCGCCAGGGCCTGCCAATACGTGGCGCCGGTGATGGTGTCGCCCTTCGTCGGGAGATATACCGGCGTGATCCGGGCCTGGCCGCGCGTGGCGAAATAGCAGCGCAGGAACACGTGGGTGTCATCGGCGATCACCGCCGGGTCCCAATAGCCGACCTGCTCGGCGAGCTTGAAACTCAACGTGAAGGTGCTGAGCGGCAGCGGGAAAGCCGCCGCGTTGCTTTGCTCCGAGAGGTGAACGGCGTTAGTCATGAAGGTGAACAGGCGGATGATGGTGGGCACGCGCCAGATGTTGTTATCCAACAAGAGCGGCGCCTGCCAAAAGCGCAGATAGCGTTGGGGATCGGCCGCAAACAACTGCGACACCACACCGAAGTAACGCGGGTGGAAGATCGAGTCGGCATCCGATGAGGTGAGTGTCAGGTGATCTATCGCCATATGCCGGCGGTCCACCAGCTCGCGGCGCACCTCATCGGCCGCCCAAAGCAGATTCGACCCTTTGCCGCGGATTTCGCCGGGCAGGTTGACCGGATGGTAGGTGGCGAGCAGATCGGCGAAGCGGCCGGCGAAGCGAGCCTGCAACGCGGCGGCCTTGGCGCGGCTCCCCTCCTCGGCCTCCTCCATCGCCAGGACCACCACCAGGCGACTGTCCGCAGCTTTCTGGACGGCCAACCCCTCCAAGGTGCGCGCCAACACCTCTTCCGGCTCGCGATAGTTGGCGACCAACACAACGTGATGAACATCGCCCGCCTGCATCCCTTCGCCGGCCGGCGCATCCTCGATTTTATTGGCCGCCCACCGGTGGCAGCGCAATGTTCCGACGATATAGAATGCCAGGACAATCAGGAAACGAAGCAGCATGTACAACGCCACGACCGTCGCCGCGACGAGCACGACTTGGGGGAACGCCCAGGCGCCGATCACGCTCAAGCCGAGGATGATCCACGCCAGCAGACCCGGTATCTTGTAGCTGAGATCGTGCGGGTTCTGGACGATATCGAGGTCATGCCCAGCGACCGGCTCAGGGATGGCCGTGCCCGGCCACGACGCGAGTGCCTTCATTGGCTTGCCTGCGCTTCCTGCCATCCAGCGGCCCCGCGGACAGCACGCCGAGCGCGCAAACAAAAGTTGGAATTTGTCACGCGATTTACTCGTCTTCCAGGAGATTCCCGTGCCTAACCCTTCTCGTAGGCCTGACCATCGGCCGCCGGCGCGACTGCCCGGCCCACAACGCCGGTCAGGACGATGATCGTCAGGAGATAAGGTAGCATTTGCGGGATTTGCGACGGGATGTCGGGCCGGAAGATGCTAATCGTCGCAGTGACACTGTTGCCCAGCCCGAAGATCAGCGCGCCGATCAGCGCGCCGAAGGGATTCCATTTGCCGAAGATCATGGCCGCCAGGCCGATGAAGCCCAGCCCGTTGGTCATCAGCGGGCTGAAGACATCCACCGCCTCCAATGTGAACCAGGCGCCGCCCAGGCCCGCCGCCGCGCCGCCCACCAGCGTGTTGATGTAGCGCGTGCGCAACACATCCACGCCCAGCGTGTCGGCGGCCCGCGGGTGCTCGCCCACCGCGCGCACGCGCAGGCCCCACTGCGTGTAGAAGAGCATCCACGTGATGCCGAATGCCAGCAGCAGCATGATGTAAGTCAGCGGCTTCTGCTGAAAGAAGATCGGCCCCAGCACGGGGATTTGGGAGAGCAGCGGGAGGGGCGCCAGCGGGAAGGTGCCCGGCCCGGCCGGCAGGTTCTCCGACAGGAACGAGCGATACATGTAGCCGGTGACGCCGATCGCCAGGATGTTGATCACCGTGCCGCTGATGATCTGATCCGACTTGAAGCGGATCGAGACGACCGCGTGCAGCCCGCCCAGCAGGATGGCGACTGCCACCG
>Ga0351926_1035_pt1 | contig 18249 bp, 16 predicted proteins | sample BONcelT113001D10_FD_206837 | JGI IMG/M metagenome (GOLD analysis project Ga0351926, IMG submission 206837) | Enriched cells from coal bed in the Powder River Basin, Montana, United States - BONCAT cells T11 rep2 HSBNCT.T11.300.1.D10 ...
AGATTTACTCTGAAGGAGATGTTGGTTTGAAAATTATCCTTGCTAAACAGGCCGGCTTCTGTTTCGGCGTCAAGAGGGCTACCCAAATGGCCTTTGAGGCGGCCGCCAAAGGAGGGAAGACCTTTACTCTCGGGCCGATTATCCATTCGCCGCAGGTTGTTCAGCGGTTGGAGGAAATGGGGGTCAAGGCGCTTACCTCACTTAAGGACCTTGACAGTGGGGCAATTATCATCCGCTCACACGGCGTAGCCTCGGAAGAGCTTCAGGAAGCCAGTCGCAAGGAACTGGAAATTGTGGATGCCACCTGTCCATTTGTGAAAAAGGCTCAGGAACACGTAAAAAGTCTTTCCCAGGCGGGTTATGTTGTGGTAGTGGTAGGAGATGCTGACCATCCCGAGGTGCAAGGAATCGTTTCGTACGCCAAGGGTCCGGTCTACGTGGTCGGGTCCGGGGAAGAAGCCGGTACGCTGAAGATTTCGGGCAAGATCTGTATTGTCGCCCAGACGACACAGTCTTTCGAAAATCTGAAAAACGTGGTCCTTGAGTGTCTGGTCAAGGGCAGCGAAATCAGGGTATTCAATACTATCTGCGATGCAACGGCCGTACGGCAGGAAGAAGCCAAAGAGCTTGCAAAACATGTCGACTGCATGATAGTTATCGGTGGATACAATAGTGCCAATACAACACGTTTGGCTCAAGTTTGTGCCGAGTTGCAACCTAAAACCTACCACATTGAAACAGCGCAGCAACTGAACCGGTCATGGTTTGCAGGGGTGGACACTGTCGGAGTAACGGCAGGAGCCTCGACTCCCAAGTGGGTTATTGATGAAGTGCTTGAGCATATCAGATGTATTGATGAGAATACTACACATTGAGAATTTTCAAGGGTGTGCTAGGATAAAGCGGGGAAAACATAGAAATTTCAGGGGGTATTACTTTAATGACTGACGAAAAAGATTTGACCAACATCACCAATGAGCCGGACAGGCTGAATAATGATATGGATGATGACCTTAATCAGGGTGCTAGAGAGAATTTTGAAGAACTGTTTCAGGAGAGTCTGCGTCAGCCCATGGTGGGTGAGATTGTAGATGGCGTTGTGGTGCAGATTGACCCGGACTATGTACTGGTAAATATCGGCTACAAATCGGAAGGATGCATCCCGCTGAGCGAGTTCATGGATGAGAACGGTCAACTGACGGCGAAAGTCGGAGATGCCGTGAAGGTATATTTCGAGAAAAAAGAAAACATCCGTGGATATATTGTCCTTTCCCGGAAAAAAGCTGAACGTGAACAGATTTGGGTGCATATCGAGGAAGCCGTTGAATCCGGTGCCCTTGTGGAAGGAAAAATCGTTGCAAATGTTAAAGGCGGCCTTACCGTCGATATCGGGGTGCCTGCTTTTCTTCCCGCTTCGCAAGTTGATGTGCGTCCGATCGGAAACCTCGAAAAGCTTATCGGGCAGTCATTTCAGTTCAAGGTAGTCAAGGTAAACAAAAAAAGAGGGAACGTGGTTCTCTCTCGCCGGGCAATTCTGGAAGAGGAGCGCGACAAACTGAAAACAGATACCCTCGCCACCCTTACCGAAGGCCAGGTTCGCGAGGGAATCGTGAAAAACATCACTGATTACGGTGCGTTTATCGACCTCGGGGGTATCGATGGTCTGCTCCATATCGTGGACATGTCCTGGCGTAAACTTTCCCATCCATCGGAAATCCTGAAGATCGGCGATATCGTTTCGGTCAAAGTCCTGAAATACGACAAGGAAAAAGAAAAGATCTCTCTTGGCATCAAGCAAACAATTCCGGATCCCTGGTTGGTTGTGGAGTCCAAATATCACATCGGTGACCGGATTGTTGGTACGGTTGTCAGTCTTGCAGACTATGGCGCATTTGTTTCGCTGGAAGAGGGTGTGGAAGGTCTTGTCCACGTATCCGAAATGTCATGGACAAAGCGGATACGTCATCCATCCGACGTCTTGAAAGTGGGCGACGAGGTTGCAGCCGAAGTTTTGGGAGTTGATGTCCCGAGCAGAAGAATTTCTCTCGGTTTGAAGCAGATTCAGATGAACCCCTGGACGGTTATCGGTGATAAATATCCCGTCGGTACCAAAATTGAAGGTCAAATCAAGAACGTTACCGATTTCGGGGTCTTCATTGGTGTGGAAGACGGCATCGATGGTCTCGTGCATGTTTCCGACATGTCCTGGACAAAGCGGATCAAGCATCCATCCGAACTGTACAGCAAAGGACAGACCGTACAGGCAGTTGTGCTCAATATCGATCCGGAAAACGAGCGACTTTCCCTTGGCATCAAGCAATTGATTCCTGACCCCTGGAACGAAATACCCGAGAAGTACAAGCCCGGCACCAAAGTAAAAGGGAAAGTGACTTCTGTGACCGACTTCGGCATCTTCCTCGAAATTGAGGAGGGGATTGAAGGTCTCATCCATGTTTCAGAACTTTCTCAGGAGAAAGTTGCCACACCCAAGGGCTTTGCGGCGGTTGATGATGAACTCGAGGCTATGGTGCTGAACATTGACCAATCAGATAAAAAAATTGCCCTCTCAATCAAGGCTCTTGCCGCGAGTGATGCCAGGGGTGACTTCTCCTCATTTGGCAATTCCCAAGGCGAGGCGACATCGAACCTGGGAGAGTTATTGAAGGAAGAGATGAAGAAAAAGTAACAGTACCGACGTGCTGGTAGTGAAAAATTTTGTGGAGAGCCAACTGGATTGTTGCTCGGAGTTCGAGCGTCCAAGAGATATTTTTTGGCCGTAGTACTCCGTGCAACCGGCCCTTCCCCGTAACTTTTTTTGCCTGTTGCCCACGTGCAGCAGGACGTGTATTGCCTGCACCGATACCTGGCTGCAGAGAATGCCCGAAAAAACCGGCACGTTCACTGTTAGACACGATACTGTTAAAAATATGGAATAAGGAGTTTCGGCGTATGACCAAAAGCGAATTGGTTGAAAGGCTGGTTGACCAAAACAGCCTTTTGACGCGAAAGGATTCAGAGCTCATCGTTGATATTGTTTTCGACAGTATCCGCACAGCTTTGAAAAACGATGAAAAGGTAGAAATCCGTGGATTTGGGAGCTTTACAATACGTGAGCGTGGTCCCCGTGAAGCAAGAAACCCGAAAAGCGGTGAAATTGTCCAGATTCCAGCTAAAAAGACTCCTTTTTTCAAGACTGGCAAGGAATTGAGGGACAGGGTCAACAACTCCTGATACAAGGGTACATCCAACGAACCACAGGCTGTGATATGAAAAGCGGGTCACTGTCTGATGGCAGGTCGGCACGCCCGGGTGGCGGAATTGGTAGACGCAAGGGACTTAAAATCCCTCGGTCGCAAGGCTGTACCGGTTCGATTCCGGTCCCGGGCACCAGAAAGAAAGGTTGGCTTTTACGAGCCAGCCTTTTTTATTTGCCCCTAAGGAGCTGCAAACAAATACCATGGGCATCTTGCATCTCATCTTCAGGCCATCTTTGACCGAACTTCAATCGCCAAATCCTCAACGTAGCCCTGCTACGTCTGCGGTTTGGCTCAATCAGTTCTGTCAAATCTGACCTAAATCTGAGCGCAATCTTGACCATGTTGTTCATTTACAGCTCCTTGGCTGGTGAAGCCGGAAACTACCTGTTCAATTGCTTTCTCGTATCAATCCGGAAGCTCTGAAAAGTGCTTTCCATGTAGGTTTCGGGGCAGTTCGGGTCCGGCCCCTGCCCGGACTTTCCGGAAGAAAACTTGCTGGCCTACAGAATGGCAAACTCTCACGGTGAGTTATTTGCCATTTTTTTCTCGAAAGTGCGTATGATGAACAGTCAGGTTATCTTCAGGGAATGTCATCTTTGCGACATGGCCTCGCCAGAAGAGGGGTAGTCAGTTTAGTATGGAAAATAGGGAAACTAACATTTTTTTAGGGCGACAGCCGATACTTGACCGTGAGCAGAGTATTGTTGGCTACGAACTTCTCTTTCGCTCTGCAGACACTCTCCACGCCAACATTGGCGATCAAGCCAATGTTGATTCATTTGTGATCAGTAACGTTCTTTCGAATTTCGGAATCCAAGAGGTGTTGGGGAAGCATAAAGGCTTCATCAATGTGACGGGAGCGCTCCTCATGAGTGATCTCCTGGAAATCCTTCCAAGGGAGCAAACCGTTATTGAAATACTTGAAACGGTCGAGCTTTCAGATGCCCTTCTGCACAGGTGTCGCGAGCTGAAAGAACAAGGATTCACCCTGGCACTGGATGACAACTTGTACCATCCCGATTACGAACCGCTGTATGAAATCGTTGATATTGTAAAGATTGATGTCCTGCAGGTACCCGCAGATTCGCTTAAACAGATGGTTGATCTCCTCAGTAATCGCGGATTGACGCTTCTGGCGGAGAAAGTTGAAACGATAGAACAATATCATTTCTGCCTCGATCTGGGTTTTGACCTCTTTCAGGGGTACTACTTTGCGCGTCCTGCCGTGCTGAATAAACGGAAGGTAGACGTATCAGGGGTTGCTCTTCTCAAGCTGCTGGAACTCATTTGCAGGGATGCCGAAATAACGGAAATCGAAGAAGCCTTCAAACATAACCCCAACCTGACCTATAATCTTCTGCGGCTGGTTAATTCGGTTGTTATCGGTATGAAGGAGAAAATTCGAACACTCCGTCACGCACTTGTAGTTCTGGGTATGCAACAATTGAAACGCTGGATTCAATTGGCATTGTTTGCTTCGGACAAGACCGGTGCGGCAGGGAATCCTCTCCTTGAATCAGCTGCGACCCGTGGTCGTCTGATGGAAATTCTGGTCAAGGAATGGGGGCCGGGACCTCAGGACCAGGACTATTCCGAAAGCGCCTTTATGACTGGAGTTCTCTCCTTGGTCGACGTTCTCCTTGGGACTCCGATGGAGAAGATACTTGCTCAGCTCAATCTTGCCGAAGAGGTGCGCCTGGCGCTTTTGGAGCGAAAAGGGGCCCTCGGGAGCCTTCTGTTGCTGACGGAAAAACTGGAGAACCTGGATTTTGCCGAGGTTTCTCAACTCTTGAACCAGTATCACTGCAGCCGGGAAATTCTCATTACTGCTCAGCTTGAGGCTATTGAATGGACGAATAGTCTGGATGAGGCTTTCTGATCTTAGGAGCTGTAAACAAATAACATGGGCATCTTGCATTTCATCTTCGGGCCATCTTTGGCCGTGCATCAATCGCCAAATCCTCAGCGTAGCTTTGGCTACGCCTGCGGTTTGGCTCAATCAGCACAGCCAAATCTGACCCAAATCCGAGCGCCATTTTGACCATGTTATTCATTTACAACTCCTTAGCAGTGACACGCTTCAGGGTACCCGCTCGTTTTGCCAGCCTGGCGGAACCCGGTTTTCCAGCCAATATATCCAGGCGAGAAGTTCGGCAACAGCTCTATAGAGCTCTGGCGGGATATGCTGGTCCAGGTCAACCTGCATCAGGAGGTTGACCAGTTCCGGTGATTCGTGAACGAAAACAGCCGCATCCCTGGCCTGATCGATAATTGCCTCAGCCACGACTCCTCTTCCCTTTGCCACGACCTGTGGTGCGTACAGACCTTCTTTGTAGGAAAGCGCAACTGCTTTTTTGCTGTCCTTATCCTTGTTTATCATACGCAATTACCATGTCACTCAAGGTGAGACCCGAACCCGCCATGGATTGTTCGAGGCTGCCCAGCTCCCTTTTCATTTGATCTTTTGTAGCTGCTGTGTCAGTTGTGATTCGTCCCGTTATTCCTTGTCCGTTGAAAACGAGGGTGGCATTGATTGAGCCCAGCTTCGGCAGGCAAAGGCGGATGGAGGTTCGCCAGGGAGGCTCTGAGTCATGATCACTTTCCGCATTTTGTTTTTCCACCTCCCATTCCATTTCCTGGTCCTGCCACACCGTGCCCTGCCAACGAAAAATGCCGCTTACAAGGGTTTCCAACTGTTCCCTGAGTAGTGACGAGGTGAGCGGGTCCGAAAGAGCGGTGATGTTCAGCTGTCTGTCCGGCAGGTCATTATTCTTTGCTGCCGCTGCCAAAGAACCGTTTGTATCCGTCATGAGGTTGAGATTTTCTGCTGCGGATTTTTCGGCTGTTGAATCTTGTCCCTTTTTCACCATGGCTGCAAGGCGTAACCGGGATTCCTTCAGGATGTCCGCAAAAAGTCTTTCGCCCAAAAACCACTGCACCAGGTGCGACTCGTAAAAGAGCCCGGAGAAGGACAGGGCATTGCGGAGCGAAGCTGCCAGAATTGAGGTGTTTGCCGGAGCTGAGGTAAAAAGCGGCTCGAGAGATTTTACGGCCTGTGCGGAGGTCTGGACCGAGGATCTTTTACGTAACTCAAGGAGAGAGGCTGCAGTAGTGCTCAAGGTAACCGGTGACGCTTCACTCCGTGGACTCTGCAGCAAGAATTCTGGTCGGGGTTCTCCGGTTCGGAAAGTGAGAGAGAGGTTTGTTCCGGGGCGAGTCGGTACCGGCAACTCCGTTCGAAAGATATCCCCGGCGATTTTTAGCAGATACACCTGGTCCGACAGTCGAGCCAGAACCTCTCCGTTAACCTGTTGACCCGGAACGAGTTTCTGGTGGGATCCGGAGTTGCTTTCCCCGGCTCCGGTCTCGGGGGCTACTTTTGTTGCGGAGAGAATCGCTCGCCAGTAATCGTTGTTGATTCTCATTAGTGAAGTCCCCAAACGCGGAATAAAGACTCAAATGGTGATTATTCGTAAAGATTCGGCACCAGATTCCGATATGTGCTAGTACGGGTCATGATAGAGTATCGCAACCATTTTCTCCAGCACTATTAGTATCCGGCCCGGTAGCGGGTTTTGTAGCAGTTACTTTGACTCCGCAAGCAATTTCCGCAAAAGAAACCGTCGGCTGGTTTGCGATAGTACCTCCCCACTGGTAAGGGATCAATGATGATAGTGAAAAGGGTGCTCCTGAAAAAAATACTTCAATCCGGTTACATTGCCGAGTTTACCCTGGTGAAGCGTGAAGGTCATTACGAAGCGGCTCTGTATCTCAATGGCAAGTATGTTGGTGGGCCATCGTCCCCGCAACTGCTGACTTCCCCAAAGGGTGATCTGACTCACTGGATGGGAAACCGGCCAACTGTCGGCCTAACCGAGAGTGAGGCTGAACGGGTCATCAGTGAGGTTGAGAACGAGAATGCCGTCGTACTGCATCGTAAAAAGAGCGGTTGGGAGGCATGAATAACCCGATGCAGGACTTTCCTCTAACCACGATGTGATCGATTTCGGGTTGTTTTGCCTTGTTTCTTTGTGCTATCCTCCCAGAGATAGAACCGAGGAGAAGCCAAAGAAACCCATGAAAAGCAAACTTCTTATTCTAGATGACGATGATGCCATACTCCAACTCCTTGCTGCTGTTTTTGAAGATGAGGATGTTGAGCTACTTCTGGAGACCGATAGCGAGGCTGCGGTAAAGAGAGTTCTTTCAGAGCATCCGAATGTGGCGATTCTCGATATTTGTCTGCCGAAAAAATCCGGCCTGGAAGTTTTGCGGGAAGTAAAAGCCATAGATCCCGGTCTGTCCGTAATCATGACAACCGGCTATCGTACAACGCAGAATGCCATTGAAGCGATGAAGCACGGAGCCTATGAGTATCTCACCAAACCTTTTGACATCGAGAAGTTGAAGGAGGTTTTTCGTAAAGCACTGGAATGCAATCTCCTGAACCGTAAGGTTCGCTATGCCGAGATTTCCGATCAGATTGACGATGATGAACTGGAAGAAGACATTATGATCGGCTCTTCGCCCCAGATGATCCAGATCTGGAAGATGGTGGGTAAAGTGGCTGCCTCCGATGCCAGTGTTCTTATTCAGGGCCCCAGTGGTACCGGTAAGGAACTGCTTGCCCGGGCGATTTATAATAATTCGAAACGTAGCGACAAAACCTTTCTTGCTGTGAACTGTGCCGCACTTCCTGAAAATCTTCTGGAAAGTGAGCTCTTCGGTCATGAAAAAGGGGCGTTTACCGATGCTCATTCCCGCCGGATCGGCAAGTTCGAACAGTGCAACGGCGGGACCATCTTCCTCGATGAGATAGGTGAGATGAGCCTGTCGAATCAGGGAAAGCTCTTGAGAGTGCTGGAAAATCAGGATTTCGAACGGGTAGGCGGAAACGAAACCATCAAAGTGAATGTCCGGGTGGTGGCTGCAACCAATTCCAGCCTGGTCGGCGCCGTCAAAGACAAGACCTTCCGGCTTGATCTTTTCTACCGCTTGCGTGTGGTTTCCTTTTACCTCCCACCTCTTCAGGAGCGTTTGGATGATCTTCCGCTCCTGGTCGATCTCTTTGTCAAGAAGTATTCTCGTCAATATGAGAAGAGGGTTAAGGGGGTGTCCCCTGAGGCCTTGGATCTTCTGATGAAACATCCCTGGGAGGGAAATATCCGTGAATTGAAGAATATCATCAATTCGGTTGTCCTGTTCTGTAAAGGTGATATCCTGCTCCCGGAAGATTTCGATTCCCTCCTCAACGTCAAGACCGTTCTCAAGAAATCGGAGATTGACCTTGAGAATGGCAGCGATGAGTACTTTACTGCATTTTTCGAAATGCTCGGGCCCGCTTTCAGTGATATCTGCAAGCGAGAGAATGGCAACGTATACGAGAAGATCGCCAGTGGCCTGGAAAAGGCCTTGATCCAGCTGGCCTTGGACAAGAGCAATAACAATCAGGTGGTCACCTCGAAGTTGCTGGGGATAAGTCGAAATACTCTCAGGGACAGGCTTGAGAGGTACTCTTTGCAGGAAGACTGAACCCAGGTTGTGCCTGAAGTACGCTGTCGCCGTAAAAACATTTTTTTATTGTTTCCATGTTGATTCAAAACAGTTATAAATTCTGCCCGCACCCGTTTTTCTTCCTTTTTTCCCCTTCTTTGTTCAAGCTCTGATCAAACTTCGCTATAATCACGTAACTACCCGAAATGACCAGTATTAATTGTAGTGGTCAATGTTGTCTGTTCAATGCCTGCGCAGTTCATTAAGATTGCAATTTGCAAATAAGATCCTGCTAACTCATGTAACTTGTTGATATTAATTGGTATTAGTAGTTTGTGGATTATTTCTGACTTTTGGTACTCTAGTTGCAGAGATTATGGTCAAACGACGTTATTACCAGTTGTTTTACCGACAGCTTACGATCATATGCTTGATTTCAGATAGTATCCGGGGGAGCAATAGCCATGGCAGAAAAGAGAGTCCTGATAACTGACGATGACAAGCAAACCAGGGATCTTGTTTCCACATTTCTGGGCTATAGGGGTTACAAGGTTTTTCAGGCTTGTGATGCGATGGAGGCCTTGGAACTGATTGAGCGCGAGGATATCGATCTGGTCGTGACTGATGTCATGATGCCGAAGGTGAACGGATTGGAGTTCATTAAGCGCGTCAAGGCGGTCCGGCCCGAGTTGGTTGCTATCGTGTACAGTGCCTACGGTAACAGCGTTATGACCGCAAACCTCCTCAAGGCGGGTGCTTTTTTCTATCTGGAAAAGCCATTTGACCTCGAAGAACTCGATTCGATCATACAGCGTGGTTTTGATCACCATGCTCTACAAAGCCGAAGCTATCGTTCGAGTCCTAATGTCAAAAACAGGTCTCGGATAAAAATGATAGGCGAAAGTCCGAAAATGATGGCCCTTTTCGAGCTTATCGAAAAGGTTGCCGATTCCGATGCCACGGTTCTCATACAAGGTGAGTCCGGAACCGGTAAGGAACTTGTTGCGCAGTCGATTCATGAACTGAGCGCACGTAAAAGCAGAAATTTTGTTCCGGTCAATTGCGGGGCGATCCCTGATGAACTGTTGGAAAGCGAGCTTTTCGGGCACGTAAAGGGATCATTTACCGGCGCGGTGGCAAATCGTGTCGGGCGGTTTGAGATGGCTGACAGGGGGACCTTGTTCCTCGACGAGATCGGCGATATGAAAACTAGTCTCCAGGTGAAGTTACTGAGGGTTCTGCAGAGCCGTGAATTGGAGCCTGTCGGGGCAACCCGCACCAAAAAAATCGATACCAGGATCATTGCCGCAACACATCAGAATCTGGAAAATCTTGTGGAAGCAAAAATTTTCCGTGAAGATCTCTTCTATCGTCTTTCAGTAATACCGATTGTTATTCCACCCCTTCGAGAGAGGAAAGAGGATATACCTCTTTTGGTAGCTAATTTTATCGAGAAATTCAGCCGAGACACCAGACGGAGTGTTCAGGGATTTGACCACGAGGCAATGGAAGCACTTATCGCCTTTGATTGGCCGGGCAACATCCGTGAACTCGAGAATCTGGTTGAAAGAATGGTCATCCTGAAAGGAAATGGTACCATTACCTTCCAGGATCTGCCGGAGAAATACCGTGGCAAAGCCCTTAAACCTCGAGTTGAAGCTGCTCCACTTCCGATCGATGGAATTTGCCTCAGCAGTGCCGTGGAAGAATTCGAAAACCGTCTGATTCTTCAGGCCCTGGAAAAAACCGGGGGCAATAAAAAAGAAGCTGCTACCCTGCTGAATTTGAAGCGCACGACGTTCATTGAGAAATTGAAAAAGAAGAAAATGCATGCATCGGAGTTGGCTTTCGCAAGTTAAGTGAGTAAGAGGACCCCATGTCGATACGTTCCGTTGACAACCTGTTCCCGCAAACTTCCGAATCAGCAGTGGGGAAATCTGCAGCTACCGAGCGGAACGGAACCACTGCAGCCTTTGCACAGCTTCTGGTCTCAGCCGGGAAAAACGGCACATCCCAGCCGCCGGATTCTGCCTCTCTGACTGCACGGGCAGAGCTTCTCCGTCTTCGCATGATGCGGGACGCTCTCACCCTTGATTCCGGTTCGCAAAATTCAATGCCGGCCTATTCAGGATCCCAACCCGAAAACCTGTTTCGTGCACTGTCCATCTACCGCGAAGCTGCCGGTGCGATACCGCAGGACTCCCTTGAGATACTGAACGAAGTCTCGGTCTCTGATGAGTTGCCTCCGCATGCTGCCTCTGGTGCTGCTGCAGAACCGCAAGCGGTGCCTGGAACGATAGATGAGATTATCGGTAAAGCTTCTCGTCGGTTTAACATTGAGCCGGGTTTGATCAAGGCGGTAATCAAGGCTGAAAGCAATTTCAATCCCAACGCGGTTTCTTCTGCCGGTGCCCGTGGTCTCATGCAATTAATGCCGGGAACAGCAAGTGGACTGGGCGTAACAGATTCTTTTAATCCTGAGCAGAATGTCATGGCGGGAACCCGGTATCTTCGTCAAATGCTCGACAGGTATAACGGAAATCTGGAGTCTGCCCTGGCCGCTTATAACTGGGGGCCGGGCAATGTTGACAAGCGTGGAAGTTTTCTTCCTCGCGAGACGAGAGAATACCTGGTAAAGATCAAATCCTTGTACTCGGGTTTTGCCGGGTAAGTACCATCCTGTTTGATTTCCTCTAAATCCCCTGTAGCCCGTTTTTACATACTTCAACTCACCACACCATGGCAACTCCGATGATCATGAATTGTTCCTACGGTTCGTACGGTCAAAAATTTTTTTGTCTTTTAACAAGAAAGACCATCCCGTTCGCCATTCCCGCTCTCTTCATAATCTACCCCCCTGCTTTTCATAAAACTTTTGACACTATCTAGTTGCGACGGCAGGTACTCCCCTTTTACTGAAAGCAGTACTTCTGCCCGAGGCCTCGTTGTCATTTTTCCGGCTGTTACGCACAATTTCTTCTGAGAAGAGAGCGGTCAATAACCAGGCAGATCAAAATAACCGTCCTCTGGACAGGAGTGCTGGTCCTGCTGGTAAGTACCGTCTAACTGCTTGAAACAATGGGTGAAGTAACAACATACCTTTCCCCGAGTCACTATCTGACCAGCCAGATCCAGACAGCTTTTGCGATTCCCTACGGCCGAAAACGACGTCCGGGTAAAGTATTTCCAATTCTTGGCAGATTTATTGCTGAATACCTTCTGTAGAATCCATCAACAGGAGTGTGCACAGAATGGGATGCGGCCTTGTGACAATGAACAGGGATAATCAGGATATTCATTTCACTGCTTTTTCAGAAAATTTCCCGGCCGACTCGTTTCTTGATTCGTTGTCGACCGGTGTCATTTTTACGGATTGCAGTGGGATTTTGACTTTCATGAATCGCAAAGCCGAGAGACTACTGGAGATCTTCAAGGAAACGGTGATCGGGAAACGAATCGATATGCTTCCCCTGCGGACACCGCTCTATAAAGTGATGAGCGAAGATTGTCGGGATTTGCCTCTGGAGATGAACATTTGCGGGCGTGTTCTGCAAGTCCGATCCTCCGAGGTTCTTTCAGCGGATAAGAAACTACAGGGAAGTATTTACGAACTAATCGACGTAACTCTGGAACGGGATGAAAAGCGCAGCCGCGAGGAGTTTGTCGCCAAGATGACCCATGATCTGAAGTCTCCCCTTATGGTTCTTCAGGGTTATGTGCAGGCGATCAAGCTCGGCATGTGGGGTGAAATTCATCCGAAGCTGCAGAAGACACTTGAAGACATGGAGAGGAGCGGCAAGAGCCTCTACTTTATGATCGAAGACCTGCTTGACGTTTATCGACTTGAAATGGGTCTGGTGCAGATCAAGCGGCTGCCGTGTGATCTTTCTGAACTGTTGGAAAACTGTTGTCACGACCGAGCGCTCGAAGCTGTAGAGCAGGGCGTTTCTCTTATTCTAAAGATTTCCGGCAAGCTTCAAAAGGTGGAACTGGATGCGAAGCAGTTTTCGCGGGTGTTTGCAAATATTGTCGGAAATGCCGTCAAGTTTACCCCGCGGGGCGGGAAAGTGACGGTAACCGCCCGGATTCGCGGAGATAATTTTCAGGTGTCGGTTAAAGATTCCGGAATAGGAATAGCCAAGCCGGACCAGTCTCTGATATTCAAGAAATATTATCGCACCGACCAAGCCGCCGGTTTTAAAGGTTCCGGGCTCGGACTTGCACTCAGTAAGGAGATCGTCGAGGCCCATGGCGGAACAATCGAAGTGGAGAGTGTGGTAGGGAAAGGGAGTGTCTTTACCATAATCGCCCCGATTGCGGAGTAGGCTTCTTTCGATCCGATGGTGTTGCCAGTTTCTCGTTGCACTGTAGTCGGTCCGGAAAGAAAAGATTAAAGTTCCGGTCATATCGTGCGATAAGAAACTTTGAAATGACCTGCTTTGTTGCAGAGTAGCGAAGTTCAGGCATTCTGTTGCTGATGGGAAGCAATCGCCACGGAGAGGTATCCTCGATGCCGAGTTGGCCTTCCGGGTCATGGCGAGTCGCTTCTTCTAGTGCGGGTCAATTTTCAATAATGAGAGGAGAGCTGGTTATGGCGAATATTTTGATTGTCGATGATTCCTCAACCATGAGGAAAATTATCTCGAGATCCTTGAGGCAGGCAGGCCTTGCCGTTGATGATATCTTCGAGGCGGGCGATGGTATCGAGGGACTGAGCGTCCTCGGGGAGAAAAGTGTTGATCTTATCCTTTCGGACATCAACATGCCGAACATGGATGGTCTCGAGTTTATCAAGCAGGTTCGCGCAAATGGAAACAATGTGCCGATCGTTATGATTACTACCGAGGGCGGCGAAGACATCATCAAAGAGGCTATTGCCAGCGGTGCCAGCGCCAGCATCAAAAAACCATTTACTCCGGACCAGCTCAATGAAAAGCTCGGAGGTATGCTATGATGCTGAATGCCTTGGTAGAAGAGGCAACCCATCTGAAAGAAGCAGATATGGCCCGTCACGTGATAGATGCGACCAAGGAAGTTTTTTCGACCATGATCATGATGGATTTGGACGCCAACTTTCCTCTGAGCGAATCGGTCAACACTTTTCACTGCAGTATTAGTGGCATGGTGGGCATGGCCGGTACCTATACGGGTATTCTCGCCATTCATTGTCCCCAGAGTTTCGCTCTCAAGGTAACATCCAACATGCTCGGCATGGAGGTGGAAGAGGTCGGCGAAGATGTGACCGATGCCCTCGGCGAGATTGCCAACATGCTTGGCGGTTACGTGAAAATGGTCCTTTCCAAAGGGGGGATGGACATCAACCTCTCTATCCCGACGGTTATTTCCGGAGAGGAATATACCATCAACGCCATGTCGGACAGCGACTGTGTACTTGTTCCTTTTACTCACAACGAAGACAGTTTCCTTGTAAGCCTCAAACTCAGAAAAGAATAACCACCAGGAAACGGAGCGGTACGGCATCATGGCAGGATACGACAAACTACGGAAGATGATTCAATCGGCGCTCAAGCAGTCTGCTGAAGAAAGCAGCATGCTTTTGAATCAGGAACTTACGGTGAATGACACTGAAGTTCTGGAGTTCGACAAGCAAGCCTACCTGGCTGACCTGGAGGATTCTGCTTTTGTCGTTCCGGTTGATTCGCGGGAAGATTACCCCGGTCGAATTCACCTGGTTTTCTCGCTTCGTGATGCAATCCTCATGAGCGGTATTCTTTTGGGAATTCCCTCTGGGCGAATTTCCGAAAAACGTAAACTCCTTATTCTGGAAGCTGATGATATTGATGCTTTTTCCGAAATTGCAAATCAAATAATCGGTACATTTAACTCCGTATTTCAGCCTCTCCTGCCGGACAAATTTCACCTCAAGCAGCTTCCCCCGGTGAAATTTGTTCCGCAGGTCGACGAGGTGACCGACGATGTGCCGGTCCCCGACGAGGAATACCTGGTATACAAGGCTCAGATTAAACTGGGGGGGGACGATCTGAATCGGTTCGATATCCTGGTCCCCCTAACTCTTGCCGCCTGTATCGATCCCCAGGAAGCCATTCCGGAGGCTACCTACGAAGAACCAGCCATCCATGATCAGGCGGAGTCACTGCGTCGCCTCTTTCCTGCAGATTTGGCCGGGGAAACTTCATCAAAACCGACCCGTGGAGTAGCAGGTGGTGGGTATGTGCTGGTACTGGAAGATGACCACGATGCTGGTGAGGAGGTAAAGGGTTTCCTGCTTGCCAGTGGATTTATGGTGATTGTCTCCCACTTGGGCGCCGACATAAAAGATTTTTTTGCCGAGGAAGAAATTCATGCTGTCGTGCTCGGCGTGAAAAAGGCCGACGAATGGGAGCTTTCCCTGTGCTCGAAAATCAAGGAGATGTCTGGAAATCCACAGTTGCCCATTATTGTCTGTGCCAGCCAATGGACGCGTACCGGCGTCTTTAAAGCGCTGAAAAATGGCGCGAAAGACATTATCATGAAACCCTACGAACAGAGCGAACTCCTTGGCAAGCTCGGGAAGTTTCATGCCGCGGCTTGACGAAGTGTCAAAATAACGACCGTTATTTGCGTACGTATCTTTGACTTCATGACGTATGCTCGATCTGAACTCCTGCTGCCCGGGAGTTGATTCTCCCGTCCCGGCCGGTCTTGCTGGTTTGGGCTTTACCCCTGCAAGTTTTCCCCCTGTGATACCATCCCTTTTGTTTTCAACATGTTAGCTCCCTATGTTTCCTTCCGCTGGTCCCCCTTTTTCGTGTCGACGACGATTACGGAACGGTTGCATCCTCGGCGTATTTCCTCTCTTTCTTCCCTTCACGGAACCGGCACGGGTTTTGCCCCTGTGAACAGGTATCGATCTCGGTTGGAGGGTATGGCGTGGCATTCAGATCAGCTGAAAAAAAGAGAAGGGGGAAGGGCAGATCGCACGGTATCCTGGCGCTGCGCGCTGCCTGCCGACTGGTGATTGGTGTCGCATTTCTCCTGGGAATTTTTTGCAGCGATCTCAAGGCCGCGGAAAACAACAATCGCCTGTATCGGATTGATGTGCAAAAGAAGGAGAAATTCACCCGGTTCGTTTTTGTCTTTGCTTCACCTCCCCACTATAGCGTTACCCATGCTCCAGGCCGGAAAGTCATTCTCACTTTCAAAGACACCAGTGGGCCGTTACTGAAAAAATTCAATTCCTATAACGATTCCAGGGTTGAAAATTTACAGTTTTCCGATCAGGGTGCCCGTCTTCGCTTCAGATTTACCACGAAGGAGAAAACTCCAGGGTTTCGTTTCCTGGCTGTCTGCCTGCCGAATGTCCTGACCCTTGATGTGGGTGAATCACTCCAGATGAATGGTGCCGCATCCATGCCGCCTGGCCGAGAGCAGATATGGAAAGGTGCCGACAGATTGATCCATGAGTTTGATCCCCCTTTGCTCTCGGAGATTCCCTTTTTCCCGACCCCCGGACCGCTCATCAGCAAGCTATTGTCCGGTGATGACCTCAAGCTGTTTCTGCAAGGAGAAAATTTCCTTTACCGGGAACGGGGTGCGGAAGCGGAGGAAATATTTTCAGGATTGCTTGGCAGAAACCCGTCATTACGTGCCATAGCAGCGTACCGACTCGGTGAAGCCCAGTACCAGTTGCAGAAATACCAAACGGCTCTCGGCTGGTTTCGCGAGGGGGAAAGATTGTGGCCTGACTATCTGGTTCAGAGCCCCTCGATGGTTTTTGCCTACGCCGACACGCTGGCCCGTTGTGGGGAGAGTGTTGCCGGCCGCAGAATCCTGGTACGAATGATTATCGGCATGTCTGAGACAAAATACGGACCGATTCTGCTTGTTCGTCTGGCGGATATCTCCGCACGCGGGGGGCGCGGATTGGATGCCGTGGCGGTGTACCGCACAGTTATGGAAAAGTTTCCCGGGACACGGGCCGCCTATCTGGCGGCAACCCGCCTGGCCGATCAACGGCTCTTTGCGGTTACCAGCAACAGCTATCATGTTTTGGCAGACGAATATCTGGGTGTTTACCGGAAAACCAGCGACCCCGCTTTGAAAGAGGAGGCACTTTTCAAGTCAGCCCTCATTACTTCACTCTATGGTCCCTCTGCCGAGGCGGTCAACTCCGTTGCCGAGTATCTGAAGAAATTCCCGGCCGGGGTCTTCGCCAATGTGGCTGCTACAATGCGGGAAGACCTGCTCCTTTCACTGTATCGTGAACTGGACACCGCCGGCGATTGCAAGGCACTGGTGAAACTGGTGCTCGACAATCGCAGTTATCTTGCACGATGTGTCGCTGAAAAGGATTTCATTCCTCATCTCTCCGCCTGTTTCAAGGAACTGGGAATGATCCGTGAGGAGCTTGAGCTTTTCAGCTCGATGGCAGACACGGCATGGGTCGGAGCAAACCAGCCCTTTCTCTATTTTCAGATTCACGAGGATTCGTGGACACTTGGTGAGTTTGCCATGGCAGAGGCATCGGGCAAGCTCTACCTGGAAAGGTTCTCTGCCGATGGCAAGGCAGAAAAGGTCCGGGAACAGGTCGGTTCGATCCAGTACCGGCACGGAGATATGCGTTCTGTGGCCAGCACCTTATCCCCCCTGTTGAAAGCCAAGACGAAGGCTGCAAGCCCGCTAAGTTACTACTATCTTGGCAAGGCCTGCGAAAAATTGCTCGACCTGAAGCGTGCCGGGCTGGCAATGGCGCTGTATCTTGGAAGTCAGTCGCACGGCACGGATACGGCGTTGACTGCTGATGCCCGGATCGTGCTCGCTTCCGCTCAGCTTTCCCGGAAGGAAACGACTGGCGCCCTTGAAACGTATCGAGCGGGCTATGAAGGCTCTCGTGGGGAAAACCGCGACATGTTTCTCTATAAAATGGGGGAGACATATCTGGCCCTGAAAAATGCCGCTGAAGCCCGTATTCGCTGGGAGCAGTTGGTTCGAGAAGGGAAAGACCCGGTGTGGAAGAGCCTGGCCATCCAGGCCCTTGCCGATCTGTCCTGGCGTGATGAGTGGAAGCACTAAGCGAAGATGAGGTGGCGGCCTGGAATGTTCAGCTATCGACAAGCACTACATCACGTCAAAATTACGTCTTCTGTCAAAAAGTATAGGGGGGAAATAGCCTCCCCGTGCGCCTATCTAATCAAAATGTATTGTTTCTGCAGCGTATTTCAGCTGGTACGAGTTTTGCTCATCTGTAGGTGAGAAATTGAAAAGGAGCGAATCATGTCTATTGACACTATGTTCGGTTCAACGATTGGCCTGATGGCAAAGAATCTCGACCTGCGGGCAAAAAACCAAACGTATATAGCAGGAAACCTGGCTAATGCCGAAACTCCTAATTATCGCGCAAAAAGCTTTTCTTTCGAGGATCAATTGAAAGGTGCTTTGCATAGTAAAGATGCCGGCTCCATGGCTCCGGTCCCGGCGAATCCCCGCCATATCCCGATTAAGGGAAGTGCCGGCAAGCTTGAGGACGTGAAGGGTACGG
>Ga0351926_1036_pt1 | contig 18037 bp, 20 predicted proteins | sample BONcelT113001D10_FD_206837 | JGI IMG/M metagenome (GOLD analysis project Ga0351926, IMG submission 206837) | Enriched cells from coal bed in the Powder River Basin, Montana, United States - BONCAT cells T11 rep2 HSBNCT.T11.300.1.D10 ...
GTTCCCTGAAGAACGGTCGCGTCTTGGCTGGTTTTGCCGGCAGCACGGCTGATGCCATGACACTCCTGGAACGTTTCGAGACCAAGCTGAACGAGCAGAACGGGAACCTCATGCGAGCGGCCTATTCACTGGTGCGGGACTGGCGTCTTGACAAGGCCCTGCGGCAGCTTGAAGCGATGATGCTGGTGGCCGACGCGGAGCAAACCCTGCTACTTTCGGGGGCTGGCGATGTCCTCGAACCGGAGGGAGAGGCGTCATCCATCGGTTCGGGCTCCGGATACGCCCTTGCCGCGGCCCGCGCCCTGTTGTTGGCCACTGACTGGGACGCTGAGCGAATCGCGAGGGTTTCCCTCGAAACAGCGGCAGAAATCTGCATCTACACGAACAAGTCCATCACCCTGGAGATGATCGGTTCATGACCCAACCCGAGAAACTGGCCGATGCCCTGACTCCCGCAAGGCGCAGGTTTTTATCCAGGACTTTCGGGGCATTGACATAAAGGTTGCGGTGCATCACGCCCAGGCGGACGAATTCGGCTTGCCGAAGAGCCGGAATGAGACGAAAAACACGCTCCTGTTCTCCCCACTTGAGATTCGTCTGGAAGCCGACCATGTTGAAAAGGGTCCCTTCCAGGTTATCCTGCCTCAGCTGCACAACTGCAAACGGTTCCTTCCCGGTGGCCGGGTCGGGTAACCCGACAGGCCTCAGCGGTCCGAAACGGAGGGTGTCGCGTCCTCTCCCGGCGATGATCTCGACCGGAAGGCACCCCTCGAAATAGGGTTGTTTCCTTTCGAATTCGTGCTTCATCGCCCGCTCTGCGGAAAGCAATCCCTCGACCAGGGCATCGTACTCCGTTTCGTTGAGGGGACAATTGATGTAATCTTCGCCCTGGCCGTAGCGACTGCCCTTGTAGGCCCTTTTCATATCTATGCTTTCCCTTGCCAGGACTGGGGCAACCGCGTCGAAGAAGTAGAGGAATTCCTGTCCGGTCACGGCCTTGAGACAATCCGCCATGAGCTCGGAGGTCAAGGGACCCGTTGCAACGATGCATGGGCCCGCGGGAATTTCGGCGGCCTCCTTGCGGACGATCTCGACCAGGGGGTGTTCTTCGAGAGCCCGTGTGATGCTTTCCGCAAACCGGTCACGGTCTACCGCCAGCGCTCGCCCGGCGGGAACCGAGGAAAGGTCCGCCGAACGCATCACCAGGCTGCCCAGTTTCCGAAGTTCGACTTTCAGGATCCCCGCTGGACTCGTCAGGACATCCGCGCCCAGCGAATTGCTGCAAACAAGCTCACCGCAGCAACCGCTTGTGTGCGCAGGAGTCATCTTCAGTGGCCTCATCTCCACGAGGCGAACGGGAACCCCCCGGTTTGCGATTTGCCAGGTGGCCTCGCTTCCCGCAAGGCCCGCTCCTATGATCGTGACCCTGTTCATTTGCCGCGGGCCGGTTTCTTCTTTTCCGATGGGGCCTTGGGGCGGCATGAAGGGCAGAACGGTTCTCCCTTGCCGCGTATCACCAGGGGTGTCTTGCATTTTTCGCAAAGTTCCCCCGTGGGGGCGTCCCAGGAAACGAAGTCGCAGGCAGGGTATCGCTCGCAACCGTAAAAAGTGCGCCCGCCTTTCTTGCTCCTTCTCCTGACAATCTGCCCGAGGCCGCACTTCGGGCATGTGACCCCTATCGACTTGAGTATGGGTCGACTGTAGCGGCACTTCGGGAAAGCAGAACAGGCGATGAATTCCCCGAAACGGCCTTTTCGCCGGACGAGCGGAGCGCCGCACTCGGGACAATCCTCCCCGATGGGTTCCGGCTCTTCCTTGGGGAAGTTCACCGCTTCCACGGTCTGTTCCACCTCGTCCAGCCTTGGTTGGAAGGACGCCCAGAACTCCCTCGGCACGAGGACCCAGGGGCGAGTGCCGCTTTCGACCTGGTCAAGTTCCTCTTCCATCCGGGCAGTGAAGTCGACCTGGATGATGTCCGAGAAATGGCTTACGAGAAAATCGTTCACCACGAGCCCCAGGTCGCTGGGCTCAAGACGCCGGTCTTCGTTGAGCGCAGCATAACCTCGGTCTTCAAGCGTCTGGACGATGGAAGCGTAGGTCGATGGGCGACCGATCCCGTTTTCTTCCAGGGCCTTGACAAGCCCGGATTCACTGTAGCGCGTGGGCGGCTGCGTGAATCGCTGTTCCTTCAGGAGTTCCTCCAGTGACAGGACTTCTCCGGGAGTCGCTTCCGGAACGGGAGCTTCCTTCATATCCAGGGGCCAGACCTTCCCCCAGCCTTCGAAAAGGACCGCAACCCCCGACTGCTTCAAGAGGAAGGATCCGCAGCCCACTTCGATCGTGCTTCGGGCAATGCGGGCAGGCGCCATCTGGAAGGAAACGAAACGCCGCCAGATCATGTCGTAGAGCCTGGCCTGCTCGGGCTTGAGAAAGGCCTTCAGGCTCTCCGGTTCGAGGTGCACATCGGTGGGACGGATCGCCTCGTGGGCATCCTGGCTGCGTCCTTTGGCTGCGTAAGTGTTGAGGCTTTCAGGCAGGAACTCCTTTCCGTACCGGTCCCCGATGAAAACCCTCGCAGAATCCAGGGCTTCGTCAGAAATCCGAAGGCTGTCGGTTCTCATGTAGGTGATCAAACCCAACGGGCCCTTGCCCGGAATTTCGATCCCCTCGTAAAGGTCCTGGGCGATCCTCATTGTCCTTTGGGGAGAGAAGCCCAGGCGCCGGGAAGCCTCCTGCTGCAGGGTACTTGTCTTGAAAGGAGCCAGCGGCGGCCGCCGGTTTTCCTTGACCTTGAAATCGATAACGACAAGAGGATGTGAACGTAGTTCCTTCTCGATGGCCTCAGCTTCGGAGATCGAGTCTATGACCAGGTTTTTCCCGTCCCTCTTTTCGAGGCGAAGCGTGTACCGGTTTTGGCCTTGTCCGGAGGCAATGACGTCAAGAATCCAGTATTCCTGGCTGACGAATTGCTGGATTTCGCGCTCACGTTCGGCGATCAGCCTCAGGGCCACTGACTGGACCCGCCCGGCCGTGAGGCGGGAACGGACCTTTTTCCACAGGAGGGGGCTGAGCTTGTAGCCAACGAGCCGGTCCAGGATCCTGCGGGCCTGTTGGGCATCGACCCTGTCCTGGTCAATCTTTTGAGGTTTCTTTACCGACTCCCTTACAGCCTTCGCGGTGATCTCGAACATCCGGATACGGCAGGGGGTCTTCGGGTCAATCGAAAGAAGGTGTGCGAGATGCCAGGCAATCGCTTCGCCTTCCCGGTCGGGGTCGCTCGCAAGCAGGACACGCCCGGCCCCCTCGGCTTTCTTCTTCAGTTCCTTTATGACCGCGGCCTTTCCCCTGACAGGGATATAGTCGGGCTTGAAATCTTCATCGATGTTCACGCCAATTCGGCTCTTGGGCAGGTCGCGAATGTGCCCCATGCTTGCCTTGATCTCGTAGTTGGCCCCGAGGATCTTTTTCAGTGTCTTGGCCTTCGCCGGTGATTCCACGATGACCAGGGTTTTTTCTTTTCTGCTCTTTTCCGCCATATTCTCGCCCCTCAACGGATCGAATAACCTGCTTTTTCCTTTTCACCGAAGGACCGCGCTCCACCGGCCCGAAAGTGAACGCCGGACCAACCCGAAGGCCTCCATCCGGCTCAACTCTACCAATATGTCAGCGGCGCCCATTTTAACCTGAGAAGCAAGAATGTCAACCGTCTGGTCGCCGAAAACCCGTAACGCTTCAAGAACGGGAGATGAACTTTCCTTGGCGGTTTCCTCTTTGAAGAGTTCCCCCTGGAAAGGACCGGGAACCCTGACAAGGTCCTCCAGGTCGACCAGTGGATGGGCCCCGTCCCAGAGAAGAGTGTTCGAACCCTTGCATCCCCACTCGTCTATCCTTCCGGGGACAACCCAGATCTCCCTGCCGATTTCCATGGCGATCCTGGCTGTGAGGATGGCCCCGCTTTTTACAGGGGCCTCGACAACCACGAGGCGATCTGCCAGCGCAGCGATCAGGCGGTTCCTCCGGGGGAAGCGCCAGGCCCTCGATGGCGTCGAAAGCGGGAACTCGCTCAAGAGAGTTCCTTGCTCGACGATCCGGGAAAATAGGCCTTCGTGCTCCACCGGGTAAACTAGGTCCACCCCCGTTCCAAGGACCGCCACGGTCAAGCCGCCTGTCTCGAGTGCCCCGGCATGGGCTGCCCCGTCTATGCCGAGTGCCCCGCCACTCAGCACGGCTACCCGCGATTCGGCCATCCGGGAAGCCACTTCCCGGGCTATCCTGGAACCGTAAGGTGAGCATCGTCTTGTTCCGATGACAGCATCCATCCTGTCCGGAACGGGCCAGTTCCCTCGCGCGTAAAGAACCGCTGGCGGCTTGCAAAGATCCGTTAATCCCTCCGGGTAATCATCGTTCCCCCAGAAAACCAACCGCACTCCGAGTCGAACGGCCTTTTCCGATTCGCGCTCCGCCCAGCAACCGTCCCGGTATCGCGAGGTGAGGGCTCGGCATTTTTCAGGCAACCCGATTTCTTCCCAAAACGCGTTGCCCGCCCGGAGCACTTCTTCAGGGTTCAGACCCTTCTCGGCCCAGTCTTCCAGGAAACGGGCATGGAACCCCTCCCAGGCGTTGAAGGTCAACAAGGCCTTTTCACGCGCTGTCACCCGTCACGCCCCCTTTCCTGTAAGCCAGTGCTTCGCAAACGTCTTCGACTCCCACTTCGGGGCTTCCCCTGAGGTCCGCAACCGTTCGCGCCACCTTGAGGACCCTGCTGATCCCCCGGCCGGAAAGACGCATGCCACGGGCGGCCTGCACCATGAAGGGGCGGACTTCCCTCGACAGCTTGATGCCCGTCCTGACAAGTTTTTCAGGAATTTCGGCGTTCGAGTGGAACCCCTCCTTCTTCCAGCGTTCCTGCTGGATTTCCCTCGCGACACTCACCTTCCTGCGGATTTCCTCGCTGCTGGGTCCGTGCTGTCCTTCCAGGCAAACGAGTTCTTCAGGAGTCAACCGAGGCACAGAAACGTGAAGGTCAATCCGGTCCAGGATCGGCCCGGAAAGCCTGTTTCGATATTTTTCAAGGACATGGGCAGGACAGCGACAGGTTTCGACCGGGTCACCCCAGTAGCCGCAAGGACAGGGGTTGCAGGCGCAAACCAGAAGGACCCGGGCAGGATATGTCACGGAACCCGAGGCACGGCTTACCGTGATGGTCCCATCTTCCAGGGGCTGCCTTAGCGCTTCGAGCAAATCCCGGTGAAACTCCGCAAACTCGTCAAGGAAAAGGACTCCCCTGTGGGCCAGGCTGATTTCACCCGGCTTGAGCGCAGATCCTCCCCCGCAGAGGGCAATTGTACTGGCGGTATGGTGAACGATACGGTAGGGTCGAGTTCGATCCGGTCTTGTCCTGAGTCCCAGAGTGCTCCGAACGAGGAGAGTCTCCAGGCGTTCCTCGTCAGTCAAAGGGGGAAGGATACCCCTAAGTGCCCGGGCCAGCATCGTTTTCCCCGAACCGGGGGAACCGACGAGAAGCAGGTTATGGTGCCCGGCCGCCGCGATTTCGAGGGCTCGCTTTGCGGCCGCCTGCCCCTTGATGTCGCAAAGGTCCGGGTCTGCGGGGGGATCATCCGGGTCCAAGCTACTGTCCAGGACCGGAGGCAGTGAACACTCGCCCGCCAAATGCCCCAGGAGAGCACCCAGGTCTGGCGCCGCAAACGCCTTCACACCCCTGACCAGAGACACCTCGCGCGCATTTTCCGGGGGGAGGTACAGGGGAACACCCATCTTTCGAGCCAGGAGAGCTGCCGGTACAGCCCCCTTTGTGGCCCTCAGGCGGCCATCCATGGCGAGTTCCCCGAGGAATAGCGCCGGCTCGGCAAGTCTGACCGCACCGGTTTCCATGGCCAACCCCACGGCCATGGGCAAGTCGAGGAGGGATCCCACCTTCGGCAAGTCGGCCGGGGCAAGGTTGAGCGCAATCCGCCCCCTCAGATGGATCCCATTGACCCTGAGGGCTGCCCTAACTCGCTCACGGGCTTCCTTCACGGCCGCATCCGGGAGTCCCACGACGGCGATGACGAAAAGACCCCCGGTAATCTCCACCTCGACATCAATCGGGATCGCCTCGATCCCTTTCAGGGTCACGCCAAGCACGGGACCCATCAGGCATCGATCCTTCCCGCCGTGATGTCGGGCAGGTGAACCAACTCCGGGGAGCCGCCGGGATCCAGGTTGATCCCCAGGAGGTCGATCCTCCATGGCCCGGTCCATCGGCACTTCTCGACATAAATTCTCCCCGACCGCACGAGGACCTTCAGTTTTCTCGGTCCCACGGATTCCTCGGCCGGAAGGACCTGTCCGATCGATCGTGTCCTCACCTCCACGATGACCAGTTCGCCCTCATCAAGGGCAACAAGGTCCAGTTCCCCGAACTTGACGCGAACATTCCGGCCGAGGATGGTCCACCCCTTGCCGCGGAAATACCGCTCGGCGAGGGATTCACCAAGGCGACCCGTTTCAAGGTGATCCAAGACAACGCCTCCTTCGGAGGCCCGTCCGGGAAAGGGCTCTGGTGGGCTATCGGCTCAGGAGAGGATTTTCCGGCAAAACGAAATTCGGTGGATTTCGCACGGGCCTAGTCTCTTAAGGGCTTCCCTGTGGGCAGCGGTCGGGTAGCCCTTGTGAATTTCGAATCCGTACTGTGGAAAACGGCAAGACAGGGTTTCCATGACGCGATCGCGCAAAACTTTTGCCACGACGGAGGCTGCGGCAACGGCAGGAACCAGGCTGTCGGCCCTGGGAATCGCCTTCTGGCGCAAGCGAAGCCCCGGTATGAGCCGATTTCCGTCAACAACGACGAGGTCGATTCCCTGTGAAAGACCTTCGACGCTTGCCTTCATCGCCCATAGTGTCGCCTGCAGGATGTTCACGGAGTCAATGCGAGTCGGGGAAGCAGCCTGGGCCTTCCAGCAAACACCCAGGTTCTTCATGGCATCGAAAAGATGAGTGCGCTTCCTCGGGGACAACCGCTTCGAATCGTCAAGCCCCATCTGGACCAGGATACGGCGCTGCTCCAGCGTCAAAATGACCGCGGCCGCCATCACGGGCCCGGCCAAGGGCCCCCGGCCAGCCTCGTCGACACCCGCAAGGCACATCATGGAAGGTTTTCCTCTCCCAGGGGCAGGCCTGGGAGTTCCAGGGTAACCCTTCCCAGGCGCCCGGTCGAGAAACTCTCCAGGAACTTTCGCGATGCGGCCTCGCTGTCCACCGCTCCTCCTCCGATAAGACACCCAAGCCGCCGTCCGAGGTTTTCCAGGGTCCCTTCCGGTCCGCTATCGTCCAGCGGGACGGACCATGCCCTTTCAACGACGGGCCACAGGCCGTTGTTCCCCAGGAAGGTGATAAGGGCAATCGCACTTGTCTCGTAGGAGCCGATGACATCGGCCCGGTTGCAACCCAGCCAGGAAAGCGCCCGGCCAACCTTGACACCGGTCCGGGCGCCCAATATGCCGGGGGAATCCACCACCAGGAGGCCTTGGCCGCGAAACCACTCCACCCCGCGTGTGATCCCGGGCAGAGCCCCTACCCGCGAGGCATTCCGGCCCACAAGACCGTTTAGGAAGAGAGACTTGCCGACGTTGGGGATCCCCACCACCCCGAGACGCAAGTCCCGATGGGAAGGCTTGTAGCGTGAAAGCTCGCCCTTCAGTTGGTCAAAACGATCCTGCCTGAGATTGTAAGCCAAAGCAGGGAGCCCATTTCCCCTGAAATGTTCAAGCCACTTGGCGGTTTTTGGCTCTTCGGCAAGGTCCCGGCGACTCAGGACGACGATGACCGGTTTCATGCGCGACAGCTGATCCGAATGGGGAGAGGCCGTGAGTTGCGGCGCCCTTGCATCCCTGAGTTCGATCAGTGCATCCAGGTTGGTGATGACCTCGGAAAGTTTTTTCTGTCCCCGGGCCATGTGCCCGGGAAACCAGACCGTTCGCCCCATGGCCCTAGTGCAGGAGCCCGATTCGGGAAAGAGGCCAGTACCTCACGAAAGCGGGACCCTTTATGAACGTCTTCGGGACAAACCCCCAGAAGCGGCTGTCCTGGCTGTTCGGCCGATTGTCCCCCATGACGAAATAGTGCTTGTCGGGAACTTTCATCTCGGGCATGTTGAAGTTGTCGTGATTGACGACGTAAGGTTCGGAAAGGGCGGCTCCATCGACGAGAACCGTCCCGTTTTCCATCCGGACCGTTTCGCCGGGCAGAGCGACGATCCTCTTGACAAAATCCCGGGAGGGGTCGACGGGATACTTGAAGACGATGACCTCCCCTCTCTTCGGTTCCGAAAGGACATGCCAGAACTTGGCTACCAGGACCCGGTCCCCAGGATCCAGGGTGGGGATCATGGAACCGCTCGGTATCCAGAAAGCCTGCACCACGAATGCCCTCAGGATCAAGGCCAGGACGAGTGCCCAGAGAATCGTTTCGATGGTTTCGCGCCACCAGGGTTTAACCGGCATATTTTTTCCTCCTCCAGCTTGAAACGGTTCAAGGATACACCCGTTTTCCCCTTCACGGTAGAGATAGGCGGACGCGGGCATAGGCCGATACGACCACCTGCCGCACGGGAACCCTCCTCCCCGGGGGAAGGACGTTCAATGTAAAGGCAGGCGAAATCGAGTGATATGAAGGGTTGTAAATGACCGTCATCGGGTTGCCCCCTTTAACGGCAAAATCACACTCGGCCAGGGAATCATAGGTCTCGGACTCGGAAAAATCATGCCCTTCCCATGTGAGGGAAAGCATTTTCGAAGGAGTGCCCGGCAGCTTGAGAGTAAAGGCTTTCTGCTCGAGAAGACCTTCCTCAAGTTCGGCCTCGAGCCACCGCTGGACAGCCTCGGCGTGACGGACTGCAGTCGCTTCGGGATCATTCCAGGGAAGGCTGTTTCCCATGGAAAGAGCGACGAGTCCGCCGAGGATTCCGCAAATACCGACGACAACCAGGATTTCAACCAGGCTGAATCCGCTACGAAGGGAGGGAAGCGGGCAAGCCGCTCCCCTCCCGGGAGAAAATCCCATCTGGCTTACTTTCCTGCGAAGTGAGCGTACCCCAGGTCCACCGCTTTCAGGTTATCGCCCCTGAACTTGGCAGGCGCCAGTTTTTCCACTGCCTCGCGAACCTCTTCGATGGAGAGGTTTCCGGCACACGCTCCGCACATCGCTCCCAGGATGAGGGCATTAAGGAAAAGGAAACGTCCTTCCATCTTTTCCCTCAGGATGTCATACCCGGGGAGGCAGAATGCCTTGATTTGCCTTTCTGCCAGGAACGACTTAAGGTGAGAGTTCTCCATGGCTTCAGGCGCATGGACGTTCAGGATCGCCTGGCCTCCCTTGCGCAGGAAGTGGAGGTTCCGGATGCCCTCGTTCTGGTCGAACGAAAGCAATAGGTCGGCTGCCCCTGTCAGGACGAGGGGACTTGAATAATCCCCGACCTTGAAGTGGCTGATAACCGAACCACCTCTCTGCGCCATGCCATGGACTTCGCTGCCCATGACGCGCTCACCCCTTGAAACCGCAATGTACCCCAAAACTCGGCTGGTGAAGAGGATACCCTGGCCGCCCAGCCCGACGATGATGTACTGCATCCTTACGCCTCCTCTCCCTCGACTGCCTCGATGGCACCGTGGGGGCAAACCTGGATGCAGACCCCGCACTGTACACAGAACCGCTCATCGATCCGGGCCTTCTTTGCTCCCTCGTCAAACGGCAGGCCGGGGCAGTTGAAGAAATTCGTGCAGTACTTGCAGCCGATGCACTTGTCGGGGTTGACCCGGACTTTCACCCTGGCCTGCTTCTGCCTGAGCAGCATGCAGGGATGCCTCAGAATCACGACAGCCGGCTCCCTGTTGGCCTTGGCATGTTCCCAGGCCTCCTTGAACACTTCCGCAGAATCAGCCGTATCGTAGGGTTCCACGACCTTGACGAAAGAGACGCCGCACCCCCTGACGACCGGTTCGATCTCGATGCGGCGGCCTTCGTCACCCTGCCGGAGTTTCTCCCCGACATTGGGATTGGACTGGCCGCCGGTCATGGCGGTGATGCTGTTGTCCAGGATGGCCAGGACGAAGGCGTGACGGTTGTACACGGCGTTGGCGAGGCCCAGGATACCCATGTGAAAGAAGGTTGAATCCCCGATTGTCGCGACGACGGGCTGGTCCTTTCCATCGGTCTTGTAAGCCAGGTAGAAGCCGGATGCCGAGGTCAGGGACGCCCCCATGTCGATGGTCGTGTCCACGTCCCTCTGGTTCACGCCGAGGGTATAGCAGCCGATGTCCGACGGATAGATTCCCGTGGGCAAAGCCTTGCGCATGGCAAAGAAGGAAGCGCGGTGGGGGCAGCCTGGACAGAGCATCGGAGGCTTGGGCGTCACCTTCATTTCCTCGATGGCGGCCTTCAGTTCGGAAGCCCCTTCTTCAAGAACGGGTTCACCCAGTGCCTTGAGTATCAGGTTCCTGATCACTTCGGGCAGGAGTTCGCCAGCCCTGGGCACAAACCCGTTCCATCGACCCTTGAGTTTCGTCCGGTCAGGCAGCTGCATCTCGATGACGGGGTAGGTCTCTTCGAGAACAAGCAGGTTATCGTGGCGCGCCATGAATTCTTCCACCATTTTTACGGGAAGGGGGTGGGGCGTGCCAATCTTCAGGACGGCCACGTCCTCCCTCTTCCATTCCTTCAGCAGGTCCATGACGATCGAGAAGGAAACCCCGCTTGCGATGATCCCAATCCTGGCCTTGCCTTTTGCCGGAACTTCGAAATTGTAGCGCCCGAAAACGGTCTCGAAATCCTCCCGGACAGCGTCAAGCTTGGCGTTCAGCTGCGGGTGATTGATTTTCACATGGGCAGGGAGGCAAACCCAGCGGCGAATATCTTTCTTGAAATCGGCCTTGCGGGCCAGGTCCCTGACTTCGCCCATCTCGACGTCCTGCCGACAGTGATCCACGCGGACCGCCGGACGAAGCATGACCGGCATGTGGTACTTTTCGGACAGGTCGAACGCGTCAAAAACCATGTCCTTGGCTTCCTGGGCGGAAGCGGGGTCAAAGCAGGGAACCTTTGCGAACATCGCGAAATAACGGCTGTCCTGCTCGGTTTGTGAACTGTGGGGCCCCGGGTCGTCCGCCGATACGATCAAAAATCCACCGGCAAGGTCGAAGTGCGCCACGCTCATGAGCGGATCCGCGGCTACATTCAACCCTACCTGTTTCATGATCGCACAGGTCCGTTTGCCGGTGAAGGAGGCCGTTGCAGCCACCTCGAACGCAACCTTCTCGTTCACCGCCCACTCCACCGCCGTCCGGGTCCCCAACTCGTCGGCATATTTCGCCACGGCAGGGAGGATCTCGGACGAGGGCGTTCCCGGGTAGGCTACGGCGACGTCGCACCCCGCCTCGACGATGCCCCTGGCGATCGCCTCGTTTCCGAGAAGAATGACCTTGTTACCCAACTTGAACCACCCCTTCCTCATGGGACTTTTTGACAATCTTCTCAAGCCAGCCGTAAAACGGCTCAGGCGCCTTGAGCAGTTTACCATCCGCATTGCAGAACCCGTGTTTCGTCTTACCTTCCGCGACCAGTCGCCCGTCTTCTTTCCGGACAACCCGGTAGGAGAAGGTCAGGGTATAGGGCTTCAGGTCGGGAATCCCGGCGTGGATTTCAAGGAGGTCGTCATACCGGGCCGGGTGCTTGTAGCGACACCTTGCCTCGACAACCGGGAGAAAGACTCCGGCTTCCTCCCATTCCCTGTAGGGAAATCCTTCCGCCCGGCAGAATTCCGTCCGGCCCAATTCGAACCACACCAGGTAGTTAGAGTGGTAGGCCACGCCCATGGCATCCGTTTCCGCATACCGGACCCTTACGGTCGTCACGTGTTCGGGAACCATTTTCCCACCTCCCCGTCGCCTCTCAACCGACCCGATTGTACAACATAAAGGGGAGGGTAAGCCCTCCCCTTTAAAAATTTACGGCAGTTCGCAACGCAATCCCTGGCCTCAGGACCATTCGACCTTGTCTCCAACCGAAACTCTTCCACCCTCGAGGACACGGCAGAAAATGCCTTTCTTCGGCATGATACAGTCGCCCGTGGTCTTGTAAATTGTGCACTTCGTGTGGCATTCCTTGCCAATCTGGGTGACCTCGAGCAAGGCCTCCCCCACCTTCAGCCTTAGCCCAACTTTCGAAGCCTCCAGGTCAATCCCCTCAACCGTCAGGTTCTCCGCAAAACTGCCCGGCCGAAGGCTTGGGAGTTTTGTGCGTGCAATCTGGATGTCCTCCATGGCGATCAGGCTCACCTGCCTGTGGGCGAAGCCCGCGTGGGCATCCCCATCAAGCCCGAGCTCCTTGACGAAAACTCCCGTGCCGATGTCGTCCTTCGGGATTCCTTTCCGGTCGGAACGGCATACGGCAACGACTCGACCCTCAGGCACCGTGGGGCTCCTCGCTCACGGCAAGATCATGATGGCAAACCGCCTCGTGGCTCGGTGGAAGGGAAGGCAAACCTTGGCTGCGACGTCGGTAATCCTCTACTGCAGCCCGGATGCCTTCCTCGGCAAGCAAAGAGCAATGAATCTTCTCCGGGGGGAGCCCTCCGAGGGCATTTGCAACGTCCCGGTTCGTCAGCTTGAGAGCCTCCTCGATCGTACGTCCCTTTACCATCTCCGTGGCCATCGAGCTTGTCGCGATAGCGGCCGCGCAACCAAACGTCTCGAAACGGATGTCCTCGATCCGTTCGTCCTTCACGCGGAGGTAAATCTTCATGACATCCCCGCAGGTGGCGTTTCCCACTTCTCCCACCCCGTCAGGGTTTTCCATCGCACCGACGTTTTTCGGGTTCATGAAGGCCGCGATGACTTTCTCGTTATACATTGACATGGGTTTCCCTCCTGGGTTAAGCGTTCTTCTTGAACGGGGACATCGCCCTGAGGGTCTGGACGATCGGCGGGAGGGTCTCGAGGATGTAGGCGATATCCTCTTCCGACGTATCCTTCCCTAGCGTCATGCGTAGCGATCCGTGCGCCGTGGCATGGTCAAGCCCCATCGCAAGCAGGACGTAACTCGGCTCAAGGCTTCCGGACGTGCAGGCCGACCCGCTGCTTGCACCGATGCCCGCAAAATCCAGACGAAGAAGCATCGCTTCCCCCTCTATATAGCGGATGCAAAAACTCGCGTGGAAAGGAAGCCTCAGGGACCGGTGCCCGGTCAGGCTCGAATCCTCGATCCGCAAAAGCAGCCCGTCTATCAGCAGGTCACGCAACCGCCGCTCTTCCTCGATCTCCCCGTTTGCGATGCGCTTCATGGCAAGTTCCGCCGCGGCTCCAAAACCCACCAGGCCTGCCGTGTTCTCCGTTCCGGACCGCAACCCGAATTCCTGGCCGCCTCCGTGAACGAGGGGCGCAATCCTGACTCCCTTTCGGACGTATAGGGCCCCGACTCCCTTGGGTCCGTACATCTTGTGGGCGGCCATCGTCAGCAAATCGACAGGGAGGTCTTTCACATCGATCGGGATGTGACCGGCTACCTGGACGGCATCCGTGTGAAACAGGACGCCCTTTTCACGGCAGATCGCCCCCATCTCGTGAATCGGCTGGATCGTCCCTACCTCGTTGTTCGCATACATCACGGAAGCAAGGATCGTATCCGGTCGAAGTGCGTTCCGGAACTCATCCAGGTCAACAAGCCCGTCGCCATCCACGGGCAGGATCGTCACGTCGTAGCCATGCTTCCCCAGCCATTTAAACGTATCCAGGACAGCATGGTGCTCGATGGCCGTCGTGACCACGTGGCGGCCCTTTCCCTCAAGAATTTCCGCGGCGCCTTTGATGGCCAGGTTGTCAGCCTCGCTGCCACCGCCAGTGAAAAGTATCTCGCGAGGTTCCGCGTTGACCAGCCTCGCAACATTTGCCCTGGCCTCCTCCACCGAGGAGCGGACTTCCCTGCCCCAGGCATGCACGCTGTTGGGATTGCCGTATTTTTCCGAGAAAAAGGGAAGCATCTTCTCAAGAACAGTTTGGTCCACGAACGTAGTCGCGGAGTGATCCATGTAGACCTTTCGCAAAGGCAAGGCCTTTCACCTCTTTATCAAGAATTAGGGTTGCCTAATTTACGGTTTCATCCTAGCAACCCCGGAGAAAAACGTCAAGAGGGGAAATCGTCCCGCCTAATCGCTGGCGGCGCAGGCCGTACGATGGGTCATCATCAGGCAGGCACCGGAAACCACCGTGAAGCCTTCGGATTCGAGTTCCTTTTCGGCCTCCGGGTTCTCCGCTCCCGGCTGCATCCAGACCACCGGCCGATAGGGCATCTCCCGAAGATCCCGCAACACCGTCGCCTGGTTTTTCGCCGCGATGAAGAGCGCGACGACATCCACCTTTTGCGGCACTTCCGGCAATCGGCTCGCGCATTCCATGCCGAGTATTTTCTCCCCCGCGTAGGCCGGGTTCACGGGAAACAGGCGAAACCCCCTGTCAACCAGGTAGGCCATGACTCCCGAGACAGGCCGCCCCGGGCTGGGGGAGGCCCCCACAACGGCAACAACCGAGGGCCGACAGACAAAATCCTGGATGAACTTGTCCTGGCTCATGGAAATCCCCTCCCGGAAAAAACTGGGGGAAGGTCCCGACGGGACCCTCCGCGTCAATTTCAGGTTCCCGCAGTTCCCTGGAACGGCAAGACTTTGACGGTCCCGGGAATTCTTGCAACTTTCATCACAAGCTGGGCGGAGGCCCGCTCTTCCGGCCGGATGCGCTTCACCCGGCTCCTGGCGACATTGGAATCAAACTCCTTGCCGGCACTGTCAAAAAGGGCCACCGCGATCCCCGGCTCCACGACATCCCATCCTGAAACGTTCAGGACCTCGGCATCAAGCTGGAACATCCCTGTTTTCGGGTTGAACGCCCAGTTGAGCTTCGTGATTGCGAGAGAAATCTCCGGGTCTACGGCACAGGCGGCACCTGCCTGCCTTAAAGGAACCAGGAATATTGAAACCAGCAGCAGTAAAAGCATAACCTTCCTGCAGGGAAAATCCTCCATGGCCCTCTCCCCTTTCAATCGCAGTCGTACAACGGCTATTTTACAGCACCAGCCCTTCGCGAACTCCAGTCAACGATGATATAATGTCGTCCTCGGAGGGCTGGCCGAGTGGTCGATGGCGGCTGACTTGAAATCAGTTGTGGGGTGACCCACCAGGGGTTCGAATCCTCTGCCCTCCGCCAAATTTTACGATGAAGGGCCCTGCATTCTGCAGGGCCCTTTTTTCCCCTTCAAACAATCCAGTTTTTCAGTATCTTCGCCCACTTCTTATCCCGGTTGGCGGTGATGAACTCGATCTCTTTTTCCTTGAGGTGCTTGAACCTCGCCTGCTTTTTGAGGTAATCCCCAACGGGCGAAAATTCTTTTGGTTTCCTGTTGAGCACGAACTCCTCATTTTCGTACTCGGCCAGGACCCAGAGGCCGCAATCCACCGCATCCTTTCCCATTTCAACGGTCTGCTCAACCGGAAAACCCCAGCCTGTCGCACAGGGCGAAAGGACATGGATGTAGGAAGTCGTCCTGCAACGGGCAGCCTTGCCGATCTTTTTCAAAAAATCTTCAATGTAACCGATGCTTGCGGTAGCGGCATATTCGATGCCGTGGGCAGCCACTATTTCAAACATGTCCTTTTTCCTTCCGGCAGCTCCGGGAATGTTCTTTCCCGCGGGTGAGGTTGTGGTCCGGGAACCAAACGGGGTCAGGCCGCTTTTCTGTATCCCCGTGTTCATGTAGGCTTCATTGTCATAGCAGACGTAGATGACCCGGTCGCCACGGTCGATCGCTCCCGAAAGGGCCTGGATGCCTATGTCCGCGGTCCCTCCGTCCCCGGCAAAACCGACAACGTTGTAGTCCTTGAATCCAAGGGCCCTGGCACCGGCCTCTATCCCCGAAAGCACGGCCCCGGTAGCGGGAAACGGGCTTATCATGGCATTGGTCGTGAAGGAAATCTGGGGATAAAGGAAACTGACCGCCGACATGCAGTTGGCAGGAATCGCGACAAAAGTCCGCGGCCCAAGCACCTTCATGGCAAGCCGAAGGGCGAGGCTTCCTCCGCATCCTGCACAGGCCCTGTGGCCGTAGAGGTATTCGGTGTTCGTCAATTCCCTGGCATTCGTTGCCATCTTTTCATCCATTATGCTCACACCCCACGTTTATGAACTGGATCCTCTCCATCCTTTCACCCCTGGCCAATTTAATCAACTGGCTGAACATCTCCCTTACGTTATCCTTGGAGATGTTTCTCCCTCCAAGCCCTCCGATGAAATTGATCCTTGGGGGGGGTGAAGCGAGGTCGCAAACGGTTGAATTGACGTTGGTGAAGACAATCCCTTCGTAACCGACGGAGATGTCCTTGTCGATCACTCCCATAGCCTTAACCCTGCCCGCTATCTCAAGGATTTCCCGCCGCGGGAATGGACGCATGAAACGAAGCTTCGCAAGGCCAACCCTGTGTCCCTCTTCCCTCATGGCATCCACAACCACCCTTGCCGTGCCGGTAACGGTCCCCAATGTCACCAGAACAACCTCGGCATCTTCGCACCTGTAGGGTTCGACCATACCGCCGTAGGTCCTGCCAAACCTGTCTCCGAACGCCCTGTCGACTTCGTCAATGACAGCGGGGGCTTTTCTCATGTCCAGTTCCTGCTTCATGTGGAACTCCATGTATTCGTCCATCGCTGCGTAGCAGACCGTCTTGGGATCATCCAGGTCCATCTTGTTCCCGGTCCGGTAGGGGGGGAGAAAAGCGTCAACCTCCTCCTGGCCGGGCAGCTCCACCATCTCGTAGGTATGGGTCAGGAGAAACCCGTCGAGGTTGACCATGATCGGGGCCATGACTCTGGGATCTTCCGCAATGCGGTAAGCCTGGATGACCATGTCGAGCGCTTCCTGCGCATCCTCGCAGTAGACCTGTATCCATCCGCTGTCGATCTGGGAAAGGGAATCGCGATGATCCGACAGCAAGGCCCAGGGGGTCGCCAGCGTCCTGTTGGCATTCATCATGACGATGGGGAACCTGGCGCCGCTGACATAGGGAAGCAGCTCCGCCATGTAAAGCAGTCCCTGTGATGAAGTGGCGGTAAAGGTCCTTGCGCCGACAGCCGCTGCGCCAAGGGCTGCAGACATGGCGCTGTGTTCGGATTCGACGTGGAGATACTCTGACTTCAGGGACCCGTCCTCCACAAAGTCGGAAATCCTTTCCACGACCACTGTCTGGGGAGTGATCGGGTAGGCGGATATGACGTGGGGCCTCGCCAGGCGAACAGCCTCGGCCACTGCCTCGTCACCGGAAACAAAGATCCTACAGCCCGGCATCGGTCTCATCCCCTTCCCTCACCATTGTTATGGCTCCCAACTTGCACTCGTACGCGCAAACGCCGCAACCTTTGCAGAAACCGTAGTCGATCTCGAGCCTGTCCCCCGACTTGTCAATGGCCCCGTCGGGGCAAACGAGGAAACAGCGGAGGCAGCGGACGCACTTCTGCTGGTCAATGACAGGCCTGAAAACTCTCCATCCCGCGTTGTCCTGCACAAGATGGCCGGCCTTGAAAGCCCCGCACGGGTAATCTTCCACGCAAAGCGGCTTTGAATATTTGACAACCTTTGGCCTGTCCATCCGCCTATTCTCCCTTCACCATTTTGTAGGCCATTTCAGCTACGGCGCAGTTCCTTTCGGCGATGGAAGCCTGCATGCCCTGTTTTATGGCATCCTTCACCGAGGAAAGCGAAACCACGCCGGAAACCGCGAGAAGCGCTCCCAGCATGGCCGTATTGGTTATGGGTCTTCCCAGGATTTCTATCGCGAGAGTCGTTGCGTCAATATCCACGATTTTTCGGTCGGTCATCGCCCGGTATTTTTCCGGATCCTTCGTGTTGATAAGGACAACTCCGTTCTCCCGGATGCCTTTCAATACGGCTGGACCCATAAGGGTTTCGTCCAGGACAACCACGTAATCACACTGGTCCATCATGC
>Ga0351926_1038_pt1 | contig 17390 bp, 16 predicted proteins | sample BONcelT113001D10_FD_206837 | JGI IMG/M metagenome (GOLD analysis project Ga0351926, IMG submission 206837) | Enriched cells from coal bed in the Powder River Basin, Montana, United States - BONCAT cells T11 rep2 HSBNCT.T11.300.1.D10 ...
ATCGGCATCCCCCGTGGCGTCAATCATGCACGCGGCGGTGAGCAGCCCGCGGCCGTTCTTGTTCTCCACCGCCAGGCCGGTGATGCGGTCATCTGCTATGACCGGCCGGCAAACAAGCGTGTCGAGCCAGAGGGTCACGCCCGCGGCCTCCAACGCCTCATCCATCGCCAGGACGAACGACGCAGGCGAGAAGGCCACGCGATAGCGGCCCCGCTCGGCGTGCTCGCCTGGCTCGCGCCAGCCCGCCGGCACGTCGCCCGGCCCATACTTGATGCTCAGGCGCAGCAGTTCCTCGGCGATGCCGAACGTGACCTGACGCCCGCGGCCGTCGCACAGCGGCAGGTAGATGTTGATCAGCCCGGTGGTCGCCAGCCCGCCGAGCAGCACCGTCTTCTCGATCAGTGCGGTGCGCAACCCCATGCGCGCGGCCTGGAGCGCCGCAGCGACCCCCGCTACGCCCGCGCCCGCGACCAGGACATCGTAGTCTCGTTGCCAATCGTAGTCCATGATCCCACCTCCTTCCGAGGTTCAGCCGCTGCCATGCTACGCCAGCGCGCGGAACTTGTCAAGTCGCGCGGCTCTCCGGCTCTCCGGCCCCCGGTGCATTGCCGGGCAAACGGCGCAACTTGGCAACTTGCGGAGTGCTTGACTATCGCATCTATCGCGTGTATAATTGATTTTGGTGTCGGCAACTGAACAAGGGAAGCCCTTTCTTTTGAACTTGTGGGGATGTAGCTACCGAGAGATCATGGCTCTGGACCGGCATCCTCTCTGTTAGCTGCTTCCGGTCGCACGACCGTGCCCATATAAGGTTGGTTCAAAGATGAGCAGATTCAGAACTCCCCAATGCGGCGTTGCACTATCGTTGATCCTGGGCGTGATATGGCTGACCGGTTGCGGAGGAAGCCAGGCGACTTCTCCGCCGCCACCGACTGTTCCGCCGAAAGCGGTGGTCACGACCAACCCTCTCGTCCCCACTCCCCAGGCCGCTCTGGCGCAAGAGCCGTTCCAGGGCGCGCCGAAGTATCCTGATGTCTATCTGCTGACGGCCGCACAGAGAAAGTCGGATCTGGCCTCTTTCCTCTATACAACGGTGCGGGACCTGGATCGCGTCAATCCTGGTGTGCCCGATCCCATCCCATCGGGCACGTTGGTGGCGATCCCTTATGATTATCTCGTGACACAACCGAAGCCCTTCGCCAGCATCGCCGCGGAAACGGGATTGTCGAAGGAAGTGCTCTTTACTTACAACCCTGTCTTGCGCAACACAGAGAACCTCGCGCAAGGCACTCGGCTGGTGATGCCACGGCTTCTCATCGTCTCCGACGTGACCCAACTCAGTGCCGCGGTTGAGAGGCTGGCCGTCAGTCGCGTGGCATTGATGCAGGCCAACCCGAACCTGGCAGGGACAGAGAAGCTCCTGTCCGGCACGGTGCTCATCCTGCCGCCGGAGGACCAGCCATGAACCGCCATCGCTTCGCCTGGCTGGCTGCACTGATCGTCCTCCTGTTGGGCAGCGCCGGAGCTCCCGAGAGCACGCGTGTGGTCATAGCCCAGGGACCTTCACTCGAAGAGGCGATCAAGGCCGTGGTGCGCATCTCGGGCCAACGCTGTGCATCGGTGTGCAGAGAGGCAGCGGTCGGTAGCGGCGCGATCATCCATCCCAGCGGTGTGATCCTGACGGCATATCATGCCATTCTTGACCCCGAGAAGTCGCCTGCGCAGTTCCTGGACGATTACGTCATCGAGATGAATGAGGATGTCCGCCGATCCGCTGTGCCTCGATACCGGGCGCGTGTCATCGCCGTCCAGCCGGAGCTCGATCTCGCACTGCTGCGTATCTACAAGCCGGCCGATGGCGAGCAGTCGTTTGCGCCTTTCGCGTTGACGGGGTTACCCATCTTGAGCCTGGGTTCCACCAAGGACCTGCGCCTGCAACAGAATCTCACGATCATGGGCTATCCTGCCTTGGCGGGCTCGAGCATCAAGGTCGTATCCTCCAATCTGACAGGTTTTGCGCCGCAGCGCGTGACAGGAATGGACATGCCGGATGCCTATCTGACGGTCCAGAGCGGGCTGAGCGAGGGCATTAGCGGGGGACCGGTGGTGGCGGAGCGCGATGGCGCCTATCGCATCGTTGGGGTGGTTACCGGGGGGCTGGGCCGCCGCGCGGAGATCGGCGCCCTGCGCTCCATTGATCTGCTGCGCGACTTGCAATGGTTGGAGCCGCAAGCCCGGGCGAGGGCGCAACGTGTGGAGCTCGAGCTCGGACAGAACGCCAGCGGCGAGCCGGAGCTGCGCATCAGCCTGGACCTGCACGCGCTGGATCTGGTCGGCCGACGGGCGCGCCTCGTCTTTTATGCTTTTGGTGATGACTTCCGCGGCATGCCGGTGACCGCTTCAAGTGGGCCAAACCGCACGCGCAACGGTCAACTCGCTTTTGCGGTTGACTTGGACTCTCAACAATTCATTGATTGGATCGAAGTTACCCGATTTCGCGCGCCTGTCGGCGCCCTTCCGATGGCCGCCGGGCCGATGAAGTTTCGCGCCATGCTGTGGGATACCGAGGTTCTGTGGCAGGGCAACGAGTGGTATCGGCCCCAGACAATCGGCAAGGCGGAAGCGACGCCAAGTCCATCGCGAACCTATCTCCCAGCACCGACTGCCGCCGCGCCGACTCAGACTCCCACAATTAGGTTCGCGTCCACGGCAACACACACGGCTACACGCCTACCGACACCTACTCGCACCCCGACGCCGATCCCGCCGACCGCGAGGCCAACCGCGACCCCGGGTCCCGGTTCCACTCGCTTATCCGACAAAGATGGCGTGGTCATGGCGTACGTGCCGGCAGGTGAGTTCCTGGTAGGCTCGACCGATAGCGATACCGACGCCGATAGCCGCGAGAAGCCGCAGCACAAGGTCTACTTAGATGCTTTCTGGATCGATCGCGCGGAGGTGACCAAAGCGCAGTATCAGCAGTGTGTCGACGCGATGAAATGTGCGGCACCGGGCTGTTCAGGTACTGGGAAGGGAGATCACCCGGTAGTGTGTGTGTCGTGGCACGATGCGGTGAACTATTGCGCCTGGGCGGAGCGCAGGTTGCCGACGGAAGTGGAGTGGGAGAAGGCAGCGCGCGGGACGGATGGGCGGAGGTATCCGTGGGGCAACGATGCGCCGGATTGCACTCGGGCCAACTACCGGGGCAAGGATGGAGGATGCGTGGGCGAGACAACAGCCGTGGGCAGCTATCCGAGCGGCACCAGTCCGTATGGAGTGCTGGACATGGCGGGGAATGTGTTGGAGTGGGTGGCGGACTGGTATGGCGAGAACTACTACGCCAGTTCGGCAGCACAGAATCCGGAAGGGCCGGCGTCGGGGCAGTACCGCGTCTTGCGGGGCGGCACGTGGAATAACTTTCAGAGGGGCGTCCGCGCCGCCGGCCGGAGCGGGGGTGTTCCAGAGGACTTGAGTTACGACATTGGTTTCCGCTGTGCCCGCTCCCCTTGATTCTGGATTTCTGGATGCTGAGTTTCTGGACTGCTGAAGCGGGGAAGAGTCCAGAGAGGGGGCAAAGCAGTACCTGGTGATGGAGTGAATGGAGGGACACGCGTTTTATGGTTTCTAGCGTGGCATGATCTCCAGACGGGGGGCAGGTGGACTCGATGTCGCTGGATGGCACCGTGCGGGTGTGGGATGTGAGATAGCCCTGGGAGTAACAGATACTTTGTCGTCCGGCGGATGCTCCACACGTCGATGCGCCTCAACAGCGCTGCTGGCACTCGTGGGCGCGTGTTATGCAGAGGGCACTGACCGTTTCGATGCCGACAGGGCGCGTGGAATGTCTCCTGCGGTGGGGGTCTTGACAGATGACTGTTCAATTGGATAGATCTCACTTCCAGCAATTGGCTCGTATCGTCCAGGAGTTGCCGGAGTTCGCCAATGTCCGCGACCGGCGGCAGCTGGTGGCCGGCGCGCTGGAGGGCGTTGATCGAGGGGACACGATCCTGGCCCGGCTCGACCTGGACGGCACGCCAATGGGCGTCGCGGTGGAGGTGGTGCGCTTCCTGGCCCAGTTCGGGCAGGTGGCCTATGGCAAGGAGGCGCTGGGGGTCTTCCTCAACTATATCCAGCCCTTCGTGGGGGACGAGGATGCGGCCTTCATCGCGGGGCTGTTCCGCGCCTATCCCCTCGACGCGCCGGTCGCCCCGGGTCGCCCCATCACTCGCTGGCGCGGCACGGATAGCCCGGCCGAGGTGCAGGAGAAGATCATCGGCGAGAACACGCTGCGCCCCATCTACATGCTGGAGCTGGCGCTCGAGGCGGCCAAAGCCGTGGCGCATCTGCGCATCCCCAAGGAAGACGGCGAAACCGCCCTGGGCACCGGCTTCATGGTGGCGCGCGATCTGGTGATGACCAACCACCATGTCATCGCCACGCCGGGCGAAGCGGCAGGGACAGAAATCAGCTTCAATTACCAACTCGACCGGCACGGCGTCCTGTGCCAACCGGCGCCGGCGCGTGCGCTGGTGGGTGGCCTGTTCTACACTAACGGCGGTCTGGACTTTACCGTCGCACAGTTGGACAGCCCCCCCAGACTTCGGCGCCTTGACCTTGCGGCCCGTGCAGGTGCGCAAAGATCAGCGTGTCGCGATCATCCAGCACCCCGGCGGCCACCTGAAGCAAATCTCGATGCAGAACAACTTCGTCGCCTACGCCGACAGCCGCGTGGTGCAGTACACCACCAGCACCCTGCCCGGCTCCTCCGGCTCGCCGGTCTTCGACGAGGACTTCGAGGTTGTCGCCATCCATCACAGCGGCGGTATGTTGCTGGAGCCGGGCACCGACCGGCGCTACCTGACCAATGCCGGCACGTCCATGATCGCCGTGTTGGACGACCTGAAGGCCAACGCCCCCGGGATCTATGCCCGGCTGGCTGCTTGACCCCTGACTCATCACACCCGTGGCCGTAATGCAAAACGTACTCCTCTATCGAGCCGCGAATGTTCCCAGCTCCGCCACCGTCTGGACGGCTGTGCTCGCCGCCCTCGCGGGCCTTCTAAGCGATGTGGTCGCCAGCCACCTGACGCGCCTGATGCCGGCCCTGGAAAACCGGCCGGGGCTGGCGATTGGCCTCTTTCTGCTCGTCTCGCTTGCCGGCATCGGGTTGTCGCTCTACAAGGAGCGCGGCGACTGGTGGCCTTCCTTGACATCAAAGCCCTCGCTGGATCAGGCTACGTGCCAATGTCATTAAGTTAGCGCAGCGGTTTGTAGGTCAGGGCGAAACGTTTGCGCTTGGCGGTTTTGTTCCGGGGATACTTGCGGCCTGGGCGGATCGGTTCGACCGTGCGGAGCATGATCTGCCACAGGCTGGCCAAGATATCTGCAATCACCGTCCGGCGGAGCAGCCGCACGACGGTATCCTTCATCTTTGATAGGAGATGCGCGAAATTCACTTGGTAGGTGTACTTCTTGGTCTGACTCTGTTGGGCCACGACCGCTTGGGCCGGCTGGGCCAGGATCGCGGTCAAGGTGGCGGTGAACACTTTGGCGTGGAAGTCCTGATAGATGCTCAGGACCGACTTGCCGGACCAGTTTTCGACCTCCACCCGCAGCTTCAGCACTTTGTAGTCTTCCTCCACCGGCCACCGGTGATGGTATAAGTCTTTGAACACCGCATACGGATAGCGTTCTTGATCCAACAGCGACGTGCAGAGGACTTCCACCTCTCCGCTGTCCAGGGGGATGCGCACCAAGCGAACTTGCAACGGGTGGCTTGGCAGTTGGTGCGTCTGGCAGTCGACAATTGCCGTGGCGCCCGGAGTCAAAGTCACGATTTGCTCCGAGAGCTTGGTGGCCAGGAAGGCATCCACCACGCCCCAGAGGCCCACGGGCATACGCGCACAGAAATCTGCCTGCCGGGTGCGAATGAGACTGAAGAGCCAGAACGCGGGATAGCCACGATCCAGCAAGATCAGGTCGCCCGGGCCAATGTGGACAAAGTGTTGCGCCGCATACGCGCGTTCCCCTTGCGCTGGGGGCCCAATCAGGGCGTCGATCGTAACCTTGTTGAGCGTGTCAAACATCTGCGAGACGCGCGCCAGTGGCACCGTGCCGTGCAGCCCAAAGTGTGCCACGATCGCGGGCGTCGCCGGCAATTGCCCCGTGGACCCATCCACGGCCAACAGCCGCAACCCGTGCCAGGTCGCCGGGGCATACTCGGCGTAGAAGTAGGCGACCTGCACTTGCTGTAACTCAACAAACGCTTCCGCTTTCAGTTTCAGCCGCGCCTGGCAGAAGGCGCTTTTCGTCACTACCTGGGCGGCTACGGCGGCCCCACGTTCCAGGTTAAAGAACTCGTCCAGTTCGTCCTGCAGGGCCCGTTTGACCAAGTTGAGCAAAAAGAAGATTACGACCACGAAAGGTAAACAGCGCTGGCGGGTGAAATCCTTGTCCGACCGCCGCTGACGCTCTAAAAAATCGCGGTCCGTCAAGCGCTGGCGTAAGGCCGTGAGTAATCCGGTGCAAAGAACTGCGGTGGTTTCAGGCATTTTGCGCCTCCTGTTTGGGTTGCAGGAAGCATACCAGAACCATTCGTTTTCAGCCCAACGCTAACTTAATGACATTGGGCTACGTGCAACGAACTGCGCGCCATCCTGTTGCCCATCATGCAGAAGAAGGAAGATCGGAGGGCCCTCCTGGGGTTGGCATTGGGGGACGATCCCGTCTACCATCAGATAGACTTCGACGGGGCCGCCGAACCGTTCACCGTCAACATGCTCGAGCTCCTGGCTCAACGGGGCGAGCTCGTCCTGGGAAAGCAGGCGCTCTGGGCGTTGTTGGAAGTGGCCGGCGAGCGCGTCGGTGTCGAGCAGGCGGCACGCATCCAGACCCTGCAGCCGGCCATCGCGGCGTTGTCCCAGCGCCCGCGCGTTTTGCGCCGCGAGCGTCTGCCGGTGATCGCCAGGGCCTTATTCGGCAGCGCCAAGCCACTTCCGCTGGCCCTGCTTGGGGTGCTGTTCGTCGCGCTGGCTCTCATGGTGGTGCGCGGTAGTCCCCTGGTCACGGAGGCGTATGCACAGAAAGCGCCGTACTGTCTGCCCGACCACATCTGTGTGCTGGTCGTCCGGTTCGTGCGCGGAAACGCCGGCGCCGACCCGACGCCAGAGGCGTTTTCTGACAGGATCTACGATGAGACGGACAAGCTTCTGGCTGCAACGACACACGAGCGCTTCACCCTGAAAAGACTGGTCCTGGCTGAGGAGAAGGACGGCGAGACACGCCGGCGACAGCTCGACAAGCTCGCTCGTGAGCACGGCGCAGCGCTCGCCGTAGGGATCAGTATCCCCGAAAACCAGCAGGGTGAACCCGTCGCCGATCTGTTTTTCAGCCTGGCTGATTGGATGGCGGTCGGTGAAGCCTCGGCGGCGCAGCCTTACCGGGCAGAACCCTTGGGCTACGATGAGTTGGACCAACCGTGCAACGACTGCATGCTCGTACCAACGAGTCGCGACGCGCAGATCGTGGCCTATGCGGCGTCCGGCTTGTATCACTATGTGCGCTATCGTTCCCGCGCCGCGCGCCACGCGTTCGAGGCTGCGCTCTACTGTGCTGGCGAGCTGGAGAAGTCCGCCCTTGACGAAGCCCCCCCGACATGTCCGCCAGATCCATCCGGGGCAGCACGGAACCCCGGCCTACTTTACTACTACCGGGGCAAAGCCTTCTTTCTCGAAGGCGACTACGGTGAGGCGATCAGAAATCTGAACACGGCGGCCGATAAGAACCCCGGCGATCCCGCGGCCTGGATCGGCATGGTGGCCGCCTATCAGGGATGGCTGGGGACCGGCCACGAGAACGATCCATTGATCTCGCAGGCGGTGGCCGAGGCCACGAAGCGAGCCGAAGCGCTGCTCAGCAAGAGAGCCAAAGATACGGCAGCGGCGAGGTACGATCTGGGGTTTGTGTATGAGCTGGCGGGAAAGACTGACCAGGCGCAGCGCTATTATGCGATGGCGGAGAAGGAACTCAGCGAGCAGGGACAGAACCCGTACACCGCGTTGGTTGCCCTGGCACGTGTACAACTGAAGGAGAAAAACCGCGACCCTGAAGCCGCGCGGGCGTTCCTGATGCGGGCTCAGGAAGTGGAACCGAACCTCCCCTGGGCCTATATTGCGCTTGCGCAGTTGCACGAAGACGATCGTCCAGCGGCCGAGGAATGGCTTCGGAAGGCGCAAGGCAGAGCGGACCGGCATGACGCCTCCGTTGATCTCGCGACAGCAACACTATGCCAGGCATGGGGGGATCGCACATGTGCCGCTGAGGCATTCCAGCGCGCGCTGAACAAGCGGCCGGAATCCGGTAATCTCCATAGCCTTGCCGGCGATTTCTACCGGGAGGCCGGTGACTGGCCCAATGCGCTCACCTACTACGAGGAAGCAGGGTGGTTACGACCCAAAGATCCATGGGAGCATGAGCGCTTCGCCTACGTGCTATTCCAGAAGGGCGACTTTGCAGGGGCTTCCGCTCACTATGAGGAGGCGATCAAGCTCGCGTATCGTCCCGAGGTTGTGCCGGATGGCATCTACTGCGGCCTGGGGTCCGCCCAAAAAGAGCTTGGCAAGACCGCGTCGGCTGTCGAAAGCTACCGTGAATGCCTGAGCCGGACGACTGATCCGGTGCGACGCGAGGCAGCAGAACGCGAGATCGAGAAGTTGGAGCAAAGGCGGTGATCGTTCCACCTCATAGCTCAGGAATGGCTTAAGTCGTATTGACAATCGAGTGCCTCCCGGCTATAATATCGCTTGACACGTGTAAGCCTGCACGTGTCAAGCGGTTAAGCGCTGTTTTCGTCTCCGCAGGCAGAATTTCTCAGGAGGAAGCATGTCACCACAGCGTCGCGGCAAACGCCCGCCAAACATCATCTTTTTCGGCATTGATTCGTTGCGCGCCGACCACATGAGCCTCTACGGCTATCCCCGGCTGACCACGCCGCACATGGATCGTTTCGCCCAGGGCGGCGCCGTCTTCGACCGCACCTACAGCGCCTACATCCCGACGACCCCGGCCTACACCGCCATGTTCACGGGCCTGGATCTCTTCAGCCACCAGGTCGTGGCGTTGCGCCACAAGGGCGGCTTGCGGCCGGAGGTGAAGACGCTGGCCGAGGTGTTGCGCGAGCACGATTACACCACCACCTGCGTCGGCTTCCGCGGCAACCCGGCCTCGCGCGGGTTCGACACCTACATTGACTTCCCCGGTTGGGGCAGTTGGAACCAAGGCCGCAGCCCGAAGGCCGAGAACCTCAACCAAGTGACGATCCCCGAACTCGACCGGCTGACGAAAGCGAAGCAGCCGTTCCTGCTCTTCCTGCGCCACATGGATCCGCACGCGCCCTACCTGCCGCCTGCGCCCTACGAGCGCGCGTTCTACCACGGCAACGAGTGCGATCCGAAGAACAAGTCCATGCAGCCGGTGATGTCGTTCAAGCCATTCTGCGACTTTTTCGCCAGTTGGATGCCGCCGGGGATCAGCGACAAGGACTACATGATCGCGCAATACGACGGCGCAGTGGCCTACATGGACGCCGCCATCCAGACGATCTTCAACGCGCTGGAGGCGAAGGGCATCCTGGACGAGAGCATCGTGGTGATCAACAGCGACCACGGCGAAACTCTCTACGATCACGATTGTTACTTCGATCATCATGGCATGTATGATCAGACGCTGCATGTGCCGCTCATCCTGCGTTATCCGGGCAAGGTCCCGGCGGGGCTGCGCGTGGGCGGCTACAACCGCCACCAGGACCTCATGCCGACGCTCCTGGAGCTGGCCGGGATCGAGACGGATATCAAGTTCGACGGCAAGAGCCTGCTGCCGATGATCCGGGGCGAGGTCGCCTCTTACGAGAGCGAATTCTACATCACCGAGTGTACCTGGATGCGCAAGCACGGCTGGCGCACCCCGCAGTGGAAGCTGATCGAAGCGCTGGAGCCGGACATGCACTTCAAGCCGGCGGTCGAACTCTACAACCTGGTCGAAGACCCCGGCGAGTTGGTCAACCTGGCCGAGAGCCAGCCGGAGATGGTCGCGGCGCTCAAGGCCCGCATGGAAGCCTGGCTGGCGAAGCGCGTGGCCGAGACCGGCCTGCCGAACCCGATCCATCACCAGGGGGACTGGCACGGCCACGAGGGGATCGGCGCGTTCACCAGCTCGCAGCAAGCCTACGACACGCTGCACATCGGCGACCCGACCCAGGCGGCGCGGTTGCAGGCGGAAACGCGGAAGTAGTATGACAGGAGTCAGGGGTCAGGAGTCAGATGCTGATCCCTGACTCCTGACCCCTATCTCCTGACGAAAGAGGCATCACATGTTACGCGTCTGCGTCATCGGCATGGGCCCCATCGGCAACCGCCATGCCATGATCTACAATGAAGACCCCCTGGCCGAGTTGGTGGGGGTGTGCGACATCCGCAAGGAACGCGCTGATGCGGCATCCAAGACGCACGGCGCCCCGGCGTTCTACGACGCGCCGGAGATGCTGGCCGCGCTCAAGCCCGACGTGTGCAGCATCACCACCGGCGGCTACGAGTACGGCAGCGATCACTACCTGCCGACCATGCAAGCGTTGGAGGCCGGCTGCCATGTCCTGGGCGAGAAGCCGATCTCCAACGAGATCGCCAAGGCCGAGGAGATGGTGGCGAAGGCGCGTGAGAAGGGCCTCTGCTACGGCATCAACCTCAACCATCGCTTCACCGAGGCGACCCATATCGCCAAGCGGTGGCAGGACGAGGGTCGGCTGGGCCATCTGCTCTTCGTCAACATGAGCATGTGGATCAAGAACCCGGCCGAAAGCTCGCGTTACTACATGATCAAGGCGCTCAACCCGCACACGGTGGATGTGATGCGCCACTTCTGCGGCGATGTCGAGGCGGTGCAATGCTTCGGCACCACCGCGCCGGGCCGTTCGATCATCACGACCGCGCACTTCAGCATGAAGTTCAAGAATGGCGTCGTCGGTGGGCTGACCGCGTCGTATGACATCGAGCGCGGGCATCCGATGGAGCGCTGCGAGGTGGCGGGCACGAAGGGCCGTTTCGTGCTGGAGGACATGTGGCGCGAAGTGACCCTTTACGGCGCGGGCGACTACGAAAAGCGCGTCTACAGCAACCCGGTCTTCGGCGGGCATCGCGACTTTGAGGACACCTTCCGCAACCGCATCCACAAGTTCCTCCAACAGGTCACCGACGGCGCAAAACCGGAGGAGATTGATGGTTCCGGTGCCGAAGGTCTGGCCGCGCAGAAGGTGTTGCAGGCGGCGATCGAGTCGGTGGATACGGGGAAGATTGTGTACATCAAATAGCAGATCAGCAAATCAGCAAATCAGCAAATAGCAGATGGCATGTGTGATTTGCCGATTTGCAATTTGCAATTTGCAGCTCACTTGAACGAAAAGAAAGGATAGGCACATGGCTCTCAAAATCGGTGTCGTCGGCTTGCGCGGGATCGGCAACCAGCATGCCCAGTGTCACAAGAACGACTCCCTGGCCGACCTGGTCGCGGTGTGCGACGTGGTGTCGGCGCGGGCGGATGCCGCAGCGGCGAAGTATGGCGTCAAGGCGTACACCAGCCTGACCGAGATGCTCAAGAACGAAGAACTCGATATCGTGGATGTGACTACGGGCGGGTTCGAGAACGGTAGCTGGCATTATGAGCCGGTGATGGAGGCGCTGGAAGCCGGGAAGAACGTCCTGGTCGAGAAGCCGATCTCCAACAACATCCTGGAGGCCCGGCAGATGGTGGCGAAGGCGGCCGAGAAGAAGGTCTACCTGGGCTGCAACCTGAACCACTATTTCACCCCGACCGCCGAACGCGCCATGCAGTACATGAAAGAAGGCGGGATTGGCGAGCAGATCTACTGTCTGCATAAGGTCGGGTTCAACGGCGGCGAAGATGGGTATCGCGGCGCAGGCGCGGGCACCCGCCTGCCCGGCTGGCCCTACGCGCATCTGAAGGCGTTCCTGGCGCACCCGTTTGCCTGCATGCGCTACTTCTGCGGCGACATCACCCACGTGCAGGCGTTTGTCGAGCGTCCCGGCCATCGCCGCCGCGCCAACGACGTGATGCTCTCGGTCGCCAGCGTGAATATCCACTTCGCCAACGGCTGCGTCGGAAGCCTGCTCAGCCAGCGCGGGGACGCGTCATTCGGCCTGGGCGGCTGGTGGAGCCTGGAGCTGGCCGGCACCAAGGGGACCTTCTGCATCGAGAACTGCATCGAGAAACTCCACTACTGGAAGGCCGGCGGCGCGGCTATGGGTACCCTCACCTTGCCGGCGACTGAGGTGTTCGACAGCGGCATCAAGGACTTCGGCCAGACCTTCCCGCGGCGCCTGCACGCCTACCTGGAAGATGTGACCAACGGCGTCTTCCGCGAGTACATCCGCGCCTCGGGCCGCGATGCGCTGGCGACGTTGGAATACACCTTCGCCGTGATCGAGTCGTATGAGAGCGGCGGGGCCATGGTGCGGCCGCACCCGCTGCCGTCCCTTCACGGCGACCCGGCGACGTTGTTGGACTGATACAAGCTGTAGGGGCGAGGCATTCCACGGCGATCGTTCGTCTTACGAATTGTCTCGCTAGGAATGCCTCGCCCCTACGTTATTCTGGAGGAATCATGAAACTCGGAGCTAATTCGGTTCTTTTCGGCGGTCACAGCATGGAGACCGCGTTCAAATACCTCGCACTGGCCGGCTATGATGGCATTGAAATATCTGCTATTGATGGTATGAGCCAGCACTTGGTGGTTGACCAGTGGCAGGAGCTGGTACCGGAGATCAAGCGCCTGTCGAAAGAGTACGGCCTGGAGTTGTTGGCCATCGAGAATCCTTCGCAGGATCCGGTCAGAAAGGAGAAGGAGTTCCAGGCCGCAGTCGAGCTCGGCATCCCCATCGTCAACTGCGGGCCGGGCGGCAAGACCGGTGACGAGGCGACCTTTCAACAGTCGGTGGATTCCATCGGCAAGCTGTGCCAGATGGCCGAGCGTTACGGCGTCACCCTCTGCGTCAAGGCGCATGTCGGCGCGGCGATCTACAACACGCCGACCACCCTGCGGCTGATGGAGGCGATCACCTCCCCGGCGTTCGGCGTGGATATGGACCCCTCGCACATCTACCGCGCGGGCGAAGACCCGGTCGAGGCGATCAAGGCGGTCGTGCATCGGGTGAAGCATGTCCACATCCGCGATTGCAAGGGTCGGCAGATGAACCCCGGCAAGCCGGAGATGCAGGCCAATGGTCGCGGGGACATCAACCTGCTCGGCTATGTGGCTGCACTGCACGCGGCCGGCTACACCGGCCCGCTGAACCTGGAAGTGATCGGCGCGAAGTCTTACGATGTGACCCAGTGCGCGGTCATCGCGGCCGAGTCGCGCGGGCACATGCAGGCATGTTTGCAGGCGTGCGGCGCGCGGTGAGTCTGACGATAAACTGTTGACGATGGACGATGTACGATGGACGATGTCGTACTTGTCCATCGTACATCACACATCGCCCATCGTACATCGCATATCGCCCCTATCCCGCTTTCGGCCCGGTGTACACCACTTCCCACAGGATGCGATCCGGGGACTCGAACATCACCTGGTAGTAGGTCTGATCCGGGCCGTGGGCAAATTCGGGGCGATGGCGCGGGGTCTCGAAGAGCGCCGGCACGCCGCGCTCGGCCAGATAGGCCACCACGGTATCCACATCGGCCTGCGAAGCCGCGCCCAAGGCGATGTGATTCATCCCCGGCCCATCGTAATCATTGCTCACTGGCTTTGCGAACCCGATGAACCAGAGGCTGCCGCCGCCCGGCCCGCCGAACCCGGCGAACCCCTCTCCCTCGAAGATGACCGGCCAACCCAGGAAGGTCATCAAATCCTTGTAGAACGGCAAGTTGGCGGCCTGGACGTTGAATTGGATGTGCGAGAAGACGGTTTGCATCGGATTTTCCCCCTTTGCGTGAATGGCGCGATAATTCCCGGCGCGGCCGATCCCGAACAAGACACCCTGATCTGGACGACTGACGACCGGCCGGCGCGGGCTATGAGATTGTGCTCCAACTCTCAAACGGCCAACCGACCGCTGAACGCCGCGTCCTGACTCCTGACTCCTGCCCCCTGACCCCCGACCGCCTCCGCGTCGTCGCCAACCCGCCGGAGCGGATCGCGCTCAAGTGGGGCGACTGGCTGCCGCACAAGACCAACCTGTACGTTTCCCTGTGCGCCGGGGAACGGACGGCGCGGGAGGCGACGGGGATGGTGAAGATGGAGGTGCTGGATGGGAGCGGCCGGACGATCCGCCAGGCGGAACAGGCGGCGCAGCGCGGCCGGGTCGAGTTCCTGGGCGAAGAGTACGTGCCCGGCGAGACGGTCTTCCGCTTCACCAGTCCGGGGCTGGCGCCGTGCGAAGTGACGATCCGACCTGCGCCAGACGTGCCGGGCCGGATGTTCGGGCCATCAGCGAGCTGAGGACTTGCCGAACAAAAATCCCCCGCTCTGGCCGGTCTCCGACCGAGCCAGCACGGGGGCCTACTCCAACGCCGCCAACCGTTGGAAACTACCCTTCAGCGCCGGATAAAGCCCGATGTAGACCCGGTACAGGTCGTCATAGCGGCCAGCCCACGCGCTGTCGGGCACGAACTCCCGCTCGATCTGCACCACGCGGCGCACGGCTTCGTCGAACGATGGGTAGACCCCGGTCGCCACGCCGGCCGCCAGCGCATCGCCCAGCGGCGCGCCGGTCGCGCCGCGTGGCAGCCGGATGCGCGCCTGCAACACGTCGGCTTTGATCTGGTTCCAGACCGCGCTGCGTGCGCCGCCGCCGACGCAAGTCAGCGCCGCGAGGGGAAAGCCGCCCGCCGCGGCCGTCTCCGCGTTGTGACGCAGCCCGAATGCCGCGCCCTCCATGATCGCCCGGATCAGGTCGGCCTTCTTCGTCGCCAGCGACAGCCCGAAAAAGACGCCCCGCGCCGCGCTGTCCCAGATGGGAGAGCGCTCGCCGTACATGTAAGGGAGGAAAATCAGCCCGTTGGCTCCGGCCGGGCTGCGCGCCGCCTCCTGGCTCAACAGGTCGAAGGGATCCAGCCCCAGCAGCGGCCCGGCCAGCCGCTCCGCCGCACCCAACTGATCGCGGAACCAGCGCAGGCTGCCGCCGCTCGCCACCAGCGCGCCGACCACCAGATATTGCCCAGGGATGCCATGCACGAGCGGGATCAACGCGTCGCCCAGGTATGGCTCATCGCTGCAAATCAACAGCACGGTGGATTGCCCCGTCATCTCGACCGCATCGCCGCGACGGAGCAGCCCGGCCTCGACCGCCGCCGCTGTGCCGTCGCACATCCCCGCGATCACCGGGGTGCCTGCGGCCAGACCGGTCGCCGCGGCGGCCGCGGCGGTCACTTCCCCCACCACCTCGGCGCACGGCCGGATCGGTGGCATCTGCGCCAGGTCGAGGCCCATCTGGCCGGCCAGCGCCTCGGAGTAAGCCAGCCGCCGACTGTCGAAGAAGAGGGTCAGCGGGCCGTGCGACACATCCATGCAGACCGCGCCGCACAGCTTGTGCGCCAGGTAGCCGTTCGCCTGGAGCACGGCATGGGTATCCCGATAGACCTCCGGCTCGTGGTCGCGGAGCCAGAGCCACTTGGGCGCCAGGTAGTACGGGTCAATCCGGCCGCCGTTGACTCCGGCAATCGCCGCCGCGCCCACACGCTCCCGCAGCCATGCGCACTCATCCTCGGAACGACGGTCGAGCCAGAGCAAGGCCGGACGCAGCGGCGCGCCCGCGGCATCCACCGGCACGACGCTCGGCGCCTGGCCGCTGACACCGATGCCTGCGATGGCAGCCGGATCAGCCCCGGCGTGAGCGATGACCTGCGGCAACACCGCGCACGCCGCGCGCCACCAGTCGTCGGGGTCTTGCTCAGCCCAATTCGGGTGGGGATAGGCCGTGGGATATTCCTGGCTCGCCTGCGCCAACAGCGCGCCGTCCGCGTCGAACAGCACGGCTTTCAGGCTCGTCGTGCCGACGTCTATGCCCAAGAGAAGGTGTGAAGACATTGTGGTTTGCGTCTCAGGCGACCATCTCGAACAAGCCCAACTGAACCCGGACAGCCCTCTCGACCTCACGCATGTCACTGGGCGTCAGGCGCCCGACTTGATTGCTCAGCCGTAATTTACTTGCCGTAGTCAATTGATCGACAAGCGCCTTCTGAGGTACGCCATTGACCGTCACGACTGCTTCGCTCGGGTAGACACGTCCAATGTTCGAGGTCAACGGCACAACTTGTACCCGATTGAGGAATCGGTTTGCGGCATCGTTGGAGATAATGATAGCGGGGCGCTCCTTCCTGATCTCGCCACCGACAGATGGCTCGAAGTCAACCCACCAGACATCACCGCGCTTCATCACTAACATCTCCGATGGTAGCCTCAGCCCACGTCAATGCCTGCATTTCCCGTTCTTCATCTTGCGCCATCTGTTGATAGGCGGCCTCAAGATTTGGGAAGCGCACATATGGCTGCACTAGAGTCTCGATGAAGCGGCTGATGCGCCGCGGCCCAATGACTGTCTGCAGGCCGTCATAAACCTGCTCGTCAATGGTGATCGTGAGTTTCTTCTGCATGTTGGCATCTCCCGCTCATACACGTGTAATACACGTATAGTAGCAGCAAGTGCTCAATCAGTCAAGATAGAACTTACCGGTGTGAAACATAGCAGACCGCAATTGATGACCCTTCACAACCACGTCGCCTCCTCCAAGAACGCCCGGATATTCCCCAACGGCGTCTCCGGCATGATGCCGTTGCCCGCGGCCAGCATGAAGCCGCCCTCGAGCCGGCGGAAGATGCGCGCGACATCGCGCACACCGGCGCGCACCTCGGCTTCTGTGCCCTCCGGGAGCAAATGCTGCACGTCCAGCCCCACCAGGAAGGTGATCTTGCCGCCGAAACGATCCACAACCTCCGGGTAATCCATCGTGTGCGCCTGGATCGGGTGGATCACGTCGAGGCCGACGTCAATCAGGTCGCCGAGGATGGCCTGGATATTGCCGCACGCGTGGAGCCAGAAGTGCAGGCCGAGGGAATGGCACTCGGCGAACAACTCGGCGTAGAGCGGCTTGAGCACGCGGCGGAAGGCGGCCGGACTCATCATCAACGCGCGCTGCGAGCCGAGGTCGTCGGAGGTGAAGATGCCATCCACGCCGGCCGCGGCGAACGCCCGGATCACCTTGACGTGGTGGTCGAGGATCGCCTGGCTGAGCCGTTTCAACTCGGCCGGGTGCTCGATGAAGTCCAGCAGCACGTTCTGCATCCCGCGGATGGCCCACAGCCGCTCGTAGAAGCAATACCACCA